>OKTB01000704.1_pt1 | contig 17218 bp, 17 predicted proteins | sample 1606131 | NCBI WGS metagenome assembly OKTB01 (sample SAMEA3879518, study PRJEB24766) | human gut metagenome | biome: human-associated habitat; feature: feces | place: USA | collected 1985/1987
CCTCAGTCATCGCCTACGGCGATGCCAGCTCCCTTTCAGGGAGCATATAAAAGTTAGAGTTTCAAAATACAATTATATCTCCCCTGAAAGGGGAGGTGGATGCGAGAATAGCGAGCAGACGGAAGGGTTGGGATACTCTTTGTTCACGCTTTGTAAACTAATTTCAATTCACGTAAAAAAGGACTACAATCATGTATGACCAATACAATCGCAAAATAGATTACCTGCGCATTTCCCTTACCGACCGCTGCAATCTGCATTGCCGCTATTGTCAGCCAGAGGTGAGTGAGCATGTGCCGCATAACGAAATATTGCGCTATGAGGAGCTTTTGCGTATTTGCCGCGCTGCGCTGCAGCTTGGCATCAGCAAATTCAAAATCACCGGCGGCGAACCGCTATTACGCAAGGGCTGCAGCGATTTTATCGCCAGGCTGAAGCAAATGGAAGGCGTAGAGCAGGTGACACTTACAACGAACGGCACACTGCTGGCGCAGCAGCTGCCTGCGCTTATTGCAGCGGGTGTAGACAGCATCAATGTGAGCCTTGATACGCTGGATGCAGCGTATTATACAGAGCTGACCGGCGGCAGCCTGGGCAGCGTTTTGCAGGCACTGCAGGAGCTGCAGTCTGCAGGGATTACGTTCAAGCTGAATTGTGTGCCCCTTGCAGAAAGCGGCCTGACCGACATTATGCAATTACTAAAGCTGGCGCATAAATATCAGGCACCACTGCGCTTCATTGAGCTGATGCCGCTAGACTGCAACGCTGATCTAAAAGGCCTGAGCGGCAGCGAAATTCGTAGTCAACTGGAGCAGGCAGGCCTGCAGCTGCAGCCTGACGCACAGCGCTACGGCAACGGTCCCGCAAGTTATTGGCGCATCGGCGGCTATAAAATGCCGGTGGGCTTTATCGAACCGCTGCATAATAAATTCTGCGCTGTCTGCAACAGGGTACGCCTTACCTCCGTAGGCATGCTGAAGCCCTGTCTTTACTGTAACGAGGGCATGAACCTCAAGCGCTTGCTGCGTGACGGCGCAAGTGATGCGGATTTGCTGCAGGCCATGCAGGAGATTATTTATGCCAAGCCTGCGGGACACAGTTTTGATGTAAAAGCAGCGCGCTTTAATATGAGCCAGATTGGCGGATAAATACAGGCTTTGAAGGAGCAGACAATGAGTGAATTTACACATTTTGACGCTGCCGGCAATGCTCTGATGGTGGATGTCAGCGATAAGGCTGATACCGCGAGGGTTGCCGTGGCGCAGGGAAAAATCTGCGTAAGCAGAGAAATATATGAAAAAATTGCTGCCGGCAGTATGGCCAAGGGTGATGTGCTGGGCGTGGCGCGCGTCGCGGGAATTATGGCGGCCAAGCGCACCAGTGAGCTGATTCCGCTATGCCATCTGCTGCAGCTGACGAAGTGCACGGTGGATTTTGAGCTGTTGGCGGAAAACGGCAGCTATGCCGTACAGGCGCAATGCCTGGTAAAAACTACGGGCAAGACAGGCGTGGAGATGGAGGCGCTGACAGGCGTACAGATTGCCTTGCTGACGATTTACGATATGTGCAAGGCTGTGGACAAGGCAATGGTGATTACAGATGTGCATCTGCTTAGTAAGGCAGGCGGAAAGAGTGGTGATTTCGTATGGAAGCAAGCATAAAGGGTATAATCAAAGCTGTATGTATCAGCGAAAAGAAGGGTACAGAAAAGCATCCGGTTAATGAGATTGTCCTCAAAGAAAATTTCGGCATCGAGGGTGATGCCCACGCCGGGAAATGGCACCGTCAGGTGAGTTTGCTGAGTGCGGAAAAGGTGGATGAGTTTAATGCACGCGGCGGTGATGCCGCTATCGGCGCTTTCGGTGAAAATGTTCTCGTAAGCGGTATCGACTTCAAAAAGCTGCCGGTAGGCAGCATCATGCGCAGTGGTGACGTGGTGATGAAGCTGACGCAGATTGGCAAGGAATGCCACAGTCACTGCACGATTTTTGCGCGTGTGGGCGACTGCATTATGCCGCGTGAGGGCGTTTTTGCTACGGTAGAGCATGGCGGCGTTCTGCGCAGCGGCATGGAGCTGGAGGTGACGCTGCCTGCAGCTGATGCACCATTGCGTGCGGCGGTAATGACGCTTTCGGATAAGGGTGCAGCTGGTGAGCGTGTCGATACCAGCGGTCCGCGGGCAGCAGAGCTGTTGGCGGAGGCAGGCTACGAAATTGTGGAGCAGGTTTTGCTTCCCGATGCGCAGAAGAGAATCGAACGTGAGCTGGTGCGCCTTTCTGACAGCAGACAGGTGGATCTGATTATCACTACAGGCGGCACGGGCCTTTCGCTGCGTGATGTCACACCGGAGGCAACAATGGCGGTGGCTACACGCAATGTGCCCGGTATCGCGGAGGCCATCCGTGCGGAATCACTCAAGATTACGCGGCGGGCAATGCTGAGCCGCGGCGTGAGTGTAGTGCGCGGACAGACGCTGATTGTGAATCTTCCCGGAAGCACTAAAGCAGTGGAGGAAGCGTTGGCAATCGTTCTGCCGCAGCTGGAGCATGGACTGCGTATCCTGAAGGGCAGCGCCCATGACTGTGCGAGAAAATGAGCGCAATTGACTGGTCACCGCTATGGATTTCATTACACACTGCGGTCGCAACAATCGTCATAGTTTTCTTTATAGGCGTAATTATTGCCTGGTGGGTGGAGCGGTTGCAGAGCCAAAGCCTGAAGATTTTTGCCGACGCTGTAATAACACTGCCCATGGTGCTGCCGCCTACGGTAGCAGGCTTCTTTCTCTTATATTTTTTCGGCAATAACCGTTTTTTAGGCCAGCTTATTTATCAGCTGACGGGCATAAAAATAGCCTTCAGCTGGTTGGCGACGGTGCTGGCAGCAGCGGTAATTTCGCTGCCGCTCATGTACCGCAGTGCGCGCGGAGCCTTGTCGCAGGTTGATAAGGGCATGTTGGAGGCGGCGCGTTCGCTGGGCATGACGGAATGGCGCATTTTCTGGCGTATTCATCTGCCGAATGCACTGCCGGGCATTATCGCCGGCGGTCTGCTGGCCTTCGCCCGCGGTCTGGGTGAGTTCGGCGCCACGGCGATGATTGCCGGCAATATTGCAGGACGCACACGCACACTGCCGTTGGCAGTTTATTCTGCCGTAGCGGCAGGCGATTGGGATGTTGCAGGCTGGTATGTGGCCGTAATTGTGGGCATCTGCCTTTTGGTAGTTACCGGTCTTAATGTTTACTTATATAAAACTAAACAACAACAGGGGGAGTAAAATGAAAAAACTCTTATGCTTAGCATTTTCTTTAATGTTAGCTGTTATGGCTGCAGGCTGCGGCGGCGGTGATAAGCAGGCTGCTGCACCGCAGGCAGGCAAAACACTGCGTCTGGCTGCTGCTGCCAGCATGGAAAAGGTATTTACGCAAAAGCTCATTCCGATGTATCAGCAAAAGCATCCGGAAATCAAAATCGAATGCGTATATGATGCCAGCGGCAAGCTGCAGGCACAGATTGAAAGCGGTTTGGCAGCGGATGTGTTTATTTCTGCGGCCAACAAGCAGATGAACGCACTGAGCGAAAAGGGCTATATGGATAAAAGCACGGTAAAGCCGCTGCTGGAAAATAAGCTGGTGCTGATTGTGCCTAAAAGCGGCAGCGAAATCAAAGGCTTCTGTGATTTCAGCAAGGCTAAGCATCCTGCTATCGGCGATCCGGCAAGTGTTCCTGCAGGCCAATATGCCAAGGAAGCGCTGACCAAGCTTGGTCAATGGGACGGTATTCAAGGCAAGGTAAGCCTTGGCACCAATGTAACACAGGTTTTGAACTGGGTTGCCGAAGGCAGTGCCGATGCAGGCCTTGTTTACGCTACCGATGCAGCACTCCTGAAGGATAAGGTAACTGTTGTTGCCGAAGCTCCGGCAGGCTCCTTAAAGAAGCCGGTAATTTATCCTATCGGCGTGCTGGCGAAGGCTCCGCAGGCTGAGGCTGCCAAGGATTTTGCTGCCTTCCTGCAGACCGAAGAGGCTATGAAGATTTTTGCCGCCTACGGCTTTGCGCAGGCTAAATAAGAGGTAGATAAACATGAAATTAATTCGTACTGAGGATGCGGTCGGCAGTGTTCTCTGCCATGACCTGACACAGATTATCAAGGGCGTTACTAAGGATGCCGTGTTCCGCAAGGGACATGTGGTGCAGCCAGAGGATATTCCGGTGCTGCTTTCCATCGGCAAGGAGCATTTATATGTGTGGGAGGCAGACGAAAATATGCTGCACGAAAATGATGCCGCGCGTATTTTGTGTGACATCTGCAAAAATACCATGATGTATGAATCGCCTGTAAAAGAAGGCAAAATTGAACTGGCTGCCGCTGCTGACGGTCTGTTCAAGGTAGACGGCGCGCGTCTGCGTCTGGTGAACAGCTTCGGACAGATGATGATTGCGACGCGTCATGGCAATACGCCGGTGAAAAAAGGTGACAAGCTCTGCGGTACACGCATTATACCGCTGGTTATCGAAAAGGAAAAGATGCAGCGTGTGCGCGAGCTCTGCGGTGATGAACCGCTGCTGCAGCTTTTGCCGTATAAAATCAAAAAGGCTGCCGTTCTGGCGACAGGCAGCGAGGTTTTCCACGGACGCATTAAGGATACTTTTACGCCCGTGCTGGAGGAAAAGCTGGCCGAGTTCAATGTGGAGGTAGTTTATAAGCAGGTGCTGGATGATGAGCCGGAGCAGATTACCGCTGCAATTAAAACCGCTATTGAGGAAAAGGGCGCGGAAATGGTGCTCTGCACCGGCGGCATGAGCGTTGATCCTGATGACCGCACACCGCTGGCAATAAAAAACACCGGTGCACGCATTGTGTCTTACGGTGCGCCTGTGCTTCCGGGGGCAATGTTTTTGCTGTCGTATTACGGCGAAGATCAGGTGCCTGTTCTGGGCTTGCCGGGATGCGTAATGTACGCTAAGCGTACGATTTTTGACCTGGTGCTGCCGCGTGTGCTGGCCTGTGACATCGTCACTGCCGACGAGCTGGCAGCCTTGGGCGAGGGAGGACTGTGCCTGAACTGTGCAGTGTGCACCTATCCTGCCTGCGGCTTTGGCAAGGGGTGGTAAAATGACCTACGCAGAGCCGCAGCATTATCATGTGAAGGTGCGCGTGTACAATGAAAGCATAGATTTCGGCAAGGGCGTGGCGGAGCTTCTGCAGCGCATTGAGGCCACCGGTTCGCTGAGTGCTGCCTACAAGGCTATGGGTATGTCGGCCAGCAAGGCGTGGAAGATTTTGCGACGTGCGGAGGCAGACCTGGGCTTTGCGCTGGTCAGCAGCACAGCAGGCGGCAAAAGCGGCGGCGGCAGCGTGCTGACGCCGGAGGGACGTTTGCTGCTCGAGCGGTATACAGCCTTTAATGCAGAGGTGCAGTCGGCGGCGGCGCAGGCCTTCGCCAAGTATTTCAAATAACATAAAGCTTGTGGCAGTACGGGAAATTTTCCCTGTACTGCCTTTGTTTATATAGTTTGTGTTTTCTTGACGCAGAATAGTAAAGAGGCTATAATATAAACATCTAGTAAATAGCAACAAGTATCAGATATGGGAGCTATGCCGACTTCCTTCCGCTGTGTATAGGCGGATGATGAGCTTGTGATTTGCCGCAAAAAAATTGCAGCGTTGATTTTTGAAAGAAGGTTTAAGTATGAGTATTTTTGCCGGAGCTGTTGATTATTTTGTTAAGGGTGGTCCCTGTATGTGGCCGCTGCTGATGTGTTCCTTTGCCGCTATTGCTATTGGTGTGGAACGATATCTTTTCTATAAGAAGGCTATTTCCGGAGAAAAGTTCGCGAGCAGTTTTTGCCGCATGATGAATGACTTTAATCTGGTTGGCGCCAGTGAATTGGCAGAGCAGAGCAAGGGCGAGGCTGCTGCCATGGCTAAGGAAATTCTGGATATTAAGGGTGACCTCGGCCAGCGTCTGGAAACTATAGTCTATACCAAGGCTGACCGTATTATTGACAGCCTGGAGAAAAATATCAACTATCTGAGCGTTGTTATCGGTCTTTCACCGATGCTCGGTCTGCTCGGTACGATTACCGGTATGATTTCTTCTTTTAATGCTTTGAACGAAAGAACACAGAATCCGATGGCTGTTACCGCAGGTATCGGCGAAGCATTGATTACTACTGTTTTCGGCCTGTGCATTGCCATTATGGGTATGTGTATCCATGCTTATCTTACAAGCAAAATCAAAACCGAAACTCTGAATATCAACGAGGTCGCAGATACGCTGGTTGATATTTTCAAAGCTAACGAGCAGAGCAAATGAGGGGCGGTGTCAGAAAATGCGCAGACGTCGTAAAAGAGTGATGAAGTCACCGGAAATCATGCTCAGTCCGATGATTGATATGATTTTCCTGCTGCTGGTATTTTTCATTGTCAGCACTATGTATATGAGCGAGGTCAAGACGATTCCTATCCGCCTGCCTGTTGCTCGGCATTCGGAGAATGTCAGCAAGAGCAATTTTAATGTAACAATCAAAAAGGACGGCAGCCTTTATCTTGATGAAAATAAAATCGAGATGGATATGCTGGTTCAGAATGCTGCGATTGAAAGCAAGCATGATTCCTCTTTCTCGGTTATTATCAGAGCAGAGGACGAAGCGCCCTATAAAACTATTATCCAGCTGATGGATAAAATGAAGGGAGCAGGTGTCACACGCTTCGGTTTGGCTACGGATACAGGTGAGAGCAAATGAAGGACGAACAAAAGCGATTTGGCAAGGGCTTTGCCGTAGCTCTGGCTGTGCATCTTGTTCTTGCCGCCGGTCTTGGCATTTTCGGCTACCGCTTTGTGCATACGCCTCCGGAAATTTTGGAGGTTTCTTTGGAGGGCGGCGGTGGCGGCGCTGAAGCTCAGGAGGAAGAAATCGAACAGGAGGAGCAGCAGGAAGAGCCTATCATCCAAAGCCTGGAGGATATTATTGACCAAAAGCTGAAGCCTAAGCCACAGAAGAAGATTGTTAAGAAAAAAGCAACTGCAGCCCCCGGGCCGAAGGCTCCTGCCGGTAATCCTGCTGGTAATGGTACAGGCACAGGTACGGGCAGCGGAACAGGAAGTGGCAGCGGCAGCGGTAACGGCAGTGGCAGCGGTAGTGGCAGCGGCGAGGGCCGCGGCGTGCCGGTCAAGCCGCCACGCCTGCTGCGTGAGGTCGCACCTGTATATCCTGCGTCCGCACGCAACAGCGGTGCTACAGGTGTAGTGACGGTACGCATTTTGGTGGGTGCCGACGGCAGTGTAGAGGATGTAACGGTGGTCGGTTCCTCCGGCAACGGTGCTATGGATAACAGCGTTGTGACGGCAGTCAACAAATGGCGCTTCAGTCCTGCCAAGGACAAGTACGGGCAGAATGCACGCTGTCGCGTTACGCGCGCAGTAAGCTTTAATTTGAGATAAAAATGCATAGATGCTTTGACGCAAAGAAGCTGCTGTCTTCGGATGAAGCCGGGGACAGCAGCTTTAATTTCGGGAGAAATATCGAGTTTAAGAAGATGATTATATCGATGCAAAAGAAAAAAACACGGGCATTATGCACCGTGTTTTTTCTGTCTTGTGTCTCACGGAAGGAGTGAGACGAAGTGGAAGGGATTAGATAAATACAAAAATCGTCGGCTGATATTTTATCAGCTGTGTATATTATACTATATGATAAAAGAACTTGTCTAATATGGAACCAGCATAACAGTTATTTCGCCTTGTTCAGATTTCTGTATTTCGTTACGAAGAGGGCGATGCGCTCCAGCGCCTTATGCAGGATTTCCTCGCTGTAAGCATAGGAGCAACGGATATAACCTTCGCCGCCGGCACCGAAGATGTTGCCGGGGATAACGAGAACTTCCTGCTCCTCCAGCAGCTTTTCAACAAGTTCCATGCTGGAAAGACCGGTTTCCTTGATGCAGGGGAAAACATAGAAGGCACCTTCAGGCTCATACAGCGGCAGTCCCATCTTGTGGAAGCCGTCAATCATAATCTGACGGCGGCGGCTGTATTCGGCAACCATGTTGTCAACGTCCTGACGGCAGTATTTCAGTGCCGCAATCGCGCCGTACTGTGCCGTAACGTTGGGGCAGAGCACCACATACTGATGCAGAATATTCATAGCGTTGATGATTGCCGCCGGTGCCATGATATAGCCAAGACGCAGGCCGGTCATAGCGTAGGCCTTGGAGAAGCCGTTGAAAATAATGGTGCGGTCGCGGAATTCCGGGAAGGAGGTGAACATGGTGTGTGTTTTGCCGCCGTAGGTAAGATGAGCATAAAGCTCGTCACTGATGACAATCAGGTCATGCTTAACTGCCCAGTCACCGATAGCCTTAATCTGCGCCTTGCTCATAATAGCGCCGGTCGGATTATTGGGATAGCCGAGCATAATAGCCTTAGTCTTGGGCGTAACAGCCTTTTCCAAATCTTCGATAGTAGGCACAAAGCCGTTTTCCTGATATGTTTCTACGGAAACAGGCTTACCGCCTGCCAGAATAACGCAGGCCTTGTTGGCAACGTAGCAGGGCTCGGGCAGAATAATTTCGTCACCGGGATGCATAATCGTGGTGATAGTGGTGTACAGTGCTTCGCTGACACCGACGGTTACCATGATTTCGGTTTTCGGGTCGTATTTAACGCCGTAGTTTTTATGGATATCATCCGCAATTGCTTCGCGCAGCTCCAAAAGGCCGAGAGTGGGTGTATAGCAGCTTTTGCCTTCGCAGATGCTGTTGATTTCGGCATCCTTGACAGCCTGCGGAATATCAAAATCTGGTTCGCCTACGCTGAGAGGTACGATGTTGGGGTTAGCGGCCATAATATCAAGAAACTTTGCCAGACCGGAGGGAGGCAGTGCTTTAATAAAGGGAGAAACAGCAGCATCAAAATTATAGGACATAAAAATACCACCTTTCATAAAAAGCTTGTCGATAAAGCGCCCTTGTCCAAACTGACACTTTTTCCACAATCTCTATCTGTTTACTGTATTACTGTAGCAGATATTTTTGCCACTGACAAGGGAAAGCGCAGTGTATACATTTTACGTGGCAGATTTAGCATTTTTCTGTATAAAATTTAACATATAATAACTAGATATAGCGTAAGCTACTTGCAAGACTTGTCAACAGATGCTATAATAAGGATAGCCAAAATAAGTATGACTTGTGAAAGAGTGGGTTTAAAGCCCGCTCTTTCCGCTTATTATGATGTTTCTGACGCATTTGCGGCAGAGGCAGGTGTTGGCCGCAAGGTTAATACAGAAAGAAAAACTTAATATGGAGGTGAAAATGATGCAGGCAAAAGAAGTTGAAGCACTGATTACCGCAATGGTAGAACCCCTTCTGCAGGATACCGGCCTTACTCTGGTTGATGTAGAATATGTGCGTGAAAAGGACTGGTACCTACGGATTTTTCTCGATAAGCCTGGTGGAGTTGAAATTGATGACTGCCAGATGGTGAGCGAAAAGCTGACGGAGATTCTGGATGCAGAGGATCCTATTCCCGACAAATACTTTTTGGAGGTTTCTTCCCCGGGCATTGACCGTCCGCTGAAGAAGGACAAGGACTTTGAAGCTGCCTATGGCACCAAGGTTGATATTATGTTCTATACTCCGTGGGAGGGAATGAAAAATCTGACCGGCATTCTGGTAGCACATGATGACGAAGCTGTACAGGTTAAAAAGATTATTAAAGGTAAGGAATTCAAAAATCCTGACCGCATTGAACGTAGGCTGATTGCGAATATCAGACCGCATATAGACTTTTAATTTAAGAAATAGGAGGCTTATTAAGTGAACGCAGATTTTATCTCAGCAATCCAGGAATTAGGAAAGGAAAAGGGTATTGACCCCGAGCTTTTGTTCCAGGCTGTTGATGACGCTTTGGTTGCCGCTTACAAGAAGAACACCGGCACAAACCAGAATGTCCGTGTTGAAATGAATAAAGAAACCGGCGAAATCCATGTATATGCTCAGCGCACTGTTGTTGAGGGTGAGGCTGACGGCATTAACGAGATGACTTTGGAGGATGCTCAGGCAATCAACCCGCAGTATCTGGCAGGCGACATCGTAGAGGTTGAGGTTACACCGAAAAACTTCGGCCGTATTGCTGCCCAAAACGCTAAGCAGTTTGTTGTACAGCGTATCCGTGAGGCAGAGCGCGGACAGGTATATGAACGCTTCCAAAGCCGTGCCAACGATATCGTTACCGGTATTATCGAGCGCATGGAAAACCAAAACGTTTATATCGATTTGGGCAAGGTTGAAGCCGTGCTGACTCCGAACGAGCAGATTCCCGGTGAAATCTACCAATACCATGAGCGTATGAAAACCTATATTGTTGAGGTTAAGCGCACCAACAAGGGACCGCAGATTATGGTTTCCCGTACTCATCCCGGCCTGCTGAAGCGCTTGTTTGAGCTGGAGGTTCCGGAAATCCATGACGGCGTTGTTGAAATCAAATCCGTTGCCCGCGAGCCCGGTATGCGCTCCAAAATTTCCGTATATACCGCTGACAGCAATGTTGATCCGGTAGGTGCCTGCGTAGGCCACAAGGGCATGCGTGTGCAGACTATTGTCAACGAGCTGCGCGGTGAAAAGATTGATATTGTAAAATACAGTGAAGATCCGGCACAATATGTTGCCAATGCTCTGAGCCCGGCAAAGGTTGTCAAGACAACCGTTAACGAAGCAGACAAAATCTGCCGCGTTGTCGTACCGGATTACCAGCTGTCCCTGGCTATCGGCAAGGAAGGCCAAAATGCCCGCCTGGCTGCTAAGCTGACCGGCTGGAAAATTGATATTAAGAGCGAAACTCAGGCTGCCGAAGAGGCTGCTGCTGAGCCTGCTCCCGTGGAAGAAGCATGATGAAGGTAAAAAAAATTCCGCAGCGTAAATGCTTAGGCTGCAATGAAATGAAGGATAAAAAGGCTCTGCTGCGCGTTGTACGTTCACCTGAGGGCGAGGTCAGCCTTGACCTCACTGGCAAGAAGAACGGACGCGGTGCATATGTCTGCCCCGATAAGGAATGCATTACCAAGGCCGTAAAGGAGAAACGTCTGGAGCGCGCTTTGGAAAAGCCTATCAGTGAGGATGTGCTCAAGCAGCTGCTGGAGGATTTCGAACATGGCAGGCAATAATGTCGCATTTGCTTTAGGGTTGGCGCAAAAGGCAGGCAAAACCGCTTCCGGCGATACAGCTGTGCGTGCTGCCTTAAAAAGCGGCAAGGTCAAGGTACTTGTTTTGGCACAAGATGCTGCCCCTAATTCAAAAAAGGAAATTTATTTCCTGGCAGAGATGGCAGGCGTGCAGGTAATTGAGCTGTTGACGCGCAATGAGCTGGGCTATGCAATCGGCAAAGGACCTAGAATAGCTGTGGCTATTACCGATGCGAATTTTGCCAACATGCTGTTGAAAAAATAATGATTTAAATCACAGTTGTCTGCGCAGCTTGTGCAAGCTTCGCAGATGAATCTGCTTCTTATTATCTGGTCTGGAGGTGGATGAATGGGTAATAAAAGAATATATGAGGTTGCCAAGGATTATGGCAAACCGGTAAATGAGGTCATTGACCTGTTGAAGAAAAATAATATCGAAAAAACTAATTTTAGTGCAGCTGATGACAAGGCTATGTCTGTTATCCGTAAAGCATACGATAAAAAACCAGAACCGCCCAAACCGGCGAAGACGGAAAAACGTGATGTCAGCAAACCGGCTGCTCCTGCGCGTCCGCAGGATACAGCTAAAAGAAACGATAACAATATGAATAGGAATAACGGACAGAGGAATATGCAACAAAATCAGCAACAAAATCAACGCAATAACAACAACGCTCAACAAGGGCGTAATGAAAATCGTCAGGGTGGCCGCAACGAAGGCCGTCCGCAGCAAAACCGCGGTGGCCAGCAGGGCAACCGTCAAGGCGGCCAGGGTGGCCGTAACGAAGGCCGTTCGCAAAATCGTAACGGCCAGCAGGGCGGTCAGGGCAACCGTCAGGGTAACCGCAACGGACAACAACGCCAGGGCGGTATCTTTGTAGGTCCTAAGAGCCAGCAGGGCCCGAGCGTACACGGTGAAAGCCGTGCACAGGTTAGCGGTGGCCGCAGCAGCGGTCGCAGCGAAGGTGCTCGTGATAACCGTCAGGGCGGTCGCAACGCAGGCAAGAGCCGCAAGGACAACAAGCCGCAGATTAAGGGCAGCTACGCTACCCGCGAAAGCCGTCCGAACCGCAGCGCCGGCCATCAGATGCCGGTAAACCGCGGCGGCAAGAAGCCAGCACCGAAGCAACAACAGGCTCCGGTAGAAATCGTTCGTCCGACCTACGTTGAAATCGGCGAATCTATTAATGTACAGGAATTTTCCAAGCTCATTAAGCGTGAGGTTAATGAAGTAATCAAGGCTCTGTTCATGCTGGGCGTAATGGTTACCATCAACCAGGATATCGATTTCGATACCGCACAGCTTATTGGCGACAACTTCGGCGTAGAGGTTGGGCAAAAGGCACCGGAAGAGGATCCGACCGAGATTCCCGAGGTTGACGATCCGCCTGAAAAACGCGTTCCGCGTCCGCCGGTTATTACCGTTATGGGCCACGTTGACCATGGTAAAACCTCCTTGCTGGACGCTATCCGCAAAACCAACGTTACTTCCCGCGAGGCCGGCGGTATTACCCAGCACATCGGTGCTTATAAGGTAAACTACCAGGGCAAGCAGATTGTATTCCTGGATACCCCGGGCCATGAGGCTTTCACAGCTATGCGTGCCCGCGGCGCACAGGTAACCGACGTTGCAATTCTGGTTGTAGCAGCAGATGACGGTGTAATGCCGCAGACCATCGAGGCTATCAACCATGCTAAGGCTGCAAAGGTACCTATCATTGTAGCTATCAACAAAATCGACCGTCCAGGCGCAAATCCGGATCACGTTAAACAACAGCTGGCCGAGCATGAGCTCATTCCTGAGGATTGGGGCGGCGACACCATTATGGTTCCTGTTTCCGCACATCAGAAAACCGGCATCAGCGACCTGCTGGAAATGATTCTGCTGGTTGCTGAAATGCAGGAGCTGAAGGCTAACCCGAATCTGCCTGCTCACGGCACCATCATCGAGGCACAGCTGGATAAGGGCCGTGGCCCGGTTGCTACCGTACTGGTACAACGCGGTACTCTGCATATCGGTGATACCATTATTGCCGGCACCTCCTATGGTAAGGTTCGTGCAATGATTAATGACCGTGGCGAAAAAGTTAAGAAGGCTCTTCCTTCTACCCCTGTAGAGGTACTGGGCCTGAACGATGTACCTGCTGCCGGCGATATCCTGGACAGCACCGACGAAAAGACTGCCCGCGGCGTTGCCGAAAAACGTATCGCCAAGAAGAAGGAAGAGGAAATCAAGCTGAACTCCAAGGTTTCTCTGGATGACCTGTTCCAACGCATTAAAGAAGGCGAAATCAAAGAGCTGAACATCGTTGTTAAGGCTGACGTTCAGGGCACCATCGAAGCATTGAAGGCATCCCTGGAGAAAATCAAAAACGATGAGGTTAAGGTTGCCGTTGTCCATGCAGGCGTAGGCGCTATCACCGAATCCGACGTAATGCTGGCATCCGCTGCCAACGCGCTGATTATCGGCTTTAACGTTCGTCCTGACGCTAACGCGCGTAAGGCTGCCGAAACCGAGAAGGTTGACGTACGCACCTACCGTGTTATTTACGACGCAATCAACGACGTTGAGGCTGCTATCAAGGGTATGCTTGCTCCTAAATTCAAAGAGGTTATCCAAGGCCGCGTAGAAATCCGTCAGCTGATTACTATTTCCAAGCTGAAGATTGCAGGCTGCTATGTAGTTGAAGGCAAGGTTACCAACAGCTCCAAGGTTCGTGTTGTTCGTGACGGCATCGTAGTTCACGAGGGCGTTATCGAATCTCTGCGCCGCTTCAAGGACGATGTGAAGGAAGTTGCTCAAGGCTTTGAATGTGGTATTACTTTAGAGAAATTCAGCGACCTCAAAGAGGGCGATGTCTTTGAAGTATACGACATGGAAGAAATCGCAGTAGAATAGTCTGCCGCATAAGGCACATTGCGCAGGAATGCAGGCCGCATACGCCGCATTCCCGCAGCTGCTGCCTGTACGTCAGTCTGTATCTATATATAGAGGAAAAGAAAATGGCAAGACTTAGAGTAGAAAAAGTACAGGAGGCCATCAAGCACGAAATCAGCAAAATGCTGCTGCATGATGTCAAGGATCCGCGCATTCAGTTTGTTACCGTAACCGGCGTGGAGCTGACAGATGACATGAGCTATGCTAAGATTTTCATCAGCATGTATGGTCCCAAGGATAAACAGGAAGAAACCTGGAAGGCTTTGAACAAGGCATTGGGCTTTATGCGTACGGAAATTGCCAAACGCATCCGCCTGCGCTTTGCACCGACCCTGATTCTGCAGAAGGATACCTCCGCAGAATACAGCGCGCATATTCAGAGCATTTTAGATAAGATTAAGCAGGAAGAAAAGCCTGCAGCCGAGGAAGCAGAGCATGAGTAAGGAGCTTAGCCTGCAGGAAACAGGCGCTATGCTGCTGGCGGCAGAAAAAATCGTGCTGTGCACCCATGTAAGCCCGGATGGCGACACCCTGGGTTCCACCTTGGGATTGGCACGCTTTTTGCTGGCACAGGGCAAGCAGGTTACTGTTTTCTGTGATGACGTTATCAACAAAAGCTTTAGCTTTTTTCCCGGCATTGAATTGTGTGAACGCCCGGCAGAGGGCAGCAAGCTGCAGACGGAGCTGCTGGTTGTTATTGATGCCAGCTCCTTTGACCGCGTCGGACTGGTGTCCGAGGTTGTAGAAGCTAAAACGCTGCTGAACATCGACCACCATATTTCCAATGAACGCTTTGCCGATTATCTCTATCTGGATGCCAAGGCAGCAGCAGTGGGCGAGGTAATGTGCGATCTGTTCATGGCTATGCAATGGCCCATGGATAAGGAAATTGCTACCTGCTTTTACACAGCAATCAGCACAGACTGCGGCTCGTTCCGCTATGCCAACACTACGCCGAAAACTATGCGTAATGCCGCCAAGCTGCTGGAATACGGCGTACAGCCTAACGAAATCAGCGATGCTATGGACGTGCGCTCCCGTGAAACGGTAGAGATGCTGGCTAAGGTATTGCCTTCGCTGACCTTTGCTTATGACGGCAAAATTGCTTATCTCACAATTACCAACGATTTATATGACAAGGATGTCCAAACCGACAGCTTTGTGTCCTACCCGCGCTATATCGAGGGCGTTGACGTAGCTATTATGTTCAAGGCCGTTGAACCGGCGGTAACGCGCGTGAGCATGCGCTCCAAGAGCGTTGACGTATCCGCTGTGGCTGTAGCCTTCGGCGGCGGCGGTCATCTGCGGGCAGCAGGCTGTACGATTTATGCACCGGTAGAGGAGGCTCGCACTCAGCTGCTGGAGGCATTGGGCAAATTGGTTTAATATGGACGCAATTTTTAATGTATTAAAACCACCACAGATGACATCACATGATGTTATCGGCTTTTTGCGGCGCGTGCTTAACACAAAGAAAATCGGACATGGGGGAACTCTTGACCCTGACGCGGCAGGAGTTCTTCCTGTTTTTGCGGGCAGTGCGACCCGTTTGCTGGAGTTCGCTGTGGAAGGCCGCAAGGAATATATTGCCGAATTTACGTTGGGAGCGCAGACTGTTACCGGCGATGACAGCGGCGAGGTTGTCAAAACGATGCCTGTGCCTGCGTTCGGGAAGGCAGATCTGGAAGCTGTGCTGGCGCAATTTACCGGCAAGCAAATGCAGCTGCCGCCGATGTATTCGGCAATCAAAATCAACGGCAAAAAGCTGTATCAGCTGGCACGTCAGGGCGTAGAGGTGGAGCGCACCGCACGTCCCATCGAAGTCTATAAGCTGGAGCTTTTGCATTATACGGCAAACAGCTTCACCGTGCGCGTGGCCTGCTCCAAGGGCACCTATATCCGCGTACTGGGCGAGGACCTGGCGACGGCGCTGGGAACCTGCGGTACGATGAGCTTTTTGCTGCGCACACAGGTGGGAGCCTACACGATTGACAAGGCCTGCACGCTGCAGGAAATCGCGGAGAACCCCGAAGCTTGTGCCGCAGAGCCGCTGACTGCTGTTGCCGAGCTGCCCAAGCTCAAGGTGAACGCCCGTCAGGCGGCACGCATCACCAACGGTGTGCGCACCACGGTGGCGCAAACTGCCGACGGCAGATACGTCCTGCTGGGGCCGGGGGATGAGTTTTTAGGTATCGTCCGCTGTGAGCAGGAGCGCCTGCAGGCAGAAAAAATCTTAGAGCATTACCCGATGCCAGAGGAATAAGCATGGAGATTATTACTTCTTTAGAACAATTGCATAAATTTTCCGCTCCCTGTGTGGTAGCATTGGGTACCTTTGACGGCCTGCACCGCGGTCATCTTGATGTGATAGAAACTGCTAAGGCAAAGGCGCATGAATGTAATTCGCAGCTGGCGGTATTTACCTTCAGCAACCATCCTTTTGAATGGATTCGTCCGGGCATGGTGCCGCCGGCGCTGATAACCGGCGCGCAAAAGCAGGAGCTTTTGCAGCAGCTTGGCGTGGATGTGCTGGTGGATATTCCCTTTAATCAGCAGGTGGCAGACCTGTCGCCGCAGGAATTTTTGCAGCGCTTGCAGCAGCTTGATTACAGCTGTCTGGTAGTAGGTGCCAACTTTACCTACGGCTGCCGCGGACAGGGAACTGTCTATACGCTGGCTGCTTCCGCCAAGGCCATGGGCTTTGCGCTGATTGTACGCGAGCTGGTAAGCGAGGGTGCAACTGTGATCAGCAGCACAGCTATACGTCAACTGATTGCCGCAGGCGAGGTAGCAAAGGCTGCTGCTATGCTGGGGCGCAGCTACAGCATCAGTGGTACCGTGGCGCACGGCAACGAGCGTGGCAGACTGTTGGGATATCCCACTGCCAACATTGAGCTGGAGGATGCTCATGTTGCGGTTCCTCTGGGGGGAGTGTATGCTGTGCGGGTAATTGTCAACGGCCAAAGCTATCACGGCATGGCCAATATTGGTTACAATCCGACCTTTGGCGATGTTGCCAAACCGCGTCTGGAAACGAACATCTTTGATTTTACCGGTGACCTTTACGGCAAGCAGCTCACGGTGCAGTTTGTGC
>OKTB01000716.1_pt1 | contig 16949 bp, 18 predicted proteins | sample 1606131 | NCBI WGS metagenome assembly OKTB01 (sample SAMEA3879518, study PRJEB24766) | human gut metagenome | biome: human-associated habitat; feature: feces | place: USA | collected 1985/1987
ACTTGGAGTATCCAACTCTTATTTTTCTACAATTTTTAAGAAAGAGACCGGCAATTCTTTTATCGGGTATCTGACAGAGTATCGTATGGAGCAGGCTGCCCGTATGCTGATCGAGACGGGGGAAAAGAGTTATATCATAGCGAAAAAAGTAGGCTATACAGACCCGAATTATTTTAGTTATGTTTTTAAACGGCAGTTTCACACATCGCCGTCAAAATACAGAACGGAGTATATGGAACGTGAAAAATAAGTGTTTGGCATATTTGAAAAAAATAAAGCCGAAAGGGATACAATCAACCCTTATGATTGCCTTTTCTGTGGTGTCGATTTCTATCATGCTGATATTGGGGGTTGCACTCTATCTTCGATTTTCAGGGATTTCAAAAGATGAGATGGTTGGAAGCACACAAAAACTGATGGAACAGGCAAGTGAATATTTAGAAGACTATCTGGTGAGTATGAGACAGATCTCAGACACGGTTTATTATAATGTAATAAAAGAAAATGATTTTTCCAGTCAGGCTCAGAGTATTCAAAGTGGAATGAATCTTTTGTATGAAGTAAATGGAGACAATCTGCAGAGTATTGCTATCTATAATGACTATGGACGTCTGATGGCAGCGGAGCCTGTGGCGGCGGAGAAGGAAGATCCGGATGTCACAGAACAGGATTGGTATAAGAAGGCGATGGAGATTCAGGAAAATATGCACTTTTCAGTGCCGCATATCCAGAATCTGTTCGACGATGGCACGTTTCGGTATTATTGGGTGATTTCGCTGAGCCGGGCAGTGGAGATTACCGACAATGGAGTGTCGCGTATGGGAGTTCTGCTTGTAGATATGGATTACTCAGGAATTGCCCGCATGATGAAGCAGATCAATTCGGCAAACAAAGGACAATATTACTATCTGTGTGATGGAGACGGACAGATTATTTATCATCCGCAGCAGATACAGATTGCAGACGGAACAAGGAAGGAAAGCAGTCAATCTGTGGCAAAATATAAAGAAGGAGTGTATGACGAGGAATTTGAGGGAGAGCATCGAAAGGTTGTTGTAAATACAATCAGCTATACAGGCTGGAAGCTGGTTGGTGTAATTCCTCAGACGACCTTTGTTGACGGCACAATCGATATCCGGTATTTCATTGCCATGCTGATGCTTTTGATGGCGATGATGTTGATGATTATTAATCGTATTGTCTCTGTGAGGATTTCCAGCCCGATTCTGAAATTAAATCATTCTGTTATTGAATATGAAGCGGGAGAGAAACCGAAGATTTATATTGGAGGCTCCACGGAGATCAGGCATCTTGGAAACTCTATTCAGAACTCCTATGAGCAGATTGACATGCTTATGAAGAAAATCGTACTGGAGCAGAACGAACGGAGAAAAAGTGAATTGGATGCATTGCAAAGCCAGATTAATCCACATTTTCTCTACAATACGCTGGAGTCTATTACCTGGATGATTGAGGGGGAGCGAAATGACGAGGCATCGTTTATGATCACCCAGCTGGCAAGGCTTTTCAGAATCAGTCTTTCGAAAGGGCGTACGGTAATCAGTATCAAAGAAGAACTTCAGCATGCGCAAAGCTATATGAATATACAAAAAGTACGCTATAAGAACACGTTTTCAGTCATATTTGATGTACAACCTGAACTGTATGAGTATTGTATTGTAAAGCTGGTGCTGCAGCCGATTCTTGAAAATGCAATCAATTACGGTGTGGGTTCGATGGATGATTGTGGAGAAATCAAAGTGACAGGCCGCATGCAAGGAGAAAATATTATTCTTTCTGTTACAGACAATGGTCTTGGGATGACGGAGGAAGAAGTTGATTTGATCTTGACGGACAGTAAACGGATTCGCAAGCATGGTTCCGGTGTAGGGCTTGTGAATGTGAATAACCGAATACAGATTTTGTTCGGAAAAGAGTATGGTCTGGTTGTGGAGAGTGAACCAGATGAAGGGACGACAGTATCCATCTGTATTCCGGCAGTTTTGTACACGGAAGACAACCGGGAGGATCTTGAAAAAGGGCGTATGTTCCGAAAGGAAGAGACGGCAAAAGAAGTGCAGGTGAAACGAGATGATGAATAACAAAAAAGGATTTGTCCTGACAGAAGTGATTCTGATGATAATGGTCATCGGACTGGCGTTGATGATGATTTCGGGACAGAATAAAAAAGCACTGGATAAGGTTTCGGTAATTCTTGAAAATGCAGGAGACAGTCAATGGTCTGCTTTGAAGTATGGTCTGAAAATGGCGGCAGAGGAGGAGGGCATTGAACTTGCGGTTGTGGATGTAGAAGAAGGATTGGATGCAGAAGCTCAGAAAAAAGTTTTTGAACGTGAGATTGAGGATGGAGCGGATGCGTTGATCGTGCAGCCGGTGTTAGACAAGAATGATCAGGAGGTGCTGAAGAAGATTGAGAAGAGAGTACCGGTTATGCTTGTGGGTTATGAAGCGGAGAAAGGGGAAACAAGGTATGATCTTCCGGTTATAAAAGAAGACAATTATGAGATGGGACAAGCTTTGGCGGAAGAAATGCTCAAAGATTTTGAAGGAAATATAGAAGAGAAAAAAATAGGACTTCTTTTAGCGTCGACGGATTCCAATATGCTCAGCAGCCGAGAGTGTGGTTTTAAAGATGCGCTGGAAGATAAAAATGCCAATATTTTAGAGCTTTCTTTGGATTCGCTTTTAGACAGAGAGGAAAACACGGAATCGAAAGTGGATATTGTGATTGCTTTGGATGATAGCAATCTGACTGCAATTGGCGAATATTTGGCGAGCAGTCAGCCGCACGGAGAATTACTGTATGGAATAGGTCAGTCTACAGAAGCTATCTATTATCTTGATAAAGGGATTGCGGAGTGTGTTGTAGTTCCGGACGAGTTTAATGTTGGCTATCAGAGTCTGAGCGAAGTTGCAAGAAAGCTGGACCATTATTTTGAAAATATGAAGAAACAGACGGTATCATACTCGGTAATCCGAAAGGAGACGTTGTTCAGCAAAGAAAATCAAGAACTGCTTCTTACAATGAGCCAGTAGAGGAAAGGGGGAGAAAAGTGAGAAAGAAGAAAAAATGGTTGGTTGGAATGCTTGTCATCGTAAATGTATTTCTTTTGTTTGGTTGTGGAAAACGTCAGGAAACACGGGACGACAAGGTGCATATCGGGGTTACTTATTACAACCAAAGCGATACGTTTTTGAATGAGCTTCTTGCCCGGTTCAAGGAACAGTTGAAAAATCCCGAACATGAGGAGCTTGAGGCGACGGTTACGATATTAGATGCAGCGGGGTCACAGCGCACACAGGATGATCAGGTGAAGGAATTGATTGACATGGGGTGTGATGTGCTCTGTGTAAATTTGGTGGATCGGGCAGATCCGTCGGAAATTATAGACCTTGCCAGAGATCATGATGTTCCGATTATCTTTTTTAACCGGGAGCCGGTAGAGGAAGATCTAAGACAGTGGGATGAACTTTATTATGTGGGAGCAGAGGCGAAACAGTCCGGTGTGATGCAGGGAGAGCTTGCGGCTGAAGTAATACAGAAAAATACTCAGATTGACAAAAACAGAGATGGAAAGATCCAATATGTCGTATTGGAAGGGGAGGCAGGACATCAAGATTCAATCATCCGGACAGGAAATGCGGTTGATACGATAAAAAACAGTGGAATAGAGCTGGAAAAACTAAGCTATCAGATTGCAAATTGGAACCGTGTTCAGGCACAGAACAGGATGGAGCAGCTGATTAGCCAGTATCAGAACAAGATTGAACTTGTTCTTGCAAACAACGACGATATGGCGCTTGGAGCAATTGACGCTTACAAAAAGGCGAATTATACGGAATCGGCATGGCCGGTGTTTTTTGGGATTGACGGCACGGATGCCGGACTTAGAGCGCTTGCAGATTCAGAGCTGTCGGGAACAGTATATAATGATAAAGAAGGACAGGCAAAGGCGATGGCGAAGATGGTTGAGGCAATTGGAACAGACGAAGAGATTGCCGAGAAATATGTTTATCTGCCATATATAAAAGTGACAAGCGAGAATATTGGAGAATTTCTTGAGAAATAAAAAAGAATAAGGGGTATAAAAGAGCATGAAGACATTGACAAAAGATATGAAAATTTTTTCATATCGCGCGGAACCTTTAAACGGCATGGAGGGAGATGACGGAGGTTTTTCGATAGAACTTTATGGAAATGGAAATCTAAGGTATTGTGTCTATCGCCTTTTTGATGACATCAGGCTGCTTCAGATGTTTAAAGTAAGTAAAGAGGCAGTGTACGATATTTACGGGATTATTGAGAAGGCGAGAAAACGCTTGGAGCAAGTGCCGCAAAAGTTGGACAATGGTTCGGAGGATGGAATGTTGAATGAATTTTTGTTTAGCGACTTCAGCTGGGTTACTGCGGTGAATATTCAAGAAGTATTTGTCAAAGGTATGATACTGACCAATTATCAGTATTATCAGCAATATAAAGAAAATATGAAACATGAAAATACAGTCTTAGGTGTGTTTAAGGAGATTTGCAAAGTATTGAAAAGTGCGGGAGTTGAGCTTTCTTTGGATTCCTGTGAGATTTGGAAAGACTGCAAATTAAAAGTGACATGGTAGACGAGTAAACAGATGAAAAGTATCATAGTGAACAATATAAAGGCACTCAGCGCAAATGATTGAGTGCCTTTGTATATTTGGATTTTAACCTAGAATCGAATATACTGCACACTGTAAGGTGGAAGCGTAAGTGCACCGTTCAATGTTAGTTCGGCATCGGTTATCAATTCTGTTCCAGTTCCATTCAAATCGCCGTGATAAGCGGTATATTCCTGCTCCGAGGCATTGACAGCAACGAGAATTCGTTCGTTGTCTGTCTTTCTCTCAAAAATAAGCTGGTGGTTTTGAATGACGATATTACGATAATCGCCGTTACAAAGTGCATCGCTTTTTTGGCGAAGCGAGATGAGATGGCAAAGCCAGTCTGTCAGTTCATTTGGCTTTGGCTCTTCAAAACACGGACGAAGTGCATAGTCGTTATCGGGAGCTTTCATCCCTTCTTCGCCCCATTCACTGCCGTAGTACAGGCAAGGAATGCCCGGCATTCCAAGTAAAATACCATATGCAATACGGATATGTTGTTTATTTTTTAAAATACTTGCAAGCCTTGTTACATCATGGTTATCTGCAAATGTCATCAAATGTTTTCCACGGTAAATGCACCATGGGTCTGCGCCAAACTGACGGTGCAGAGAGTGTGCGATTTCGAATAAATTCATATCATTTAAGCTGGAAAATAATCCTTTGTAACATTCGTAATTTGTGCAACTGTGCAGCATGTCGTCGTTTACAATCAGGTTGTAATCTCCAAAAAGCACTTCTCCAATCAGAGCAAAATTCGGTTTTAATTCCTGACAAAAGCTGCGGAGTCTTCTCATAAAGCTGTGGTCTAAACTGTAGGCAACGTCCAGACGAAGCCCGTCAATATCAAATTGTTCAATCCACTGTTTTACACACTCCAACAGATAATCGGAGACGGCAGGATTTTGTAGGTTGAGTTTGACAAGTTCAAAATGGCCTTCCCAGCCCTCGTACCAGAAACCGTCCTGATAAGCACTGTCTCCGTCAAAATTCAGATAAAACCAGTCTTTGTATGGAGAGCCCCATTTCTTTTCTTTTACATCTTGAAAAGCCCAAAAACCACGACCGACATGATTAAAAACTCCATCTAAAACAATTCGAATACCATGTTGATGCAAATGAGAGCAAACATCCGAAAAATCCTTGTTTGTTCCTAGTCGACAGTCGATTTTCAGAAAATTACGGGTGTCATATCCGTGATTGTCAGATTCAAAGATTGGATTCAGTAAAACGGCACTTATACCAAGGGATTTTAAATAGTCTGTCCAATCCATAAGTTTGCGAATACGTGGAACCGTGACGCCGTCATTTTCGGTTGGAGCACCGCAAAATCCGATTGGATAAATTTGATAAAAAACACTTTCGTAAGCCCACATAGACATTACCTCCTCTGCTGTGTTAGTGTTTGCTGATATTTATTTTATCATACAGAAGAAACATTGTCGATTGGTGCGTAAAGTGTATTGGTTAGAATGATGATAAAAATGGTAGGAATTAGGAAAAGTTTGGGGAAATACACGGAGAAAACAGAAGAACAGAATGAGGATGTAAAAGGAAATCAGAATAAAAATCAAGATGTATCTGACAATGATGAAGAAATCGAAGAAGATGGAGAGGGAAAATCGACAGAAGATACGACAGAAAATCTTGATAACGAGATGGAAATTCCGGAGGAATGGAATGAGTAACAACAAAGGAGAAAGAGGAATGTGGAAAAACAGAAATAAAATATGGCTGACAATAATAGTCGCTTTCGTATGCATGTTCGGCAGCGTAGGAATGGCGTTTGCGGCAGAGACAGGGACGCCTGTCACAACAGAGTCGATGGAAATTCGTACAGGGGAAAAAGTGGGGCTTCGTACAATTTCAGCGGTTGATAAAGCATATGTAGAAAAATTACGGTCGGAAGGTAAGAATGTGACTTACGGAACAGTAGCTTTGCCGGCGACCGTGCTGGAAAAAGTGAATGGTACATTGGAGATTGGTAAAAGTTATACTTATAATAAGAAAGTGTATAAGGTGCTGAATATTCCGGGAGAAGAGATTTGGAAGACGACAGAGGATAAAATTTATTTTACCGGTGTGTTGACAGGAATCAGCGGCTCCGGATTTAATACGAGATATGCGGTTCGTTCTTACATCAGTGTGGATGGTAAGGTAACATATGGAAATACATTGACACAGTCACCATATACAATAGCTCAAGATATGATTAGTTCGGAAGATGTTGCAACAAGTCAGAAATCATGGCTTGCAACAAATGTCATAGATGCATGTGATGATGCGAAGAAAGTGACAAAAGAGACACTGACAATCACATCAGCTGATTTGAAAAATGGTAAGTACACATTAGAAGCAACTTCAAAAATTAGAAATTACAAAAAAGTGATCGTGGATAGTTCTGTAAACAACGGAGAGATTATTTTGGATAATATCCGTGTGAGAAATTTGGAAGTTGCAGCAGATGCGAGCTGTACAATCACAGCGAACAATGTATCGTTTGATAAAATAAGTAAAGTAGCCGGAAAAAGCAGAACAGCAGGAAACCTTGTACTGAATCTTGGTGCCGGTTCAAATGTAACAGAACTCAGTGCATCAAGCAACATGACAATTACGGGCGATTTGAAAATTGCGAAAGTAACAGTTGATAACAAAGTAGAAAATTTTGTTGTGAATACACCGGCAGAAAAACTGACTGTATCAGAGAATGCAAGCGGTTCTAAGATTGAAGTAAATAAAATGGTGGAAGATGCTGTTTTGGCAGGTGAAAATTCTACAATTTCCGGAACCGGAAAGATTGACAAAGTAGAGGACAATGGAAATAATGATGTGCAGGTAGAGGTTCTTTCAAACAGTATCGTATCTGTGGTAGTGCGTGGAATGAACCGCATGATTGTGACACTTGAAAAAGCGACAAAGAAAAAACTCACAGTAGATGACATGACAATCCTCTGTCACGGAGGAAAAGATATGACAATCTTAAAGGTAGAGACGACAGACAACAAGGTTTATACAGTGTCGACTTCTACATTTGCCAAAGATGACACATATACATTTTCAATTAAATTGGAATCAGGAAAGATTATTCAGGAAGAGTTCAGCTACAAAGTAGACTGCCCAACAGTGAGTAACGCAACAGTGTTGAGAAGCGAGGCAACAAGAGCAGAATTTGACTTGTTCGACGTGGATGAAGGCGGGTATGTATACGTATATATTCCGGGACACACACAGGTGAGCAAAGCGGTAGACATTCCATCTGTGGAAACGGTGAAAAAAGGATACAAGCAGCAAATTAAGACTGGTTTTAACAAAGTAATGATTAGAGGACTGGAATCGGGGATTTCTTATCAGCTATACTATGTGTTAGAAGCGCATGACGGAAGAAGTTCTGAAGTGTTAGGACCGATTGCGATCAGTGGAAGCGTGCAGGAAGATCCGAATATTTCCGAAGAATATTCCATAGTTTCTGTCGGTGAAAAGCCGAAAAATACAATTACAATCGTGCTAAATAAAGCACCTGAGGAGGAATTGACGCTGGATAATTTCTCGTTCATTTGCCCGACAGATTCTGAGATTACAATCGACAAAGCACAGTTGAAGGTAAGTGAAGACAAGAAAACGTATACAATTGTAATTCCGGATAATTATGGACACAAGGACAATCAGTATACAGCGAAAGTGACATTCCAAGATGGAACAGTGGCAAAGAAGACCTTTACAGTGGAATATACACCGCCGCGTATTACAAATCAGAAAGTAGAACGTATTTCTGAGACAGAAGTACGCTATAGTTTTACTTCGGATGAAGATGGTGTGCTCTATTATGGAACGTATACGTGGAATGATGAAAGTAATGCATCATGGAATAATACACCGACTGGAAAAGAGATTCTCAGTGGAGCAGTTGCGTCCACAAAAGTGCAGATGCATGCGGGACAAAATACTGTAGAGTTTACATATAACGGAACAGATAAAGATATATTTGCATTTTACGTAGATGAAAAAGGAAATTATGCAGGGTATACAGAACATAAAGAGATTCCGGCATATGTACCACCGGTAAAACCAGATGAGTCCAAACCTGCAATTGAATCTATTGTCTATAATAAAGACTTATCAGATAGTTGGACCACTTGTCTTGACGTCACATTTACAACTGGAATTGATTGGCTACCAAATCAAAAGTTGATTCAAATTCAAGTGATTGAGGGAAGTTCTCCGGGAAAAGTACTATGGTCGACTGAATTTTTGGACGGTGAGCAAAAGAAGCTTCGCATGACTACAATGAACGGAGCATTTAAGACGGGAACATATAAAATGAGTATGTATATAGAAAAAGATGGACAGTTGTTAAAAGTAGAAAAAGAATTTACAATTGACTAATCAGAAAAGGACTTGGGAAAATGATTGCCAAGTCCTTTTTGCCAAAGCATAAGGAGGAATTATGCGTTATAAGATTGCCGAATGCGTGACGGAATATGAGCCGCATTATGAGATGCTGCGCCGAAAGATGGAGCCATATCGAACTGCGGGAGAAGGAGAGCCAGATATCAGATTGACATTAACGAAACAATTTTGCGAAGAAAAGCAAAAGGAGCAGCCACATCTCACGGAAGCACAATGTGAGTATATTTTTGCAGGCTCTGAGTTTTACAAAAAATTTATTTCGGAAGGTGGCATTATGGTGCACGCCTCAGCGGTTGAAGTGGATGGAAAAGCATATCTGTTCTCGGCGGACAGTGGAACAGGAAAGTCGACACATACAAAGCAGTGGCAGAACTATTTCGGAAAAGAAAGAGCATTGATCATCAATGATGATAAACCGGCGATTCGAAAAGACAAAAACGGATGGGCTGCATATGGGACACCGTTTAGTGGAAAGACAGATGAGAACCTCAATCGCAAAGCTATTCTTCAAGGGATCTGTATGTTGGAGCGTGGAAACGAGAATGCGATCGAGAGAATCGGAGTTTGGGAAGCGATTCCGCTTTTGATGCGCCAGACGATTGTGCCTAGAAGCGAAAAGATGGCAGGGGAATTATTAGCGATTTTAGATACACTGTTGAGTGAAGTGCCGGTTTACCGAATGAAATGTACGATTTCAAAGGAAGCGGTAGTGACGGCATATGAGAAAATGAAAGGAGATCAGGATGAAGATTAAAACTGGGTTTATGATGAGAGAAGTAGCTGGAAAATTCGTGGCGGTTCCGGTAGGAGTGGGAGCAAATGATTTTAAAGGAATGCTGCAAACCAATAAAACGGGAGCATTTCTCTGGAAATTACTTGAGAAAAAACAGACGAAAGAAACGCTTGTTTGCGCAATGTTGGAGCATTATGAGATGACGGAAGGACAAGCTGAAAAAGACGTGGAGACATTTACCAGTCAGCTCATTGAGGCTGGAATCTTAGAGGCGTAAGGCAGGGAGTGTGCAATGATTAAAAAAATGGAACAGATTCTTGTGGAGACTGGAGAACTTTTTACAACTGCCTCCGGTATCAGTATGCTCCCGTGTATTCGTCCAAAACGAGATATGATTCATCTTGTCACTCCAAACCAAGGCGTAAAAAAACACGATGTTATTCTTTATAAAAGAAAAAATGGAAATTATATTCTTCACAGAGTAATGAAAACGAAGCCGGATGGATATGTGTTATGCGGAGACAACCAGTGGGTGCTCGAGTGGGGAATTAACGATGAGCAGGTGCTGGGTGTGCTGAAAGGATTCTATCGCGGGGAAAGATATGTGGATTGTGAGAAAAATCGTTTGTATCATATATATGTGGCTATATGGTGTTTTTCGCTTGCAATGCGAAAATGGATTTTAAAAGGAATGAATCTGATGAGAAGAACAGGCAGGATACTTAGAAAATTCCCTGAAAAATCGGAATAGAAAGAGAAAATGGTACTTGACATAAGCCCATAATAATAATATAATAAATCAGTATGAAAACAGAGGAAACAGTTTACACCAAAGCCCCGGAGTGGACTGATTCTAATAGAAAGAAGATATTAACTTGATAAAAATTATTAGGAGGTCACCCAATGAAAACTTACATGGCTAATCCAGATAAGATTGAAAGAAAATGGTATGTAGTTGACGCTTCGGAATATACATTAGGACGTTTAGCATCAGAAGTTGCTAAGGTTTTAAGAGGAAAGAACAAACCGGAGTTTACACCACACGTTGATACAGGCGATTATGTAATCGTTGTTAATGCAGAAAAGATTAATGTAACAGGTAAGAAACTGAATCAGAAGATTTATTACAATCACTCTGAATATGTAGGTGGAATGAAAGAAACTACATTAGCAGAGATGATGGCTAAGAAACCAGAGAAAGTTATCGAACTTGCTGTTAAAGGAATGCTTCCAAAGGGACCTTTAGGAAGAGCAATGATTAAGAAACTTTTTGTTTATGCTGGACCAGAGCATCCACACGCAGCTCAGAAACCAGAAGAATTAACATTTTAGTTAACTGAGAGGAGGAAATAACAATGGCTACAGAAAAGTATTATGGAACAGGTAGAAGAAAAAGCAGTATTGCTAGAGTATATTTAGTACCAGGTAATGGTAATATTACAATAAATAAGAGATCACTTGATGAGTATTTCGGTCTTGAAACACTTAAGGTTGTAGTTAAGCAGCCATTAGTACTTACAGAAACAGCTGATAAGTATGATGTAATCGTTAACGTACACGGTGGCGGATACACAGGTCAGGCTGGTGCTATCAGACATGGTATCTCAAGAGCTCTTCTTCAGGTTGATTCAGACGAATATCGTCCATCACTTAAGAAGGCTGGTTTCTTAACAAGAGATCCAAGAATGAAGGAAAGAAAGAAGTACGGTTTAAAGGCAGCTCGTCGTGCTCCGCAGTTCAGCAAGCGATAATCTTTTAAGAACGAAGATATCAAGAAAAGCCCATTTTTCAAGGGTTACAGAAGTTGTGGAATGCCGTCAGATGTGCTGGAATTTACATCGAATGCAACACATATGCAGCAGGTATGCAACAAAGATATTGATATGTATAGGACATTTTTCAGTAGAGATACTGGGGAATGTCCTTTTATTTGTTTAAATCTTATTAATCGCATCTACAAGCTCCTTTATATCAAAGTGGGTATACACTTTCTCTGTGAGTGTCATTGCACCTGAGTGCCCCGCAATCTTTTTGATAATCGTCTGGTTAATACCAGCTTCTGCTAACATTGAGATGCATGTATGTCTGCAGCAGTGAGGTGTACGATTAATACCTAGCTGTTCCATCAATGGCTTGAAATAGCTATCGTAGTAGTTTCGGTATTCAAAATGTTTTCCAGCTTCTGTATGAAGTAAATATTCACATTCAGGGCAGGATTCATACCAAGCTTTGTAATATGGCAGAACTTTGTCTGCTATTGGAACTTTTCTGATACCATTTTCTGTTTTACTACAGATAACATCAAAATACTGTTCATTCAGATGAACATTCTCTTTCTTCAAATCAAGCATTTCAGAGATACGGACTCCGCTATATAGGAGCATCAATACTATCTGATAATATTTGTCTTCCTTTTGTTCCCAGATAATATCAATTTCATTTTTCTCAAACTTGTTTCTATCGTATTTGTTAGGGTTACGATCCTTGTATTGAACAATATCAACGAAGCTTGAATAATCTTTGTTGCAAATATCATTTTTCAAAGCATAATCAAATAGCTGGTTAAACAGGACTTTGATTTTCTTGAGAGTAGGAAAATTCTTACCGCAGGTATCAATAACAGTCTGTAAATCAACTAATTTAATATCCTTGAAAATTTTGTTGTAAAGGGGTTCACAGGATTTATAGGATGCTGTGTACCCTTTTACATTAGATTCAGATATAGTAGGAAACTTACGCTTTGACCATTCTTCATAGACATCTGAAAATGTCATCTTAGCAGCCTTGGTATCAAATGGATTATTATTGTAATCAGCAAGCATTTGCAAGCCATCAGCTCTGGTAGCTGCATATCCAATTGTAATCATATCCTGAACCTGTTTGTCTTTCGCCTCATCGTAGTGCCAGCCTACAGTTTTTCTCACTTGATAAGGTTTTCTTCTTTTGCCGGAAAGTTTTACAACGCTTCCGTATCCGTTGGGTAACTTCATAAGCACCATCCTTTCGCTATTTACTAGAAAGCTGATAGCAAACGGATAAAATGATTGTTATTCGTGGGTTACCTTTGTCACACTTGGGCGAATTGTTTTCCATATCTCATAGTTGTCCTGTGTCTGGCTGCCAGATGCAAGAAGTTCTTTCATAGCCTGCCAGTCCTTTAAGAACTGTACAAGATTCTTATTGGAAAAGAATATGCCGGGCTCTCCGTCTAAATCCTTGATAGAAATGTCAAATGATTCATCAATAGCAAATAGTAATGGTAGTACATCGCCATCTGCTTCGATATCAAATTCCATCAATGAATTAACATTGACACCAAGTGCATCTGCAATCTTTCTAAGCTGTTCAGGTTTAGGAAGATTCTTTCCAAGCTCATACTTACGGATTGCAACTTCATGTATTCCACAAGCCTCGCCTAGTTCTTTCTGGGTTAAACCACGAAAGGTTCGTATTAATTTAATCTTTTTACCTGTATTCATTGCTTCAACCTCCTGTGATTGTAAATGTAACACACCAATATTTAATAGTCAACATTAAATTTTAAACTATTGACAGAGCAAACAAAGGTCTGTATAATGCAAAATATAACAGAGCAAGAAATGCTCTATATAAAAGAGGAGGTGGTAGAGATGCCAGAAGTTATCTATCAGGGTGATTTACCAGCTTTTACAGGGAGAAATGTACCAATAAAAGAAATTGCAAGTGCAATAGGGAAGGACGCACAGTATGTAAGGCTGGGAATACAACAAGGATTACTCAAATTTGGAACGGCAATAAAGGTAGGGAGTTCAAATGAGTTCAGCTATTATTGTCCGGATAAAAAAGTTTGGGAAGAAACAGGATATTTTAACAAAGAAGCAGTATAGCAAGGAGGATAAACATGGTTGAAAAACAGAATGTTGAACTGAAACTTATCCATATGGAGGATGTGGTTTCAAAAGAAGTGGAATGGTTATGGTATCCATATATACCATACGGAAAGATAACCATAGTAGAAGGAGATCCGGGAGAAGGAAAGACAACTTTGGTTCTCAAGTTAGCGGCAGCTCTTAGCAGGGGCTTGCCGCTCCCCTGTGACGATGATAAGGAATATGAACCTATTCATATCATATATCAGACAGCAGAAGATGGAATTGAAGATACAATTAAGCCCAGATTAGAAAAGGCAGGAGCAGATTGTTCCATGATTCGGGTTATTGATGAGACAGATAAGGAATTATCAATGACAGATGATAGGCTGGAGCAGGCAATAATCGAGACTGGGGCAAGGTTAATCATTCTTGATCCGATTCAGGCATATATCGGAGCTACAGTTGATATGCATAGAGCAAATGAAATAAGACCGGTGTTAAAGCATCTTGGAATAATAGCAGAAAAGCATAATTGTGCAATTATTCTTATTGGTCATATGAATAAGGCATCTGGAAGTAAATCAACATACAGGGGACTTGGTTCTATTGATATACAGGCAACTGCCAGAAGTGTTCTGCTGGTTGCGAGGCTTCGTGATAAACCTAATATAAGAATAATGGCACATGATAAATCTTCATTAGCTCCGGCAGGGGATGCGATAGGATTTGAAATGACTGAGGATAATGGAATGGTATGCATAGGACCATATGACATCACAATAGATGAGCTGTTATCCGGCAATGAAGGAAGAGGAAAAAAGAAGCTCGACATTGCGGAGAATTTTATCAAAGAATACTTTGGTTCAAACAAGGTAATTCCATCTAATGAAATAATGATGGAAGCTGCAAAGAGGAGCATTAAGAGAAATACTCTTTTATCGGCAAAGAAAAAGCTGGGTATAACATCAGATAAAGAAAAAGCAGAAGATGGAACAATTTACTGGACTTGGATAATGCCGGAATAAAGAGTTTAACAATCTGGATGTTTGAAAAAGCAGATTCTAAATTCTAGGAAAGAGTTTAGAGTCTGTAATCATAAAAAGTACAGATTATTAAACTCTTGGTAATGGTAAAGATAATATATAAAACCCTCGGAGAGCCCACTGCAATTTTGGCTTGCCAAAACTGCTAGGGGGTTATCATCTGTGGCAGAGCCAAGATGATAACTGCACTGCTCCGATAGATTTAACAGATAAAAAGGCAGTACAGATAAGGAGATGCGAATGGGAAATATTTCATATACAGCTCATGTGAGCAATAAGAAAAGTGCCATTACATCGAAATCTAAGCTTGCAACTGTTGCAAAGCATAACCTGAGAAAATATAAATCATCAGATTATAGCAAGGACAACATTTGCATCATATATGGTACATCAAATCTGATTGATGATGTAAAAGTATACCATAAAGAATTCGATGAGGCATTAGAAGAATATAATAAAAAGCAGATACGACCAGACCGAAAAATAGAAGATTATTTTGAACATGTTGCAGGTAAGGAACAGGATATGGCAGTTGAAATAATCATTCAGATAGGTGACAGGGAGTTTTGGAAGCAATTTGATGATATGAAGTTATACATGAAATTGTCATATCAGATAATACTGGACGAGCTTAGAAAGAGGCTTCCACAGTTTGTAGTTGCAAATGCTGTGGTTCATCTTGATGAGGATAGTCCGCATATGCACATTGTTGGAGTCCCTGTGGCAGATGGATATAAGAAAGGTCTTAGCAAGCAGGTATCTAAGAGAAAAGTGTTTACAAAAGAACTGCTTTCGCGAGTGCTGCAGGACGAGCTAAGAGAGGTAGCCAATAAAGAGGTCAATGATTGGTTTGGAGAACAAATAAAGGAAAAGTCGAAAGGACGTAATCATGATTTGACAGTTGCGGAATATAAAGTAGCACAGGAAACAGAGCATTTGGAGCAGATACAGGAACAGGTGAATGATGCGGATATTAAGTTATTTGCTTCACAAATTGCTTATAAGGAATTGGAGCGAAGTCAGACTAAGGAACTTAATGAAAAACGTTCAGAACTGCAATCGGTAAGACAAGAGATTGCAAGCGTGACGGACAAAGCAAATGAAGCAGTAGAATTGCTTGATAAGATCAATGCTTTTGTATCATCATTCAGATTATTTGCACCGACAATAGAAGAATATGCTAATCATGTTGAAACAGATAAGATTATAGAAGCAGGAAACTCATTCAGAGGAATATTGTATGAGATAGGAAAGTTGTTGGAGACATTCAAGGAACTGATAAAAGAAGGGGTATGCTGGTTTCCAAGGCTTATGAGGTGGAAAACTTCTAATGGCGAAGTGGCTCCGATATTCTTAGAGAAAAGTGATGGATATTCATATTCGCTGTATGGATATATGAATGTGGCGACTAGGGAATATTATAGCAAAGAGTCAATGCAGTGGGAGATAAAGGCAGGTAATAGGACAGGGACAGTAGAGCAGATGGATGCTAATGTTGAGGCTATGGCTAGGGATTTGCAGGAGATATTGAGAATTGGTGCGGAGCAGAAGAGGTTGTGGGAGGTGTATGAGGGGAGATAGCTAAGAAAATGAAATACAAAAATCCAAATAGAAATTGTAAGGATTACAATTAGTTGAAATATGCTAAAACATGAGAAATAGATGAGAATCTTTTATTGAAAACAGTTTTAAAACATGATAGTATGTAAGTATGTAAACTTACATACTATCATAGAAATGGTGGTGATTAATTGAACAGTAAAAATTCTATAAAATTTTGTGATTTACTTGGACAAATGATAAAAGAGGCAAATTTATCAAATGTCAAATTTTACACCTCCCTTGGTATAAAGAAACCGTATTTTTACGACATTTTAAGTGGTAAAGTCAATCCACCTCCACCGGATAGACAATTTGCGATGCTAAACTTGTTGAATCCAACAGAAGAGCAAAGAAATTTATTTTTTGACTTGGCTGCACAGGAGCGAGACGAAGTGCCTGCTGATATTGCTGAAACATTAAAAGATAAAGAATTGTGCAGTAAATTGCGAAAAGGCATAAATTACAAAAAATTACTTAAGAATGGAGAACGCAAAAATGAATAATAATAAAAGAGAACAAGAAAGAAATGAACTTTATCGTACAATATGGACACTTGCTAATGAGCTTAGGGGTAGCGTTGATGGCTGGGATTTTAAACAATATGTTTTAGGTATGTTGTTTTATAGATATATATCTGAAAATCTTACAAGTTACATA
>OKTB01000750.1_pt1 | contig 16246 bp, 12 predicted proteins | sample 1606131 | NCBI WGS metagenome assembly OKTB01 (sample SAMEA3879518, study PRJEB24766) | human gut metagenome | biome: human-associated habitat; feature: feces | place: USA | collected 1985/1987
ATTATATATTATTTTGACTTATAATGCAAGATATTATTACCATTTTGGCAATATACACAAGATTGTTTATTTTTTAACAATGTTTATGGACAAAATTGCGAAAAAACAGAAAAAAACCTCCCTTTTAAAGCAGGCAAAAGGGTTTATTTAATTCGGGGAAAGGAGGAGGGTGGATTTTGTCGCAGGTGCTTTGCACCTTTGGACTAATGCAGATTTGTTTATACAAAAATAAAAATAAATATCGGGGTCCCCGAAAAGCGTGAGCTTTTTGGGGAAAAGGAGGAGCAGCGGTATGAGTGCCGTGGTGATTTTTAAAAATGATATAAAAAAATCGCCACAAGCGATATATAGCTTGTGACGACGTGGTGGAAGAGGGTGGATTTTATCGCAGGCGCTTCGCACCTTTGGACTAATGTCGAAACAGTCCACCGGACTGTTTCTCTGTCGCTCCTTGCCTCGCAGGCTTCGGCGTTCGCTCCCATTAGTGGTCCGAATCCACTTTAATTATACAAAAATAAAAACCAATCACAAAAGTGATTGGTTTTTATTTGGTGGAAGAGGGTGGATTCGAACCACCGAAGCTGAATAGCGACAGATTTACAGTCTGTTCCCTTTGGCCGCTCGGGAACTCTTCCATATTGGAGCTGGTGAACGGACTCGAACCCCTGACCTGCTGATTACAAATCAGCTGCTCTACCAACTGAGCTACACCAGCGTATCTCCAACGCCTAATTAATATATCATAAGTCAGAACAATAGTCAAGACCTTTTTTGCTTTTTTTGAAAAAAATTATTTACCCCAATCTGCTATAACTTTCTTAATCATTTCGGGGTCTTTGGTCGTAATATTATCAGGCTTAATGACAAGCATTTTTTTTGCGTTACGCTCGGTATCAACAGTCCAAACAGAAAGTTTATATCCCTTTTTATGAAGAAGATTTGAAAGCTGAGAGCCGGCAAATTTATAGTTACAGTTAATGCCGATTGCGCCCGTATCTTCCAAAAGTTTAATAATTTTTTGCCTGTAATCATCGGAAAAAGCTTTAAATTTTGACGGCTTATAATTAAGATAATAATCCATATTTGCGCAATTAGAATCCTTAACCGCCTTTACGTTAATAACCTCAATTCCGGTCAAGAACGAACGGTCAAGCAAATTATAATCAACCAAAAGCGCATGAAGAGAATTAAGAACACGGGTTTCCTTGATATCAAAATTAATCTGCATATCGGGTGTGTCCTTAATAAGCGCAAGGGCATCCTCAAGCGGTGCGCCGTCATTATTTGTTACAACTATATCGTGGCTCATAACAAGCGTTTTATCGGGGCGCTGGCGAATATCAAGTTCAATAATCTCAGCATTATTCTTAATAGCTGCTTTGACTGCCTCTAAAGTATTCATTTCGGTATCATAAGCGCCCGTGTGCGCAGTAATAGTAAAATCATCCATAAAAGAAAGCTTCCTTTCGTCATAAGACTTGGTGACGGCATAATCAGCAACACCGACTATCATTGCAACACTTGTAAGAAAAGCAAAAACCTGATAGGAAAAATGCCTTGCCCAAGTGGGTGTCATATTTCGTTTTAAAAATCTTTTAAACTTCTTCCATTTAGAGATTTTTTTAGCCATATGATTACCTGCTTAAAATTGATATAAAACAGTATGGGCGGAAAAGCAAAAATGCCGAAATCCGCCCGTAAAGTTAATAGATTTAATTATCTGATTGAGCCTGAGTAGTTAGGCGCTTCCTTAGTGATAGAAATATCATGAGGGTGAGATTCAATAAGACCAGCGCTTGTAATCTTGATAAACTTAGCGTTATTTCTAAGCTCTTCAATAGTATGACAACCGCAGTAACCCATACCCGAACGAAGGCCGCCCATCATCTGATAAATCGTATCGCCCAAAGCTCCCTTATAAGGCACACGACCCTCAACACCTTCAGGAACAAATTTCTTTGAACCCTTTTGGAAATATCTGTCTGCACTGCCGTGGTTCATAGCGCCGAGTGAGCCCATACCACGATAAACCTTAAACTGCCTGCCCTGATAAATTTCAGTTTCACCCGGTGATTCCTCACATCCGGCAACAAGCGAACCCATCATTACGCAAGAGCCGCCTGCTGCAATAGCCTTAACGATTTCACCGCTGTACTTAATACCACCGTCTGCAATAACAGGAACGCCGTACTTATCTGCACGCTCGGCAGAATCGTATATAGCGGTAATTTGCGGAACACCGATACCTGCAACAACACGGGTAGTACAGATTGAACCGGGGCCGATACCGACCTTAACTGCATCTGCACCTGCTTTAATAAGTGCTTCTGTTGCATCTGCGGTAGCAACATTACCTGCAATAAGAGAAATTTGTGGAAAAGCATTCTTAACTATTTCAACACTCTTCATAATATTGTGGCTGTGACCGTGAGCAGAGTCAAGAACGAATGCGTCAACACCTGCATCGGCAAGAGCCTTTGCACGGACGAGAACATCATCTGTTACACCTAAAGCGGCTGCGCAAAGAAGCCTGCCGTCCTTATCCCTTGCAGTGTTTGGATACTTAACACTTTTTTCAATATCTTTAATTGTAACAAGACCCGAAAGCTTGCCGTTTTCATCAATAAGAGGAAGCTTTTCAACCTTTGAGCCCATAAGAACTTTTTTAGCCTCTTCAAGAGTAGTACCCTTTGGTGCTGTAACAAGTTGTGACTTCGGGGTCATAACTTCGGAAATTTTAACGTTATAATCTGTCATAAAGCGCATATCACGGTTAGTGAGAATGCCTACAAGAGTGCCGTCTTCTTCACAGATAGGCACACCGCTGATACGATACTTATTCATAAGCTCCTCAGCATCGCTTGCAAGATGGTTTGGTGAAAGGAAGAAAGGATTGGTAATAACACCGTTTTCGCTTCTTTTTACCTTATCAACCTCGTCAGCCTGCTCCTCGATAGTCATATTCTTATGAATAACGCCGATGCCGCCCTCTCTCGCAATGGCAATTGCCATTCTTGATTCCGTAACGGTATCCATTGCAGCAGTCATAACAGGAATATTAAGTGTAATATCCTTTGTAAGCTTGGTTTTGAGGTCTACCTTGTCGGGTGTTACGTCACTCTCAGCCGGAATGAGAAGCACGTCATCAAAGGTCAAGCCCTCTTTTACAAATTTTGCGCCGTATTCGCTCATTAAAATTCCCACCGTTTACAAGTATTAAATTATATTCTTAAATATATAAAAATATTTTTACTATAATATCACTTTTTTATAATATGTTCAAGTATTCAAATTGCACAAATTATAAAAAAATGATAATGCCTTATTTGTCACTTGCTCGCTCTTACAATTGCCCTTGCCGTTTGCTCAACCGTATTTTGACCGCAATTGATTACCGCCTGTGCCCATTTGTTATAAAGCGGAAGCCTCTCGTTATACATATCCTCAAGCGTTTCGCCGTTTTGAAAAACTATGCCACGAGTTTCAAGATTACTTATTCTTTTGCACATATCCTCATAGCTTAAATGAAGATAAATTATTTTGCCGAGGCTTTTTAAATGCTCCATCGCCTTATCGGAATAAACCACCGAGCCGCCCGTCGCAATAACGGTACCCTTAATATCCAAGGACAAAATAGCCCTTTCCTCAGCCTTTGCAAAATATTCAACACCGTTTTTATCTATAATTTCCTGTAGACTTTTCCCCTCAAGATTTTGGATAAGCAAATCGGTGTCATAAAAATTTTTAAGTAACATTTTTGCCGAAACAACACCGCAGGTTGATTTTCCGCTGCCGGGCATTCCGATAAGTATAATATTTGAATTCATTTAGCTTTTACTCCTACTTTTTTACAATAATCTGCCAACGGGCAAGAAGAACAAAGCGGCTTTCTTGCCGAACAGGTATCACGACCGAAAAGAACTATTCTGTGGCAAAAATCAGAGCCTTCATCACTTGGAACAAGCTTTTTCAGTTCAAATTCTATCTTCTTCGGGTCCTTTGTATCAACAAGCCCCAAACGATTTGAAATTCTAATCATATGAGTGTCAACAACAATGCTTTCCTTGCCGTAGACATCGCCTACTATCAAATTAGCCGTCTTTCTGCCGACACCGGGAAGTTTGATTAAATCATCAATATTATCAGGCACTCTGCCGTCAAAATCATCTCGTATCATTTTTGCCATACCGATAATTGACGTTGCCTTATTTTTATAAAAACCGCAGGACTTAATATAATTTTCAATGTCATTAACATCGGCATTTGCATAATCGTCAAGCGTTTTATACCTTTCAAAAAGCGACGGCGTTACAAGATTAACCCTTGCGTCCGTACACTGAGCTGACAGCCTGACAGCCACCAAAAGCTCAAACGCATTTGACGAATTAAGAGAGCAAATTGCGTTTGGATATTCTTTTTTAAGTAGTTCTATAACGTTTAATACTCTCTGCTTTTTCGTCATTTTTTATTTTTTACCTTATCCCAATAAGATTTGAACGCCTGTTCATTTTTATTAGAGCCAAATTCGTAATATTTCTTATTTTTAATCTTATCCGGCAAATATTGCTGATAAGTCCAATGATTCGGATAGTCATGGGGATAGATATAAAACTGCCCCTTAACTTCTGCGTCCTCACCGTCATAATGCTTGTTTTGAAGTTGACGTGGAATAGGACCGTAATTACCGTTTTTAACGTCAGCCATCGCTTTATTTATAGCCGCATATCCCGAATTACTCTTAGGCGCTGTCGCAACAAGGATAACCGCATCGGCAAGCGGTATACGAGCCTCAGGCATACCGACTGCCATTGCAATATCAACCGCCGATTTAACTATCGGGATAATCTGCGGATAAGCAAGCCCGACATCCTCGCAGGCACAAACCATAAGACGTCTGCAAGCCGACGGCAAATCCCCGGCTTCAAGAAGCCTTGCAAGATAGTGAAGCGCAGCGTCGGGGTCTGAACCACGCATACTCTTTTGATAAGCGGAAACTATATCATAATGCTCGTCGCCCTCTTTATCATAACGAACTGCACTTTTTTGAACAAGCTGCTTTGCAAGGTCAAGTTCAATATGCTTTTTACCGTCAACGGTAGGTGCTGCAAAAAAGCAATTTTCAACGCTGTTGAGCGACTTTCTCACATCACCGCCGCAACCGATTGAAATGCGCTTTAACACTTCTTCGTCAATGTCAAGTTCAACCTGATATTCTTCGCTTAAAATATTAAATCCACGTTTTACGGCAGGGATAATATCCTCGCTTTCAACCGCCTTAAATTCAAACACGGTTGAACGGGAAAGAATAGCAGGATAAATGTAAAAATACGGATTTTCCGTAGTAGACGCAATAAGCGTTATCTTTCCGTTTTCGATAAATTCAAGAAGCGATTGCTGTTGCCTTTTATTAAAATACTGAATTTCATCAAGATAAAGCAAAATTCCGTTAGGCGCAGAAAAAGTATCAAGTTCGCTGACAATATCCTTGATATCCTGAGTCGAAGCGGTAGTACCGTTTAATCTGCGCAGGCTTCTGTTTGTTTTACTTGCGATAATAGAAGCAACCGTGGTTTTACCTACTCCGCTCGGTCCGTAAAATATTAAATTTGGAATATCGCCCGAATCAATAAGGCTTCTGAGTGCCTTACCTTTTTCAAGCAAGTGCCTTTGACCGACAACATCGTCAAGCTCAGTAGGACGAATACGGTCTGCAAGAGGTTTATTCATATCTACTCCAAAAAATCATTTATTAATGTGTTTATTATAATTAATTCACTCTTTATTTTCAATACTTTCCGCCTTAGAAAATGCACAGCCGCAAAAATTTTGGCGATAAAGATTATATTCCTTGGAAAGCACAATCGAGCGCTTGTAGCCCTCTTTTTTCTTAAAATCTGACGGCAACCATTTAATGCCGTATTTTTTTTCAAGTTCAAAGCCTATCTCATTAATCTTTTGCGAATTTTTAAGTGGGCTGATTGAAAGAGTGGTGCAAAAAAAGTCGAAAGCGTTATTCTTTGCAAGGGCCGCCGTTCTTTCAAGCCTTAAGCGGTAGCACCTAAAGCAACGCTCACCGCCCTCCTTGCAAGCTTCATATCCTTTTGCAATATTCAAAAATTCATCATAATCATAATCGCAGTCAAGAAAAGATACGGGATATTTTGTTTTCATCTCGTCAATAAGCCTAAGCTGTTCGCTTTTGCGCTTTTCATATTCCGATTTTGGAGAAATATTTGGATTATAGTATAAAACAGTTATTTTAAAATACTGCGACAAATATTCAATAGTATAGCTTGAACAAGGAGCGCAACAGCTATGTAGCAAAAGAGAGGGCACTCGGTCCTCTCTTACATTTTGCTCTATTATTTTGTCTAATTCTTTTTGATAATTAATCTTATTCATTAGCTTAAATAATTTTTAGGGTTTACACGTGAACCGTTAAGTCGAACCTCAAAATGACTGTGAGGACCTGTTGAATTGCCTGTTGAGCCGCTCTTTGCAATAGCTTCGCCTTTTTTAACCGTTTGACCGGGAGATACAAGTATTCTTGAATTATGAGCATAAAGGGTAACAACACTCCTGCCCTGAGCGTCCGTTCCGTGATAAATCATAACATAGTAGCCGTAGCTGTAATTAAGCCTTTTAACGGTGATGACAATACCCTTTTGCGCCGCAACAACCTTTGAACCTGTTGAGCAAGGAAAATCAATACCGCCGTGATACTTGCCCGATGAATAATTCGGAAAGCCTGCCGATACACCGTGATGACCTGGAACGGGATACGTCATATTCAAAACGGCGTTGCTTTTTGAATAAACATCACTGCCTTTTTGGTCAATCTTGTCAATTTTAGATGAATTTTTGCCTGCAACAGCAGTTGTTGCCTCTTCCGGCGGCTTAACACCTGAAATGACAGCCTGAATTTCATTTTCAACCTGTTCAATTAAAGAGCTGTCCTCATTTCTAAACTCGGTATACTGCTTATTCTGCGCCGTAAGTTCAGCCAAAAGTTTATCACTTTCAGCCCTGTCAGTTGCAAGAGAAGCCTTTTTATTTGCTATTGAATTACTGTTTTGTTCAATACTCTTTTGCTTTGATGAAAGCTGTTTTTTCTGAGAATCAAGCTCAGACTTTTTCTTATCATACGCCGCTTTTTTATCTGCAAGGCCGTTCTTTTTATTGGTAACCTCCGCCATTTTGGAGTTCACCTCTTTAAGCAAGGCAGAATCGCTTTTTGAAACAGTTTTAATCATTTCATATCTTGTCAAAAAGCTTGAAATATCCTTACAAGTCAAAAGTGCAGTGAAAATATTGCAGCTTCCGCTCATATACATAGCCTTAAGCCTAAAGCAATACGCATTATAAACCGTTTGAAATTCGCTGTAAAGCGCATCATATTCAGCCTGTGCCTTGTCAACTTCCGCCTGAAGAGCATCAACCTGCTTTTGATTTGATTTAATCTTCTTTTCAAGTGCATTTTTTTCTTCCTGAATTTTTTGATTTTTGTTTTCAAGAAGAGTAAGCTGCTCATTTATGTAGCCTATTTTTTGGTCAAGGGTGTCAATATACTCCTCTGTAACCTTAGAACTTTTTTCAAGTTCCTTAAGCTTAGCGTCTGTTTTTTTAAGATTTTTTTCAAGCTCTGCCTGCTGCTCTTTAAGCTTTTTTTCAGCCTCCTTGGCACTCATTGTTGTGCCGCTTGTGGAGGTTGAATTTTCATTATGAGCCGCCGTTGTCTGCGCCTGCGGTTGCACAGCCTGTGTAGTTGCCTGTGCAGCAAATGCCGTTGTGCCTGACATATTGCAAACAAGCATTACACCTGCCAAAGCTAATGATAATATTTTTTTATTCACGTTTCACATTCCCTTAAAATAAATATATATATCTATTATATACCATTATCACGGTAAATAAAAGGTTGGATTTACACAATCATTATAATTTGCGCTCGGTGTTCTTACCTCAAAGTGGCAATGCGGACCTGTTGAATTGCCCGTCGAGCCACTCCAAGCTATTTGCTGTCCCTTTTTAACCTCTTGCCCCGCTCTTACAAGCCTTGAATTATTATGAGCGTACAAAGTGTAAACATAATTTCCGGCAGAATCGGTTTTATCATGCATAATTACGATATATCTGCCGTAGCTTCTGTATGTTCCGTCGGAATTGGTCAAGTCTTTTGAAATAATAACAATTCCCGATTCAGCCGCAACAACTTTTGAATTTGCCGCACAGGAGAAATCAACGCCCGTATGCCCTGCATAGCCGTGATAACCGCACGTAATTCTTGTTTGGCTAGGAACAGGATATGTCATCCTAAGCCTGCCGCTGTTCTCTTCTTGTGCAGTTGTCGTATGCTTTGTTGTTGACGGTGTGCCGCCGTTTTCGCTTTCGTCCTTTTTGGTTACGGTCGGCTTTGTGGTTGTTGTCTTTTTCTTTTCAGCCTCAAGCTTCTTTTTATAAGCTTCTGCCGCCTTTGCAATCTCTGCATTAACTGCGTTAAGCTCCGCCTGGTCCTGATTTCTGTATTCGCTGAAAGTCTGCTTTTGCTCGTCAAGCTGTTTCAAAAGCTTGTCCGACTCACTTTTTTGACTTTGATAAGCGTCCTGCTTTTGGGAATAATCCTGCTGCTGAGTTTCAAGAGTTGAAATAGAAGTCGTTAAATTCTGCTGTGTTGTTTTAAGCACAACTTGGTCATTTTGAAGCGTAGATTGCTTATCCTGCATTTCAAGTTTCGTTTTTGAAAGCTCACTTGCCTGCGACTGAACAGACTGCAAAAGCTCCTTATCACACTTTGACACACGTTTAATCATTTCATATCTTGTAAGAAGAGTTGAAATATCGGGTGAGGTGAGAAGCATTGCTATTGTGCTTGTTTCGCCGCTGACATAAATTGCACGAATACGCTGATAATAAAGTGTTAAGCTTTGGCTGAACGTTTGCTCAAGCTGTGCATTTTTTACCTCTAAATTTGCAACATCCGTTGTAAGTTCGGCAATCTGCGCCTCGTTATCCTTATACTGCTGCTGCAAATCATTAATTTTTTTCTTTGAGGAATCAATCTTATTTTCAGAATATTCAAGCTGTTTTTTCAAATAAGAAATTTTTTCATCAAGCGCATTAATATATTCCTCGGTTTCCTTTGATTCCTTGCCGAGAGAAGAAAGCTTTGAATCAAGTTCCTTGATTTTTTGCTCGATTGCCGCCTGCTTTTCCTCTGCTGTCATACCGGCATATTCATCGGATTGAGAATTGCCTGTTGCAAGCGCAACAATATGAGCGGGGGAAGCTGCAAAAAAGGCAGTAGCCAACAAAACAGCTAAAATTTTAGTTAAAAAACTCTTCTGTTTCATTGGCTACACCCCTTAGTATAAAAAATATTAAAATTACTCAGCGTGTAGAAAAATCAAATTATAAATTTCTACACGCTGAAGACTTCGAGAAAGTGAGATAAATTTCGTATTTTGCGAGCGGGTGCTGTACATAGGTACTGCCCCCGAGCAAAAGACGGAAAGCGCCAAAAATGGCAAGGACTCGATGTCCTTGGCATTTTTACAATCCCTCCGAGTGCAACAAGTTGCACCCACCTCCCTTTACAAGGGAGGCAAAGCGGTTTATTTATTTTTATTCGGCGCGGTTTAGCCGCTTTATCAAAGTCTGATTATAAATAGTTGTTAGGATTAACTCTGCTGCCGTTTACACGAACTTCAAAATGGCAGTGCGGACCTGTTGAATTACCTGTTGAACCGCTGTGAGCAATAACCTGACCTCTTGACACCTTTTGTCCTACACTTACTTCAATGCTTGAATTATGAGCATAAAGCGTTGAAAGTCCGTTGCCGTGGTCAATAATTATGTATCTGCCGTAGCTGTAATTAAGATATTTAACAAGAATAACTTTACCCGAAGCCGCAGCATATACGTTTGAGCCTGTTCCTACCGGGAAGTCAATACCGCCGTGGTATCCGCCCGATGAATAGTTAGGATAACCTGCCGATATTCTTCTCGAATCCGTCGGATAACCAAGCTCGCCTGAGCCATTACCCGTTGAGCCTGAAATTGAGCCGCTTCCCCTTGAAGCGGAAGCAATTGCCGCACGAATTTCGCTTTCAACCTGCTCAAGCTGTGCCTGATTGGTTTCAATAAGCTCCTTATACTCGCTTGACTGGCTTGAAAGGCTTTTCATAACCTCGTTACACTCTGCAACCTCGGCATCAAGTTCGCTTTTTGATGAATCAATTTCATCAATACTTGACTGAAGTTCCTTCTTGTTAGATTCAAGCTGCTGCTTATCGTTAGTTAATTCGTTTCGTTTTTCTTCAAGCTTTTTCTTTTCTTTCTCGATTTCCTGCATCTTTGTCATAAGCTCGTCAAGAATTGCGCTGTCTTGCTGAGATACCGACTTAACCATTTGCGCACGTGTAAGCATTGAGCTTACATCCTTGCAAGTTAAAAGCACCTCAAGAGTAGATGCAGAGCCTGATATATACATTGCACGAAGCCTTTGGCAATAAACCTGATAGGTCTGGTCAAATTCAGCCTGCTTTTGGTCAATTTTTGCCTGAGCGTCTGCAATATCCTGTTCTGTTTGCGTGATTTTTACCTGAATTGCATCAATTTCCGCTTGCAATGCAGCTTTATCATCTTCAAGAGAATCAATCTTGTCTTGCATCAAGTTTATTTTTGACCTGAGCGTTGCAAGATATTCCTCATTTTTTTGCTTTTGGGCAGAAAGCTTATTCAGCTTGCTTTGAGCGCTGTCTATCTGCTGTTGAATTTTTTGCTTTTCACTTCTAAGCTGTGATGTTGACTTAGCCTGAGCCGAAAAAGCACTGCCAAAGCTTGATATAAAAAATGCGAAGCTTAAAATCAATGACAATGTTCGTTTCATACTAAATGCCACTTATTTCACTGCCTTCCTTATTTAAATATTTACTCATTGTAATAATTGAGCCTCCGACACCGGTCAACACGCCGATAGCAACAAATATTCCGAGCATCGGAAGTGCATAATCGGTAAATTTAAGGAAGCCTAAGCCGTTAAACGAACTGAGGATATCAGAAAATTCTTTAACCGCAAGTTCGTAAAGTCCCCACACAAAGCCTAAACTGATAACGCCCGATGTGATACCGAGGATTATACCTTCAACCACAAACGGCAAACGGACAAATGAATTCGTTGCCCCGACTGATTTCATAATGCTTATCTCTAAACGGCGGCTGTAAACCGTAAGTTTAATTGTGTTTGAAATAATGAAAACAGAAATAACAAACAATACTGCGATAATAACAAAGGAAATAACCGTAATTCCCTGCCTTAACGCAACAAGCTTTTTAGCAAGATTTTTGTTTTCTCTGATAGTATCAACGTGCTGTATTTTTTTAAGCTTATTAACCGTTTCGTCAAATTTATCAAGATTTTCAACCGTTACCTTATAGGCATTCGGAAGCGGAATATCGGAGCTTATCTGAGTAAAGAATTCTGCTTGAGCCTTCTCCATGGTGTTAAGCTGTTCCTGCCAAGCGCTTTCCTTTGAAATAAATTCAACGCTTTTAATATTTCCGCAAGCAGTAATCTCGTTTTGCATATTTGTAATATCATCGGGTGTTGCGTCATCCGTGATATAAACCATAATTACATTTTCCTCTTCAATTTTGCCGAGAAGAGAATCGATATTAAGGAATATCATTGAAGCAGAGCCGATAAGAACAAGGCAACTCATAAGAACACAAATTGATGCGATAGACATCATTCTGTTTGTCCAAGTATTCCTAAAGCCCTCTTTAATTAAATATTTTAAACTTGCACCTGTCATTACTGCTCACCTCCCTGTTCTTCATCTGCGCTCTCGTCGCTTACAACGCTTTCGAGGTTATCAAAAATATCCTCTTCGTTTTCGTCCTTAGGCAAAACGTCAACATTATCAATCTCAACGTCCTCATCAAAAAAGAACATATCGGTGTCCGCTTTAGGGTTTTCGCCTGTAAACTGAGCATGGGTAGGGTCGGGAGTATCGGATACAACCTCGCCGTTTTTAATAACAATAACACGTCTTTGGAACGAACGCACCAAATCGTGCTCGTGAGTAACCATAATAACAGTTGTGCCGGCATTGTTAATCTTAGTCAAAAGACCTACAATCTCGTGGCTCATTTCAGGGTCAACGTTACCCGTAGGCTCGTCCGCAATAATAACCTTAGGATTATTAACAAGCGCCCTTGCAAGAGAAACTCTCTGTTGCTCACCGCCCGAAAGCTCATTAGGCATCGAACGTGCCTTTTGAGAAAGGCCTACAAGCTGAAGAATATATGGCACTCTCTTACGGATTTCCTTTTCCTTAGCGCCGATAACACGCATTGCAAACGCAACATTGTCATAAACCGACATTTTAGGAATAAGGCGGAAGTCCTGGAACACTATGCCCATTTCTCTTCTGTAATAAGGAACCTGCTTTTTCTTAAGAGTGGCAGATGAATATTCGTTAAAAATAATTTCACCATCAGTTGGCTTTTCCTCATGCATAATGAGTTTTAAAAATGTACTTTTACCTGCACCCGAAGAGCCTACAACGAAAACAAACTCTCCGTCCTCAATTTTGATATTAACATTTGAAAGGGCGTGGGTACCGTTGCTGTCGTAAACCTTTGATACATTTCTGAATTCTATCACGATTTTTTCCCCTTGTATTTCATTATAAATTTACGCCTTAGCGCACTTATTCATTATTATTAATAATATAATATATCAACTTATAAGATAAATCAAGATTTTTTTGTTACTCTTTTGTAAACATCAGGTTACAATTATTAAAAAATCCGCCAAAACAGGCAATTTTGGCGGATAAAAAAATATCAAATTTTTTCGCAAATTACGATTTCGTTGTGATATGCGCCGATAAAGCCTGAATTAATTTCCCTGCACGAGTCATAGAAATTTACCTTGAGCACACATTCACGATACATCATTTTGAAATGTCAGTGTCTATTAAAAATCGCTTATAATTTCAAATCCACCTTTTTCGTTTAAAAATATAAATAAGTGAAAAAACAACTGCAACATTTAAAAAAATCACATACGGATATCCAAAGCGGGAGGAAAGCTCCGGCATATATTTAAAATTCATTCCGTACCAGCCGACTATAACGGTCATAGGCAAAAAAACAGAAGTCACGACGGTAAAAAGCTTCATTATTTCATTTTGCCTTGCGTCAATGCTTGTTTGATATGCGTCCCAAAGATGAGTTACGCTTTCTCTCAAAATATCCGTATTTTCCTTATATCTTACAGCCTTATCCCGAAAGAGCCTGAAAAGCTTATATGATTTTTCATCCAAAAGTTCGTTTTCATTTTCAATATATATCTCAGTTGCATCAATAAGCTGTTCATAAAAAGCACGAAGGCGCAAAAGTTCTCTTTTCTTTTCAATCAGCAACTCGGCAAAATTTTCGCAAACATTTTTATCGATAACTTCTTTTTCAAGCATAGCTATCTCCTCTTGCACATCAAACTGAGCCGAACACTGTTTTGCAATCGTTTCAAGAAACGAACAAATAAGCTTTTCAAGCGTTGCGCTTTCGCAGGCGGTATTTGAAAGAACGTTTAAAAAGCACTTTTGATTAAACGAAAAATCATCGCAAATATTAACAATTATCATCATATTTTTAGAAATTATAATTGCCAATTCGTTGTTGCTTTCTGTTTTATTACATATTATATTTATGCGAATAAAACTAAAATCATCGTTAATAAATTTTGTTAAAAAGCTGCTGTCTGATTTTTTTCTGCAAAGTTCAATAATATTTTTAGGCAAAGAAAAAACGGCGGCAAGCCTTTCAAGCTCACCAACCGTTATAAATCCGAGTGTAAGCATATTTTTGCCGATTTCATCAACATCAATGCTTTTCACCTCATCATCAAAAACGTAAAACACTCATTATCACCAATAATAGTATTTGCGCTTTTTCAACATATATTATTTCTTTTTAACCTTGTTTAACATAGCGTTTATCTCAAGAATTTGCTCCTTGGTGAATTTGCCGCCAAGCATCATAAGTCCACGCTTAACTGTAAAGCCCTTGAGCATATCAATCATAGTCTTGTTGATATCACTAAGCTTAAAGCCCATAACCTCGGCGCCTTTTTTCTTGCCCTTTTGCTTAGGACCGTCGGGTGTAAGCGCCTTTTTCATTTTAAGAAGAAGCTTTACTGCACAAATTTTTCCTCTAAAGGTTGAAAGAATATCGCCCAAAGTATCGTTTACGCTGTAATAACCGGCAGGAGTTTCAATCTCAAACCAATTGATTACCGCACCCTCTTCTTTAAGCCTGTAATCTTCGTTAAACTTGTCAACTTTTCTGATTTGAGCCTCGTCTGTTAAATCGCCTGCTTTTGCAACAAGGGTGGTTTCACCCTCATTTTTAACTTCAAAGTGGAAGAACGGAAATTCACCCTTTTTCTTTTTGCCGACACTCTCGCCGTTTGCAAAAAGCTCAACCTCGTCAAGATTTGTATAAACAGTAACCTTGGTCACGTCCTCAACCCTGTCAACATACCTCTTTGCGCAGATATGGAGCATCGGCTTTTTGGAAAGCCAAGCCTGATAAGCATAAAAGCTGTCTTTTTTATACTTTCTGTCAAATGTGACAAGTCCCTTGTGGTTCATACCGTTTTCGCCGCCCTCGGCACGTGCGTCTGCGGCAAAGTCAAACATATTCCAAACGTGAGTAGCCCAAAGATAAGGACGTTTTGCAATTTGCTTGATTACTTCCTCGTGATAATATGCCTGATATTCCTCAGTATAATCTCCCTGTTCAGGGTTACTTGTGTGCCAATTGAGTGCCTCGCAGCCGTACTCGCTCATACCGATTGCCTTGTTTGGATATTTCTTGTGGAATGTGTCAAACCAATCGCCGTACATTGACACATCGCCGCCGTACCAGCCGAAATAATGGTTATACGAAAGAACATCCGAAATATGCACATATTCCTCATTAATATTGCAGGCAGTAAGCACAGCTTCGGTAGTAAGCCTTGTTTTATCAAGCGAATGAACAAGGTCATTGAGCATTTTATGATTTTCAACAATAGGCGAAGTTGCACCGCCCATTGTAATTTCATTTGAAAGTCCCCACACCACGATTGACGGGTGATTGTAATTTTGATAAATAAGTTCTTTCATTTGCGACTTTGTATTTTCAACACCTTTTTCAAGATGCTTTGAAATATACGGAATTTCAGCCCAAACAACAATACCTCTCTCGTCGCACAAATCATAAAAATACTGAGCGTGCTGATAATGGGCAAGACGGATAGTGTTAGCACCCATTTCGCAAATCAAATCCATATCCTCTTTGTGATGCTCAGGCAAGAGCGCATTACCGATATGCGGCCTGTCCTGATGCCTTGAAACACCTCTTAAAGGATACTCTCTGCCGTTTAAAATAAATCCTTTTTGCGCATCAATCTCAAATGTGCGGCAACCAAAGCGTGTTTTAACCTCGTCAATTGCCTCGCCGTCAACAATAAGCTTAGCGACAGCGGTATAAAGAAATGGGTCGTCAACACCGTCCCAAAGATGAACGTCTTTAATTTCAAGCTTAGCACTCGGATTTTTACCGCTTGCCTTAGCCCTTGCAACAACCTCATTGCCGTCGCTTATTTCAAATTCAACCTCGCCGTCGCAATAAACGTCAACAGTAATTTTTGCGTCATCGCCGCTGATTTCAGGTGTAACCGCAATGCCGGGCGCACCGTAAAAATCAAGGTCAAAATGATTTTTTCCAACTCCGATAAGGCTTACATCCCTGTAAATACCGCCGTAAAATGTAAAATCCGCAACCTGAGGATAAACGTAATCGTTAGGCGAGTTATCGGCAACAACAACAAGCAAATTTTTGTCCTTAATATCATCAAGCTTAACCCTAAAGGTAGAATATCCGCCGTTATGAACGCAAATTTCTTTTCCGTTAAAATAAACGGTACCTGTTGAATTTACACCGTCAAACTGAAGATAAACTTCTTCGCCGTCAGGCATATCGCTTTTAGCCAAGCTTTTTGCAAAATATCCCTTGCCACGATAATAATCGTTGCCGCCGTCCTGTCCGTCATCGCCATTGAAAGTGTATGGCAAATCAATGCTCTCCCAATCGCTCGGAAACGTGCTTGGTACAGAGGAAGCCTCTTTTGAAAATTTCCAATCCTTGTCAATATTAATAACCTTGCGCATAATATACCCCTCTCAGTAAATTA
>OKTB01000766.1_pt1 | contig 15937 bp, 13 predicted proteins | sample 1606131 | NCBI WGS metagenome assembly OKTB01 (sample SAMEA3879518, study PRJEB24766) | human gut metagenome | biome: human-associated habitat; feature: feces | place: USA | collected 1985/1987
CCCGCTGCGCCGCCTGCACCTCCGGCTCTTTGTCCCAGTAATAATCCAGACCGATCTCGCCTACCGCAACCACTTTCTCCTCTTTAAACAGCTCTTTCATCTGTGCAAAGTTCTCTTCATTCAGGCAGCCGACCTCATCCGGATGAATCCCGACTGCCGCATATACAAATGGATATTCCTTTGCAAGTGCAATAACCTTCCTGCAGGAATTATATGCTGCACTGACATTTACAATTGTGCCAACGCCCTGCTCTTCCATAGAATTCAGCAATTCTACTCTGTCCTCATTAAACTGCTCATCGTCATAATGTGCATGTGTATCAAATATCATATATCCCTCCGGGGACGGAGGATTTTCAAAAATAATGTCTTAAATCCTCCGTCCCAAATCAAAAATGTTCTGTCCCCAGTATCCCAATATTTATCCCATCTTTTCCACACGTTATCCCAAGGAATTTCACGGTTATCCCACCCTTATCCCAAGGTTATCCACATACTTATCCACATCATGTGGATAACTTGCGTGACAGATACTGTATGTAGATGTCGGATATTGGAGATATATATCAAACAAGGACGGTGATTCCAAAAATCCTCCGTCCTCATTTTCATTCTTTCATATACAAAGCCAACTATTATCAACCAGTTTCTTTGTATCTTTCTATACTTACATTAGCAGATCTCTGCACCGGCCGGCATATTCTTCTCCGGTGTCATAAGTGCCAGATTACCTTCTGCGTCTTCCGCGCACAGTAACATACCCTCAGATAATACTCCGGCAAGTTTTGCAGGTTTTAAGTTCACAAGAACCATAACCTTCTTGCCTACCATCTCTTCTGCAGAGTAATGTTTCTTAATTCCGGATACGATCTGTTTTACTTCGCTTCCGATCTTAACCTGTGAGCAGAGAAGCTTCTTGGATTTTTTCACTTCTTCGCAGGCAATGATCTCACCAACCTGGAACTGCATCTTTCCGAAGTCATCGAATGTGATCTCCGGCTTTGCTTCGATATCGATCACTTCTTCGTCAGCTTCTTCTTTTGCCTCTTCCTTCTCTTCTACATGTGGGTGAAGTTCTTCTACTTTTTTCATTACTTCATTGACATCCAGTCTTGCGAAAAGGATCTCCGGTTTTTCTGTTACTTTTCCGTCTCCAAGCTGAGCAAGGATCTTCTCTGAAGTCTCCGGCATGAAAGATTCCAAAAGTTTTGCACCTGATTTGATACTCTCGATCAGGTTATAGAGAACGGTCTCCAGGCGGTCTTTCTTAGCTTCGTCTTTTGCAAGTGCCCACGGCATTGTCTCGTCGATATATTTGTTGCAGCGCTTGAACAGGGTGAAAATATCGGTGATCGCATCTGCGACTCTCCAGCCTTCCATCTTTGCCGCAACCTTATCGTAGGTTCCGGTTACAACTGCTTTCAGATCCTCATCAACTGCCTCTGCTGCGCCCTTATCCGCTACAACGCCGCCGAAATACTTGTTACTCATGGAAATCGTACGATTTACCAGGTTGCCCAGCGTATTGGCGAGATCGGAATTTAACCGTTCCACCATCAGCTCCCAGCTGATTACGCCATCATTTTCAAACGGCATCTCATGCAGTACGAAATAGCGGACTGCGTCCACGCCGAAGAAATCTACCAGATCATCCGCATACAGCACGTTTCCTTTGGATTTGCTCATCTTGCCATCACCCTGCAGCAGCCAGGGATGACCGAATACCTGCTTGGGCAGGGGCTCATTCAACGCCATCAGGAAAATCGGCCAGTAAATTGTATGGAAGCGGATGATATCTTTTCCGATCAGATGCAGATCAGCCGGCCAAAGCTTTTTATACTGCTCGCTGCTGTTGCCTTCCGCATCGTAACCGATACCGGTAATATAGTTGGTCAGCGCATCCAGCCATACATAAACAACGTGTTTCTCATCGAAATCAACCGGGATACCCCATTTGAAAGAGGTTCTGGAAACGCACAGATCCTGCAGTCCGGGAAGCAGGAAATTGTTCATCATCTCGTTTTTGCGGGATACCGGCTGGATAAATTCCGGATGGCTGTTGATATGGTCGATCAGGCGCTGCGCATATTTGCTCATTCTGAAGAAATATGCTTCTTCCTTTGCAGGTTTCACTTCTCTGCCGCAGTCCGGACATTTTCCGTCCTTTAACTGGGACTGTGTCCAGAAGGATTCACATGGTGTACAATACATTCCTTCATAAGAGCCTTTGTAAATATCGCCCTGATCATACAGGCGCTTGAAAATTTTCTGTACCTGTTTTTCGTGATCCGGTTCTGTCGTACGGATGAACTTGTCATAAGAAGTACCCATCAGATCCCAGATTCTCTTGATTTCTGCAGAAGCCTTATCTACGTATTCCTGAGGTGTTACGCCCGCTTCCGCTGCCTTTAATTCAATTTTCTGTCCATGCTCGTCTGTTCCGGTCTGGAAAAAGACATCATATCCGTCTTTTCTCTTAAACCGCGCGATGCTGTCTGCCAGAACTGCTTCATAGGTATTGCCGATATGCGGTTTGCCCGATGCATACGCAATGGCAGTTGTCATGTAAAATTTTCCTTTACTCATACTTCCTCCTTAATGTCGCAACAATAGAATGCACGCTCTGCGAGCATTCTATTGTCATGAATAAAAAATCGCCTCCTCATTGCAGCTAAAAAGCCACAACAAGAAGGCGAATCGTTCGCGGTACCACTTCTGTTCATATACTTCTCACAAAGTATATCTTATCGGGTGCTGCGCCGTTTGGTGCAAGACCCTTCCGCTATAACAGGCGGACCTGTCGCAGCCTTACCTCTCCGGTTCGGTGCGCCGCTCTGGAGCCATGTTCCATCCGCTTCTTCCCGACTTCTCTCAGCTTCCTGCCGCCTGTATCGGGCTGCATTCAAAAGTCCTCTCTGTAAAGCTTCCCCGGATGTACTCTCTCCGTCTTTGCATTCTCTTTTTCAATATCCGGCTGCCGCCGTATCTGACCGCAGCTTCATACGTTTACAGTAGCACAAAAGATCTGGCCTGTCAACGGCTGGCTCACAGCTTTAACCCTTTCAGCAGGTCGCCCAGCGAGGTTCCGACCGTCTCATTCGAGCTGTACTCTTCCGCCTGTTTTTCTTCCAGCTCGTCCGGCTCTGCGCTCTCGGCTGCTGCCTTGATGCTCAGGCTGATCCGGTTGTCCTTCGTATTTAAAACAACTGCCCGCACGGTATCCCCGACTGTCAGCACCTCTGAAGGCTTTTTCAGGCGCTTCTGACTGATCTGGGAAATGTGTACCAAACCACTTAATCCATCGCCAAGATCCACAAATGCACCGTATGGCATCAGGCTTTCCACGCGCCCCTCTACAACTGTACCAGGCACGATCATGGAAATTTTATGGTTCAGGCGCTCCGCTTCCTTTTCTTTCAGGACGTCCTTTGCGGACAACACAAGCTTCTGGCGGTCTGAATCCACCGTAATCACGCGCACTTCCAGCGTTTTCCCGACAAACTCCGTCGTATCCTCCACATAATCCAGTGCCATCTGGGACGCCGGGATAAATCCGCGGATTCCTTCCACATAAGCAGTTACGCCCTGATTGACGCTTTCGCTTACCTTTATCTTGAGAATCGTCTTTTCTTCCTGATACTGTTTGAGTCTGTCCCAGCCGAGTGTCTCTGCTGCTTCTACGCAGGACATCTGGATATTGCCGGCTCCATCGTCTCTTTTGACAACAGTTCCTTCCAGCGTATCTCCGACATGGATATCCGCCAGCACGGAAAACGACGGATCCTTGCTCAAATCCTCTGTTTTAATAACCGCAGGCGCATAGTAACCGAGATCCAGCGTTACGCCGGTTTCCCGCACGTCGATAACGGTTCCGGAAATCACATCACCCTCCCGGATTGTACGGAAAGAAGCTTCCAGCTCCCTTGCATAATCCGCCATCGTCTCTGTCGTTGTGCTGTTTTCTGCATCCGCAATTCCCTTTTTTTCTTCTGACATCGTTCTCCTCCTTACCGGGCAGACAATTCCATGCCGCCTCGTTCCTTTTCTGAATTTTAGCACGTTTTTTATAGAAATTCCATCCCGGCTTCCGCGATTTTGCAGCGAATGTACCTACAGGGTTACTGTTCACACGCGCCATTTGTAAAATCCCATCTTCGATGCTTTCCTGCGAATCATTTGACAAGACCACTGTATCGCGTTAAACTGATATCGCATTTTATCCTACTAACTTAGGAGGTTACTATTTTTATGAAACGAAAAGCGCTATGGGCTGCTGTTCCCTACACAGTCCCCGTCATGCTCGGTTATCTTTTTCTCGGCGCAGCGTTCGGCGTCCTAATCGCCGAAAACGGTTTTTCCGTCCTCTGGGCGTTTCTCATGAGTACGTTTATCTACGCCGGTTCGATGCAGTTTGCCGCCATCAGCCTGATGACCTCTGCATTTTCTCCGGTTTCCGCTTTTTTGCTGACGCTCATGGTAAATGCAAGGCATCTGTTCTACGGTCTTTCCATGTTAAAACCGTTTGAACGCATGGGAAAACGCAAGCCCTATATGATTTTTTCCCTGACAGATGAAACCTATTCTCTTCTCTGCGGAGTCAGCGCCCCGGAAGGAATTGATCCGGACTGGTTTCTGTTCTTTATCTCGCTGCTCGATCAACTCTACTGGATCATCGGATCCTGTATCGGCGCTGCTGCCGGCAGCTTCCTGCCTTTTGATTCCACAGGCATTGACTTTGCCATGACAGCACTGTTTCTGGTAATTTTTGTCGAACAATGGGAAAAAGCAAACTCCAGGCTTCCCGCCCTGCTCGGTCTTGGCATCACGCTGGTCAGTCTGATCGTCGTTGGCCCTGACCGTTTCCTGCTCTTTTCCATGGCTGGCATTTTAGCCGCACTTTTGTTATTTCGAAAGGAGATTTCCAAATGACCATACAGACTCCCCTGCAGCTTGTGATCACAATCGGCATTATCGCGCTCGGCACTTTTCTGATCCGCGCCCTTCCGTTTTTCCTGTTTCCCGCCGGAAAAGAAACGCCGCGCGTTGTTGCCTACCTCGGCGCAGCGCTCCCGAGCGCTTCGATCGCAATGCTCGTCGTTTACTGTTTTAAAAATGTCTCTGTATTTTCCGGTTCTCATGGACTGCCGGAGCTCATCAGTGCCGTGTTCGTCATTGTCGTCCACAAATGGAGGCACACCCTGCTGCTCTCCATCGTCGGCGGCACGGTTTTATACATGCTGCTCGTGCAGCTCGTTTTTCCGGTACTCGCGTAAGTTCTGTAAAAAAGAATGTGCCTTGGCACATTCTGCCAGCGCAGCGGCTTCTTTCTTTTTAAAAATTGTATTCTCTTCTGCCGGCGTAGGTCTGCCATTTTTCAGGCGTTTTTGTCTCCATCCAGTCCAGCGGCACTGCTGCCGGGTGCGGCTGTGATGCCTTCCGGTATGCTTCTTTTAACTCTTCCTTCTGACTCTCGTTCAGAAATCCCGGTTTTACCGATACAAAAAACGGCGTCCCGCTTTCTGCAAGCACTTCCATCCACTGTCGGTTCTTGTTCCAGTCAATATGCTCTGTGATTCCGACGCAGTCTGCATCCGCCCCGTAAAACGTCCCCTGCTGCAGCATCCGGAATGCCAGCGTGTTGATGCCCATTTTCCGGGTCCTTTCCCATTCTACACCGCTTGTATCGTCTCCAGTACGGTTGCCCTGCATCAGCCCTGCGCCCAGATGTCCGATACAGTTGCAGCCAAGAATCAGGACGTCCTGACGATCCTCGCGTTTTGCAGCTTCATGAACGACCTCATAAAAACGAACGATCAGCTCTGCCGTGGTTTTCGTATGGTCATGGAAGCGCCAGCTGCCATTCGTCAGCCTGGTCCCCATCTCAAATCCCCAGCAGCCAAAGATATCATAGGTCGAAAAATGGTGTTTGATCAGCTCATATCCCCAGTCTCCAAGCTGTCTGATATCCTGTGCGATATGTTCCAGAACCTCCGGCACAGAAATATCGAACACCTCTGCATTGCGCTCCAGTCTCCACTCAGCCGGAATATCCGCAGAATGATCGTACAGCGGTCTGAACCAGATACCGGGGCGCACATTTTTTGCCCTCATCTGCGCAGCGAGCTCTCCCATGTCCCCGTAATCCGCATTGCCAACCCGCCAGGGACCTCCGTTATAAGAATCGCTGTGATCGATCTGCCAGCCGTCATCCATCACCATAAACGGGCGGTTTTCGATGCCCTCCGTCATCTCCGCAAGATATGCGCTGTCTTCGAGAATTTCCTTTGCAGAGCTTTTTCCATAGGCATAGTACCAGTTGTTCCCGCCGTAAATCACGGTGTCTCTACAGTCTGGATCGTCGCACATCTCGCTGCAAAACGCCCTGCAGGCTTCAAATACTTCTACCGGCGTATCGGCTTCTTCCAGCACATAGGACGCCATAACGACCCTTGCAGCTTCCAGCTTCCGTCCGCCAAGCTTCACGCCATACGTCCCGCAGCGCACGTCCAGATGCAGCTTTACATCCGCACCGTCCTTTTCCCACCAGCACATGGCAGATGGACGCACCTTTACACCAAATGCCAGGCATTTTCCCGCTTCATGCCGGAAAAAGTACCACGGCATTCCGATATGATCTGCTTCCTTTTTCCATTCCAGATCACCGTAACCGCGTTCCCAGGTGTCCCCGAGCACCTCGCCCGCCCCGCCAAATATAGCTTTCCAGGTAAGCACAAGCTCCCGAACCGGTGTGTTCTGTGCCTGCACGAATACCGCAAGGCTGCCGTCGGCTTCCGCAAACTCCACTGTAACGTCACCTGCTCTGAAAGCAGCTGCATCGGGCGCGGTCTCCTGCTCCGTCTGCGCACCGCCTGTCATCAGCCTGATCTCATCCGGCTGTCTCAGCAGGTTTCTTTTCCCTTCTGTTTTCATTATCCTTTCCCCTCTTGTTAGCCTTTCCCAGATTATTCTATTCTTTTCAGAATCTCCTGTTCCAGAATCACCTGATCGCCCTCCTCGATCTGCTGTTCATACAGATAGTGATCCTTTTGCCGGAGCAGACGGAGCTGTCCGTTTTCATCCTCCAATTCAACAAGCACGGTCGGCCAAACGCCCTCCGGACGCTCTTCACAGCCGTAATCATCCTCCCGGATGCTCCGAACCCGGTATCTATGCCGACACTCAGCTTCAAGTTCCGTCATCTGCTCCATCTCTCCCTTCATTCTAACATGTCTTTTTTATTCATGACAATAGAATGCTCGCAGAGCGTGCATTCTATTGTTTATATCCATGCTATTTTGACTCAGAAGCATGGATTTTTATTTCACTGCGTCTCACAGCTTCCGCACGATCTCGTCGGAATATTTCATCATGCACATGTCCGCTTCGTATGCGCCGATCTGCGGCTCATTTTCCTCGCCGAGCAGATTTTTCGCAATCAGCTCCGGGAACCTCACGTTGCAGTGCCATGCGTGGGGATAGCCGCCGCCAAACCGCGGATTGATTTCGGAAATATAATATTTGCCGTCAATCCGGAAAATATCCATGTCGATCGGACCTGCCAGCGAAAGCGCGGAAACCGTCTTTTCAATCACTTCAAACAGCGCAGGATCTTTGACGGAAATCGATTTTTCGGTTTCGCCCGCCCGCATCCGCACTTTTTTCTTCGTAAAAATAGCTACAGGTTTTTTGGAAATCAAATCGACGTAAATATCCGCGCCGAATTCCTCACCGTCCGCATACTGCTGGATCAACAGCGGCTCTTTGCTATAATGGCACAGCACACCAAGAAGCTCGCGGTTGTCCACCCGGCTGATGCCGACGCTTCCACAGCCCCGAACAGGCTTTACAAATACCGGGAACGCAATCTTTCCTTCCGCGTAATCCGAGTCAAACTCTTCCAGAGATGCGCTCGTATACAGCACCGGCAGTCCATTTTTCTGCAGCAGGGAGAAAAAGCCGTACTTATCCCGGCAGACTGCAACGCTTTCTGCGTCCGATACAATCGCTGTGATCCCTTTTTCCTCAAACTTCTTCCGGTTCTGCGCCAGCAGATCCAGCTCATCCTCAAACAGTGGAAGCAGGGCATTGACCTGTTCCCGCATGCAGATTTCCAGAATCCTGTCTTCGTATCCGGGATCCTTCATCGGCGGTACCAGATAAAATGCATCCGCCTCGTACAGCGCAGGTGCCCACGGGCTGCAGTCCGTCACAACTACCTTTCCGGCTTTTTCATGAAAAGTCTCTTTAAAGAAACGCACCAGCTTATTCCGCGTTCCGCAGCTTAAAATCAGGATATTCATGTTTCTTCTTCCTCTCCATACAACATGCTGTTCTGCATATATTCCTTCGGCGTCCAGCGGTTTCTGATCTTATAAAGCTTCCCGTCCCGGCGAATATAAACGTCCGGGAAATACTGGATAAACAACGGATTCAGGCTCATCGTATAGCCGCCCACATTTTCGTAAACAATCCGGTCGCCCTCCATCAGCTCGATTCCGTCGCGGTATTCAAAAATCCGGTCCACTTCCATGCAGGAATAGCCCGATACGCACTGGTGCGCCATCGTTTTTCGCTGCTCTGCACCCGGATTTGCCTCATTCAATTCCAGATGGAACAGGTGGCTGCTTTTAATCATCGTCGGGTCGATATTGAAACGGCTTCCGTCCGTGATCAAATACCGCTCGTTTCCGATATCACGCACATCCACAACGCCTGTTACAAACGTACTTGCCTTTGACAAAAGAGAAATGCCCGGTTCAACGATTAGCATTGTTTGTTCTGGCGTAAATTCTTCTTGTAAAACCTTCGCCACAGCTGGAAAATAATCCGGATACTGCGGACGCCCTTCCAGACCGCCGCAATAACCGCCGCCCAGATCCACATAAGACAGGTTCAGGGAAAATTCCCGCTTTAATTTACATGCCATCGAAGCGATTGCTTCAAATACCGCGACACTTCTGGACTTGCTGCTGGAATGCAGATGTAAGCCCGTGACCTCAACATTCGGAATGCGCCGCACGCGCTCTAAAACGGTTGCAAACGTCCCGTTTTCATAGCTGAATCCAAATCTTCCTCCGGCTTCGCCCATCGTCGTCTGGCCCGGGCACATTTTTTCCAGATCAAAATTGACCCGGATTCCGACCCGAAACGTCTGTGTCGGATGCGCTGCTGCCAGCTCTTCCATCCAGTCCAGCTCCCGTCTGCCGTCCATATTCAGGATGCCGCCTGCAAGCAGCACCCGTTCAAACGACGGACGTTTTTTGACCGGTCCATTGTATACAATTTCAGAATCTGAAAAACCAAGTGCACCAGCCAGCGAATATTCATCGTCGGATACAACCTCCGCCATCACGCCGCCCGCCTTTAAAAAGGTCACCAGCCACGGTAGGGAATTCGTTTTAAAGGAATATCCGATCCGGTAATTGCCCCAGGATGTTTCCAGGGAGCTTTTCAGCATCTGAAAATCTTTCGTCAGCTGATTTTCATCGATCACAAAATAGGGAGTCTGATATGCCATAATTCTCTCCTTATGAAGGAACCGTTCTGCCAAAACGACAAAACGGTTCGGTTTTCTGCTTTTATCGCAGCTCTTCTTTTGTTGTATCCGTCTCTTATACGCCCGTTACCAGCTCCAGACGGTTGACCGCCGAGAACATTGCGCGTACAGATGCTCTTGTGATGTTGGAGCTTACGCCGACACCATAAGTAACGCGTCCGCTCTCTGCATCCATCATATGGATATATGCTGCTGCCTGCGCGTTGGAACCGTTCTGCAGCGCATGCTCCTCGTAATCAAGCACTCTGATATTCATGCCGAAGGTAACCTGCAGTCCTCTCTTGACCGCATCGATCGGGCCGTTGCCGACTGCATCGAATGTACCGGGCTTGCCTGCCAGCGTGTAGTCCACGATAACCTTTGTATCGAATTCGCCGGATTCCACATCTCCGCTCAGATCCTCGATTCTCAGCTTCTTGAAGTGCAGAGGTTCCTTCTGATCCAGATATTCGCGTTTGAAGTTGTCCATGATCTGCTGCGGGGAAACCTCGCCCTGCTTCTCGGATATCTTCTGGATAACATTTGCAAACTCTTTGTGCATCGCCTTGGGCAGCTTGAAGCCAAAATAAGTATCCATAACGAAAGCGACACCGCCCTTGCCGGACTGGGAATTGATACGCACGATGGGCTCGTACTCCCTTCCGATATCGGCAGGATCGATCGGCAGATAAGGAACCTGCCAGATTTCGCTCTTTCTCTCCTTCATTGCCTGCACGCCCTTGTTGATCGCATCCTGATGGGAACCGGAGAATGCGGTAAATACCAGCTTGCCGGCATAAGGATGTCTCGGATGGATCGGGATCTTGCAGCATCTTTCGTAAATACCGATAATATCGTTGACATGTCCGATTTCCAGCTCAGGGTTGATGCCCTGGGAGAACATGTTGTAGGCGATATTTAAAACGTCCACGTTGCCGGTACGCTCGCCGTTTCCAAACAAAGTTCCCTCGACACGCTCTGCGCCTGCAAGCAGTGCCAGCTCCGCGCTCGCAACACCGGTTCCTCTGTCGTTGTGAGGATGGATACTTAAAATAATGCTCTCTCTGTTTTCAAAATGACGGTTCATCCACTCGATCTGATCCGCATAAACGTTCGGCGTATTCATCTCTACAGTAGACGGCAAATTGATAATAATCGGATTTTCTTTCGTTGCGCCCCAGGTTTTCTGTACTGCGGTACAGATTTCAAGCGCAAAGTCCAACTCTGTTCCGGTAAAGCTTTCCGGGGAATATTCCAGAACGATCTTGCCCGGGAAGTCTGCGGCATATTTTTTTACCATCTCGGTTCCCTTTACCGCAATGTCCACGATATGCGAACGGTCCATGTGGAACACAACGTCTCTCTGCAGGGTAGATGTAGAATTGTAAATATGTACGATGGCCTGCTTACAGCCCTGAATCGATTCAAAGGTGCGCGCGATCAGCTCTTCCCGGCACTGTGTCAACACCTGAACATATACGTCATCCGGAATCATATCATGCTCAATCAGGTGGCGCAGAAAATCGAATTCAATCTGGCTCGCTGCCGGAAAACCAACTTCGATTTCCTTAAAGCCCAGCTTTACCAGATACTGGAACATTTCGATCTTTTCTTCTACTACCATCGGATCTACCAGTGCCTGGTTACCGTCGCGCAGGTCCACGCTGCACCATCTGGGTGCTTTCTCAATCTCTTTGCCTGGCCACTCGCGCTCCGGATAGTCAATTACCGGATTACGGCGGTATTTCTGATAATTCATCATTGCTTTTTCTCTCCCTTCGTGTCCTGTCATTCTGACTGTATTTATGAGCAATGTAGCTGTCATTTTATTATAAGATACCGGGTTGCGAGACTACGAAACGCCCTTTTGACCCTGGTATCAAACAATAGAATGCACGCTCTGCGAGCATTCTATTGTCATGAAAAAGAGGAACCCAGCCTGAAAATCTGCTCCAGGTCTGACCTCCTCTTCTGATCTCTTCATGAAACAGTCCTGTTCCACTCAAGGAAACAATCCTGCTCAACAAAGTTCTTCTGCTGCACTTGCAGTTTACTCCCCCAGTCCGCCTTCAATTGCCTCGGTCAGGGCTGTCAGCGCTTCTTCTTCGTCCGGTCCGTCGCATATCAGTTCAATTTCATCGCCACATTTTACACATGCGCCCAGAACACTTAGAACGCTCTTCGCGTTCGCTGTGCTGTCCCGAAATGTAAACGTAATCAGCGATTTATATTTGATTGCTTCCTTGCATAGATTTCCAGCCGGTCTTAGGTGAAGTCCTGTCGGGTTTTTGATTACTACCTTCTGGCGTACCATATCTGTTCTCCCCTTTCCGCCCGATGCGGATCTTTACATCATTATCATACCATTATCGCACCCATCTGGCAAGCACCAACCCGTTCCAAAAGCCCCATCTGCAGCCGGAACACAAGTTACATCCGGATTACAGCATCAGCTGCTGAATCAGATCTGCAATTCTATGCGCTTCCTTATCAATGCGTGCTTTGTCCTTCCCCTCGATCATGACACGCACCTTCGGCTCTGTGCCCGAAGGACGGATCAATACGCGGCCTTCTCCTGCGAACTCTTTTTCCAGCTCTTCGATCGCAGCCGCGATTTCCGGATATTCCATAAAGTGCTCTTTGCGGTGATTCGGAACGGTAACATTAACCAGTGCCTGCGGCAGGACTGTCATAATCTTGGAAAGCTCAGACAGCGGTTTTCCGGTCACTACCATAACCTCTAACAGATGCAGCGCAGACAGCAGACCATCACCGGTCGTATTTTCATCCAGGAAAATAATATGACCGGACTGCTCACCGCCAAGGCTCGCGCCGATTTCCCGCATACGCTCCAGCACATAACGGTCACCGACCTTGGTTTTTTCGATATGGATCTTTTCTTTCTCACCAAACAGAAACAGACCAAGGTTACTCATGACAGTCGCCACGATCGTGTTCTGTTTCAGCTTGCCCATGTTGCGCATATGTGCACCTACAATCGCCATGATCTGATCACCATCCACGACGTTGCCCAGCTCATCCACTGCCAGCAGGCGGTCTGCGTCGCCGTCAAACGCCAGACCGATATTTGCCTTTTCGTAAACAACGCGGGCCTGCAGCTCTTCCATATGGGTTGAGCCACAGTTTGCATTGATATTCGTGCCATCCGGCATATTGTGAATCGGAACAACCTGAGCGCCCAGCTGACGCAGGGCTTCTATGGAAGTATAATGAGATGCACCCTCTGCGCAGTCCACAACCACCTTCAGATTCGTCAGATCCACCGGAACTGCCCGCACTGCATGGTTGATATATTCCTCTCTTGCGTCCTTGCGGTACTTGATCCGTCCAACGCTGGAGCCTGTCGGAAATTCCACACTATTCATGTTGTTCTTAATCAGGGCTTCGATCTCATCCTCCAGAGCATCCGGCAGCTTGTAGCCATTGCCGTCAAAGAATTTAATGCCATTAAACTCCATCGGGTTGTGGGATGCAGAAATCACAACACCGGCTTCTACCTTATATTTCTTGGTCAGATAAGCGATCGCCGGAGTCGGAATCACGCCCACATAAACCGCATTTGCGCCTACGCTGCAGATTCCTGCCATCAGTGCATTTGCCAGCATATCGCCAGACATTCTTGTGTCACAGCCAACCATAATTGTAGGTTTGTGCTTGTTTTCACGGGTCAGGACATATGCACCTGCCTGCCCCAACTGCATCGCCAAAAGCGGCGTCAGCTCTTCATTTGCAACACCTCTTACACCGTCCGTTCCGAACATTCTCGACATGATCTCTTCCTCCTGTTATAAAACCGCAAAGCTTTCGGGATTTCATTTGCAGCCCTGATTCAACCCACAAATGCTGCATCGCCTGCTCCGGGCGCTGTTCATATTTTCTCCTGCCCGGCTTTTCTTTTACTGATCTCCCTGTGCGTCTGTATTCGAAGCCGCAAGCTGAGTCAGACGCACCTGCACCGTAACCGCATTGACCTGATCCACAGAAGCGGGAAGCAAAAATTTCACTGTTACTTCCTGTTCTCCTGCCGTCACAATGCCGTTTTCATCTATCAATGCAGACAAATCCGCGTGAGGCGTGATTGTCCCTGCATCCACATTATTCAAATTGTCCTGCAGACCTCTGACTGTCAGCTGCAGATTCTGTCCGCTGACTGCTTCTGCCAGCCAACCGTCCGGAATGTTCAAAAGCTGGACGCTGTCCGCATCAAAGCTGATCGTCTTGCGTCGGATCTGCTCGATATCCGCGGATACCGTTACTGTTCCGTCAAAATCAGCATCCGCAAGCGATATGTCCGAAGGAAGATATTCTCTGATATCAATCGTATTCGTCACCGGTGCCGTCGCATCCGTCAGATCAAGTTCCTCTGCCGGGATCGTGATCTCCGAGATCTTATCCAGCACAGCCGCCCGCCCTGCAATTTTCACCGTTGCAGGAGACACCGTTACCGTTCCAGTCTGTTCATAACCATCCGCCAGTTCTCCTATAGCGGAAGCATTGATTGTGACCTCCTTTGTCTCCAGAATCGGAACGGTCACCTTTACGCTGTCCACATTTTTGCGGATTTCACTGCTGGTGATTTCGTTGCCGTCTGCATCCAGCAGGCGGATTGTCGCATCGATTTCCACATTCGCTGTCACATTATCCAGAGAAATATCCACCACTGCGCGGCTTACCGCATTCACCGCTGATTCCGGGCCGCTGATGCTGAGTGTATTGGTTTCCATATCGATCCTGCCGGTCGCATATCCATCCGGAAGTGTCCCGTTTTTGGCAACCTCTATGCTTAACTGTCTTGTCTTTTTATTTTCTACCTGTAACTGTACATACTGTCTGTCTGAAGTGATCTTTTCCACATCCAGTCCGCTGCTTAACGACAGCTCGATCGGTACGCGCCCGTCATCTGTAATTTCAGACAGGTCTGCCTTTGCCGTCACGCTCTGCGCATCGATTGCGCTGATTGCAGACTTCGGTGCGCGCACGGAAACACGGATCGTATCGGAATTGTCCACTATACGGTAGGTTTTTCCCTGTCCAGTCAGCGCCCCCGTATTGGTCAGCTGTACCTGTACATTATTGATATATTTATTTATCACCGGATCATTGATGTCAACTGCCAGCATCCACAGCACAACGGAAATCAACACCGCCATAATCTTCAGACCCAGATTGTGCATGAGCTTACTTTTCATTGTGGAACCACCCCTTCCAGCGTTTGTGCGCTTTCTCATCGGTCGGTTTTTTCTGAATAGATCTCAGCTTTTCTTCCAGTTCCTCCGCCGTCAGTCCTCTGCTTAACGTTCCTTCATAAGCGACGCTGATCTTGCCATTTTCCTCCGACACGATCACTGTCATGGAATCCGTTACCTCGGAAATACCGACGCCTGCACGGTGTCTCGTTCCGAGATCCTTGCTCAGACGCATATTGTCCGACAACGGCAGATAGCAGGTCGCATAGGTCACGCGGTTCCCCTGTACGATCACTGCGCCGTCATGTAACGGCGTATTTTTTTCGAAAATATTGATCAGCAGCTGGCTGGTCACAATACCATCCACTGCAATGCCAGTACGTTCATATTCTGCCAGGGAGTCCAGCTGTCTGACAACGATCAGCGCGCCCGTCTTTGCCCGGGACATTTCCACACAGCCCTTTACGATCTCACGGATCGTCCGGTCGGAAAAGAGTCCCTCCTCCGGCTTGGAGGATTCAAAGGGAATGACGGAACGGATCAGATTTTTCTGTCCGAGCTGTTCCAGCGCCTTGCGCAGCTCCGGCTGCAGCACGACGATCAGCGCAATTGTTGCAAACTGAAACGCCGTCCTCGCAATCCAGAGGATCGTATCCATCTGCAGGATTTCGGCAATCACAAGAAATACCAGAATGACGAACACGCCCTTTAACAGCTGCCATGCCCTGGTATTCCGAATAAAGATCAGTAGATAATAGACCATCAGAGAAATGAGGATAATCTCCACAATATCCATTGGTCCTATAAATTGTATCTGTGTCAGATATCTGTCCGCAAACTCTTTGATCTGTTCCATTGTTCTATCTCACTATTTTCTGGTTTTGCCCTTTCCATGGCTGTGGCGGACATTCTGGTTTGCGCGCTGCGTCGTGATCCGTTTTACCCGCTTCTCCGGCACTGCCACTGCCATTTTGGGAACCGCTTTTACATAGTAATAATACTCGTCATCTTCAAACTGCACTTTTTCGGTGCGTGCATAATCCAGATTGAACTGGAAAAACTGCATCACCAGCGCGATCAGCGCGCATACAATACTGCCGAGAATCACGCCCGCCAGGGAAAAATTCGCATCATAGATCAGATCCCCGATCAGTAAAATTACGATATCTGCCAGCGTTCCGACCAAAACAGCGAT
>OKTB01000779.1_pt1 | contig 15716 bp, 10 predicted proteins | sample 1606131 | NCBI WGS metagenome assembly OKTB01 (sample SAMEA3879518, study PRJEB24766) | human gut metagenome | biome: human-associated habitat; feature: feces | place: USA | collected 1985/1987
TGTTAGGCGCGCCGCCAGCGTTCGTCCTGAGCCAGGATCAAACTCTTTATAAATGATATTTATCACTTAAAAAGTGTTAAATCTCTCTTCGCTCAGCACGCAATCGCTTGCGTCCTGTGTGAATTACTTTGTTTGGAATTGTTTAACGTGTTTTTCCAACACGAAAATAGGTTCCGTTACAAGTTTTTCGATATTGTTCAATTTTCAAGGTCCTGCAGCGCCTCAGCCATGCGGCTGACGACTTGATTATTTTATCACGGAAGTGATTTTTTGTCAAGCTCTTTTTTCGAAGTTTTTCGTTTCTTATCGAACTTGGAGCGTTCTCGGTTTCTCGGCGCTGGCCGGAACTTTCGGACGTCTATTGGTTCTTTTCGCTTTACTTCCAGCTGAGACTCAGAAGTCATTCTTTTGTCTCGGCGCTTGGCGCTCAAGTATAATACCATACGCCGGGGCGCTTTGCAAGCCTTTTTTACAAGTTTTTTGCTCTTTTTTCACTTTTGTATACATCCGCCAGTTTTTTGCTTGAAATCAGTCCCTGCTTTGACACCCGTTCAGCACGCCTGCGGTGTGCGGCTCCTCCCAGTGGGAGGGGGCGTTGCACTATATATAATAAGAAGAGCCTCTGCTGCCTTCACCGGGCAAACGGATGCTCTCTCTTATATATAATAGTTACTTCTGGGCATACACCTGCTTGAGGTGTTCCGTGAGCTTCATATTCTCACTGTAGTCCACCGGTACCACGATGACGCTGGGGACATCCTGTTTGAAAGCCTCTTCCAGCGTGGGGATAAGTTCCTCTGCCTTCTCAACACGATAGCCCTTGCAGTGCATAGCCTCTGCCAGCAGCTTGAAATCGGGATTCGAAAAGTCCACATAGCAGTGCTCGCCGCCGAACTGCTCCTGCTCTTTCCACTTGATGAGGCCGTAGCTGGAATCCTCCCAGATGAGGGTCACAAAAGGCACATGCTCCCGCACCGCTGTTTCCAGCTCCTGACTGTTCATCATGAAGCCTCCGTCGCCGCAGACCGCCAGCACCTTTTTCTCCGGGTAGAGAAGCTTTGCCGCGAACGCGCCCGGGATGGAGAAGCCCATGCTGGCGAAGCCGTTGGAGATGAGGCAGGTGTTGGGCTCATAGCAGTCGTAGTGGCGGGCGATCCACATCTTATGGGCGCCCACATCGCTGACCACGATGTCGTCGCGGCCCATGACCTTCCGGACATCGGCGAGGGCGCTGTCGATGTGGACGATAGTCATATTCTCCCGTGCGCCCCACTTGGCCGGTGCGCACTCCACGATGTCGTAACCGATCGCGATGACCGCATCCGCCCGGTCGAAGAGCTGGTTGACATAGTCTTTCTGCGGGATGCCGATGGTCCAGAGGCTGTATTTGTCATCCATCGGGATGATGCCCTTGGCCATCATGGTGTTGACCACCGGGATGTGCAGGCGGTCAGCCAACTCGGTGACAGCGGCGGCGGCATGGCCGCGCACCGCACCCGCGCCTGCAAGGATGACCGGATTTTTTGCCTCACTGATGATTTTTCCTGCCGCTGCAATGTGGGCCGGGTCGGCATAGACCTCATGCATCTGCTGGCGCTTGAGCGGCACGGCGTCGGCGGGCATTTTTGCAATATTCTGGGGCAGGTCGATATGGGTCGCGCCCGGCTTGCCCTTTTCGGCGTGCTTGAAGGCCAGCCGCACGATCTCGCCCACCGTGTCGGGGCGGATGATCTGCTTCGAACGCTTGGTGATAGGCTCAAACATCGCGGTCAGGTCAAGGTACTGGTGGCTGGTGAGCTGCATCCGGTCGGTGCCGACCTGGCCCGTGATGGCCACCAGCGGCGCACCGTCCAGATAAGCATCCGCCACACCGGTGACAAGGTTGGTGGCACCGGGGCCAAGGGTGGACAGGCAGACGCCGGCCCGGCCGGTCAGACGGCCATAGACATCCGCCATAAAGGCCGCACCCTGCTCGTGGCGCACCGGGATGAAGCGTATCTTGCTGTCCCGGATCGCAAACATCAGATCCAGCGTCTCTTCGCCCGGAATGCCAAACATCACATCGACGCCCTCAGCCTCCAGACAGTCCACCAGCACCTGCGCAGTCGTTTTCATTTCCTTCATTTTCTTTCCCTCCCAAAAACGAAAAAGGCAGCGCAGCCCCATGCGGGCCACGCTGCCTTTGCTGCGCTTATTGTAAACGATTTCCGGCCATCCCGCAAGTGCAAATTTCCACAAAAAGCGGCTTGCTTTCGGTTTTTGCTCCGGCAGGCTTGACAAGCGGCAGGGCAGGCCGTATGATGAAAGTATCTTTTTTTGCAGTGAGGTAGTTATCATGCCCAGCATCACTATCCGCGGCTGCTGCATCGGCGCAGGCCGTCCGAAAGTCATCCTGCCCATCGTCGCCCGCACAGAGGACGATATTCTCCGTGAGGCCAGGCGGCTGTCCGCGCTGAAGGCCGACTGCATCGAGTGGCGGGCCGACTGGTTTTCCGATGCTCTGGATGCTGCCGCACGGAAGCGGGTGCTGTCCGGTCTGCGAGCAGCGCTGGGCGAAAAACTCCTGCTCGTGACCTTTCGCACCAAAGCAGAGGGCGGAGAAGCCCCCCTGACGCCGCAGCAATACGCCGATTTCTGCGGCACGGTCTGTGTCAGCGGCTGTGCCGATCTGCTTGACATCGAGTTCTTCCCGAATCGAGAAGGACTTCCGGCCCTCATCGGGCAGGCGCACAAGGCCGGTGTCGCAGTGGTTTGTTCCAGCCATGATTTCCACAAAACGCCGTCCCGGACGGAGATGGTCACGCGCCTGACCGCCATGCAGCAGGCCGGAGCCGACCTGCCCAAACTGGCTGTGATGCCGAACTCGCCATCTGACGTCCTCGAATTGCTGGCCGCCACAGCAGAGATGGCAGAGCAGCACCCCGAAACGCCCGTCATCACCATGAGCATGGGCGCGTGGGGTGCAGTGAGCCGCCTGTGCGGAGAGACATTCGGCTCTGCCATGACCTTTGCCAACCCCGGGCAGGCCAGCGCGCCCGGACAGGTGGCGCTGGATGTAGTGAATGAAGTGCTGGAGAGCCTGAGACTCGAGTAAAAAGCTCATATCCCCCAGTAATTGCAGCAGCCCCGCTTTTCAGGCGGGGCTGCTGTTCATTTTCTCGAAAATTGTCTGATACGTCAAATTTCAACGGTCTTCATTGGCTATTTTTCCAGATTTTTGCGAGTTTTTGCAAAAACATTGACATTCTGTCGTCAAAATCATATCATTGTGTCATAAGAGATGAAAAGTGTTGCCGCAAGTCGAAATTCATCGTTTCTACTCCACTTCAGTGAAATCGTGCCATACCGACAGGAGGTCCCGCCATGATGCAGTGTGTCAGACGATGCAGTTTTATTTGTGGAGCTGTTCTCAGCATCCTGCTCCTGCTCTGCAGCTGTCAGGCTGGGGCCGGGCAACTCATCCTACCGGACAATGTTCCCTCAGAAAACACCTCCCAGGGAAAGAAGGAGCTGCTCGCCGCCCTGAATCAGGAGTATTTCGACCGCTTCAAGCGCTCCAACTATTTTATACAGGGCAGTGACTCTGCCGCTGAGGCCGTATTTCTGTATCTTGCGCAGAACTCCGGCGGCGACATCGGCAAAGCGGTCGAGTCCTTAACCGAAAATCCCAAAGATGGCCGTGCGAACTGCGCCGACGATGTTCTGCGCATAATTTTTCCCTCGCCCAGCAAAACTTATTGGGTCAGTTATTCCTTCCTCTCTGCCAACATGCTGGAGAACGGTGTCCTGAAAGAAAATGCAGGATTTGGCCCCGTTGCCAAAAATCTCATCGACCATCGGACGCTTCTGGAGTTCTACTCTCTTTCTGGCAACGAAAACGTCGGCTTTGCCGTCGGCGTCATCGGCGGTCAGGCGCTCGTCGTGACAGTGTCCGTTTCCTGACAGCATTTTTCAAGACAAGCAAAAAATGACCGCTGCGGTCTCCTGCTCCGCGGCGGTCATTTTCTCTGTCCACCCTATTGGGCGAACCATTTTATACTCTTATAATAAAGGAACCTGCCAACGCCTGTCAACCGAGAAAAGCTTGCTTTTTGTCGATTTGCGCGGTTTCACATTGTAAACTGCACTGCGCAGAATGCGGCATAGATGCAGAGCAGCGCCACCCCCTGCACACGGGAGAGCTTTCCACGCACCAGCGCCGGGATGGTCAGCAACGCCATCACCAGCAGCATCACGGGCAGCTCGAGCACCAGACTCGAGTTGATACCGAACAGGGTCGCACTCTGAGGGATCTCAAAGGGTGCCAGTGTCACCGACATGCCGCTGACCAGCACGAGGTTGAAGACATTCGCACCCACGACATTGCCCAGCGAGAGGTCGCTGTGGCCCTTCATCAGCGAAGTAATGGCCGTGACCAGCTCAGGCAGCGAGGTACCCAGCGCCACGAAGGTCAGCGCGATGACCGATTCCGGCACGCCCATCGCCTGCGCGATGATGGTGCCGTTGTCCACCAGCAGGTTCGCGCCCAGCGCGATGAGGGCTGCGCCCACCACCAGCAGCAGGACGATCTTTCCGATGCCCATCGGCTCTTCCTCATGCTCCGGCTCTGCCGGAGCATTTTTCATCTGCCAGACATTCGCGGCCATGTAGGCCACGAACATCCCCAGCATCAGCAGGCCCATCGGACGGGTAAAGCGGCCCATGCCGTAAGCTGCCACGCAGTAGATGGCCGCAGCCGCAAAGAAGAAAGCCACCGGAACACGCAGGGGCTTCGGGTCCACCTTGCCGGGCCGCACGGCCACCGTAATGGCCGCGATGAGGGCCGTGTTGCAGATGACAGAGCCGATGGCGTTGCCGTAGGCGATCTCGCCATGGCCGGACACTGCCGAGATGGTGGACACCATCACCTCGGGCAGGGTAGTGCCGACGGACACCACCGTTGCGCCGATGAGCAGCTCCGGCAGATGGAATTGGCGGGCCAGCGCCGATGCGCCGTCCACGAACCAGTCACCGCCCTTGATAAGGCAGAGCAATCCCAAAAGAAACAGGATGCCGGGGATTATCATATCGTTCCTCCCAATATCTCTCCGGGCGCAAATCGCGCCGCGTCACATAACAAAAGCCGTATTGTATATGATACCAAATTTCCGTGTGGAATACAACGCCCGTTAGAAATATTTTACTCCTATCCTGTATAAGGTGGCCAGAAACATAAAAAACTCCCCCGAAGGGGAGCTTAAAAGCTTATTTACACCACTTTGCAAACTCTTCATCGGTACACTTGACGTAGTGGCTGCCGCTGACGAGGTGGCTGGTGCCTTTGCTGTAGTCGATGCCGGAAGTGGCATAGTCGTAAGTCTCGGCCACGCGGCGCTTTTCCACCACCGGGTTCGGCAGCGGGATAGCCGACAGCAGGCTCCGGGTGTAGGGATGAATGGGATCTGCAAAAATTTCTTCCGTGGTACCCGTTTCCAGCAGGTGGCCCAGATGGAGCACACCGATACGGTCGGAGATGTACTTGACCATGGACAGGTCGTGCGCGATGAACAGGTAGGCCGTGCCGGTCTCCTGCTGGATGTCCTTCATCAGGTTGACGACCTGTGCCTGGATCGACACGTCCAGTGCCGAGATGCACTCGTCGGCGATGATGAGCTTCGGGTTCATGATGAGAGCGCGGGCGATGCCGACGCGCTGGCGCTGGCCGCCGGAGAACTGGTGGGGATAGCGCTCAGCGTGCTCGGGCGCAAGGCCGACCTTCTCCAGAATTTTCTCCACCTTTTCGCGGCGCTCGGCCTGCGTTTTGTACATATGGTGGATGTCCAGGCCCTCTCCGATGATGTCCTCCACCTTCTTGCGGGGGTTCAGGGACGCCATCGGGTCCTGGAATATCATCTGCATCTGGGTGCGCAGGGTGTTGTTCTGGGCGTGAGTCAGACGTCCGCTGATGTCCTGCCCGTCGAAGGTGATCTTGCCTGCGGTGGGGTCATACAGCCGGATGATGCTGCGGCCAATGGTGGATTTGCCCGAGCCGGACTCACCCACCAGACCGTATGTCTCGCCGGGATAGATCTCAAAGCTGACATCGTCCACGGCCTTGACGGTGAAGTTCTTGTTCACCTTGAAATACTGCTTCAGTCCCTCGACCTTCAGAAGAGGGGTAGCGCTCTGTGCTGCCATTTACTCCGCCTCCTCTATCTTTTTTGCTTCTGCGCTCATACGGGCCACACGGTCTTTCAGCTCAGGCGGCATCTCCACCTTGGGAGCGCGGGGGTCCAGCAGCCAGGTGGCTGCGAAGTGGGTGTCGCTGATCTTGAACATGGGCGGGTCGATCTCGTCGTCGATCTCCAGCGCGTACTTGTTGCGGGGCGCGAAGGCGTCGCCGGCCTTCTCATGCAGCAGGTTCGGCGGCGAACCGGGGATGGTATACAAACGCTCGTCGGCGGTATCGAGGTCGGGCATGGCCGACAGCAGACCCCAGGTGTAGGGGTGGCGCGGGTCGTAGAAGATCTCGTCGATGGTGCCTGTCTCCACGATCTTGCCCGCGTACATGACATCGACATAGTCCGCCACCTTTGCCACGACGCCGAGGTCATGGGTGATGTAGATGACCGAAATGCCGCGCTCCTTCTGGATGCTGCGGATGAGCTCGAGGATCTTTGCCTGAATGGTCACATCCAGTGCGGTGGTGGGCTCATCGCAGATGAGCAGGTCCGGGTCGCAGGACAGCGCGATGGCGATGACCACGCGCTGACGCATACCGCCGGACAGCTGGTGCGGGTAGCTCTTCATCCGCTTTTCGGCGTCCGTGATACCGACTTCTTCCAGCAGCTTGAGGGCCTTCTGATACGCCTCAGCCTTGGGCATCTTGAAGTGCCAGAGCATCCCTTCCATGATCTGCTTGCCAATGGTCATGGTGGGGTCAAGGCTGGTCATGGGGTCCTGAAAGACCATGGCGATGCGCTTGCCGTTGATGTGGCGGCGGATCCACTTTTTATCTTTTTGCAGCAGATCGACGGTTTCAGGGCTGCCGTCGGCGTGATGGTAGCTGAACTGGATGCTGCCGCTGTTCACCTTGGCGTTCTGGGCCAGAATGCCCATGGCCGCCTTCATGGTGACGGACTTACCGGAACCAGACTCACCCACCAGCGCCACCGTCTCGCCCTTGTACAGGTCGATGTTCACGCCGCGGATGGCGTGGACGGGGCCGGCCGTCGTCTTAAAGGTAATATCAAGGTCTCGCACCGACAAGACCTGTTCTCTTTTCGTATCAGGCATGTTGTGCGCCTCCTTACATACTCTTCATCTTGGGGTCAAGTGCCTCGCGCAGGCCGTCGGCCAGCAGGTTGAAGCTGAGCATCAGCAGGCTCATGACCACGATGGGCGGGATGATCTGATAGGGATGGGTGGTGAAGCTGTTGTACAGCTCACTGATCAGGGAGCCCAGCGAGCACTGCGGCACCGGGATGCCCAGACCCACGAAGGAAAGGAATGCCTCGGTAAAGATCGCGGTGGGGATGCTGAACATGACCTGGGTGATGATGGGTCCGATGATGTTGGGCAGCACTTCCTTAAAGATGATGAAGAAGCTGCCGGCACCCAGAGTGCGGGAAGCCAGAACGAATTCCTGGTCCTTCAGCTTGAGCATCTCGGCGCGGGCGATGCGGCTCATGCCCACCCACTCGGTCAGCATCAGAGCAAAGATGATGGTGATCATGCCGGGCTGCAGCACCAGAAGCAGCAGCGTAACGATGACCAGACGGGGGATGCCGTTGGCAACTTCAAGAAAGCGCTGCATCAGCATATCCACCTTGCCGCCGAAGTAGCCCGAGATGAGGCCGTAGCTCATGCCGATGAGCATATCAATGACGGCAGCCGCCACGGCGATGATCAGGGAGACACGGGCGCCTTCCCAGGTACGGGTCCAGATGTCGCGGCCATAGAGGTCGCTGCCGAACCAGTAGTAGACGTCCTCCTTGCCTTTTTCGACATAGTTGTTGACGATCTTGGTACCGGTGGTCGTGCTCATCTTCTCGCTGCCGTCCAGAATGCCGAGCTGCTCGATACCGGGGACGCGAGGCGCAAAATTCTTCTGGCTCAGATCCTGTCCGGAATAAGTATAAGCATTCATTCCCGGGCCAAAGACGGCCAGCAGCAGGATGATCACGATCATCACGAGGCCCAGCACGGCGCTCTTCTTGCGGAAGAAGCGGATGCGGACGTCCTTCCAGAAGCTCTGGGCCGCGAAGTTGGTATCCACCGCGATTTCAGCCGCGTTGTTCTTCCGGGCAAACTCTGCCTCGGTGAACTTGTGCTCAGGGTACAGTTCCTGCACGGCCTGCGTGATGGCTGCGGCGGTGCTTTCGCCGCCCAGTCGGATCGCTTTTTCTGCCATATCAGTCGTCCCCCTTTGCCAGACGGATGCGCGGGTCGATGATGCCGTACAGCAGGTCAACGACCAGCATGATGCCAATGTACATGGCGCTGTAGATGAAGCTCAGGCCGATGACCACGTTGTAGTCGTTGGACTGGATGGCCGTCACCAGCAGGCTGCCCACGCCGGGGATGGCGAAAATTTTCTCGACCACCAGCGAGCCGGTCATCAAATCAACGATGAGGGGAGCCAAAACCGTAATAATAGGAATGAGCGCATTGCGCAGGGCGTGGCGGAAGATCAGCGCCGGGCCGGAGATGCCCTTGCTCTCGGCCAGCAGCATATAGTCGGAGTCGAGGACTTCTATCATCTCGCTTCGGGTGAAGCGGGCGATGGATGCCATGGTGAACATGGACAGCGACACGCTGGGCAGGACACTCGAGCCGAAGACATCCTTGGCGGAGAACAGCATCGGGAACCAGCGGAGCCTGAAGCCGAAGGTGTAGCTCAGGGCCAGTGCGAAAACGTAGGACGGCACCGACACGCCGATGACCGAGATGATGGTGGCGATGGTATCGAAGATGGTGTCCCGCTTGAGGGCAGCGATGATGCCCAGCACAAGGCCCACCAGAGCGCCCAGCGTAACAGCCATGCCGCCGATCTGGATGGAGATGGGAAGGCGGGACTGGATGAGCTGGGAGATGGGCGTATTTTTGGAGATGTTGTAGCTCACACCCAGATCGCCCCGGAGCATATTGCCCACGTAGCGGAAGAACTGGATGTAGATCGGCTGGTCAAGACCGTATTTTGCATAGAGCGCGGCTCTCATATCGGCTGTCAGCTTTTCGTCGTTGAAGGGCGAGCCGGGCATCAGCTGCATCAGGATGAACAGCACCAGCAGGATGGCCAGCAGCGTAAACAGCGAGGTGAGGATACGCTTGAGCGTATATTTTTTCACGTCAGGTGAACCCCCTTTGGTTTTCCTGTCCGCGGTCAGTCGTGCGCGGGCCGCGGACAGGTACAATGCCAAAAAGGCGCACAGTGGCTTTTGCGGGCCACTGTGCGGCCTTTGTTCAGCGTTTTTTCTTTAAGCGTTCTTTGCGGCCCGCTTGTACACACGGTTCAGAGCCACCGGGTGGAACTCCACGCCGGTAACGGCGCTGGAGATCATCTCGGCATTGCACTGGCCGTACAGCGGGAAGATGACTGCCTGCTCCAGAACGATGGCTTCTGCATCGTACAGAGCTGCCCAGCGGCCCTCGGGGTCGGTGCAGAGGTCGCCGGTGGTGCACTCCTCGATGATGGAGTCATACTCGGCGTCGCTCCACAGACCGTAGTTGTTGGAGTTGCCGGTGACCCACATGCCCAGATAGGTCATGGGGTCAGCGTAGTCGGGACCCCAGCGGGTCAGGCCCAGCTGGAAGTTGCCGTCCTGCATATCCTGCACGCGCTGCTTCTTGGGCTCGACGGTCAGGTTCACGGTCAGGCCGGGGAGAGTGGTCTCGAGCTGCTCCTTGACGACCTGTGCCACCTTCTGAGGTGCATCGTCGGCATCAACGATCATGTCGAAGGAGAAGCTGTCCTTGCCCAGCTCGCTCTTGGCGGTCTCGTAATACTCGGCTGCCTTGGCTGCATCGAATGCGCAGGAATCGGCGAACTTGGTCTGGTCGGCGCTGAAATCGCTGCCGTCCGGGCCGGTGGCGAACTGCGGGGGAACGGCGGTGTAGCAGGGGGCAGAGCCGTCCTTCAGGACGTCGCCGGTGATGGCGTCGCGGTCCAGAGCAAAGGTCATCGCCTTGCGCAGGTTCTCGTTTGCCAGTTCAGGCACCCCATCGATGTTGGGGCTGATGTACCACAGGTAGCCGGCGCCCACGCTGGTAAACTGGGGGTCGTCCTTTACCTGATCCACCTGCTCGCCGTTCAGCAGGGTCAGATCCAGTGCGCCGGTCTGGAAGCTCATCAGAGCCTGCTGGCTGTCCTTGATGACCTGATAGGCCAGACCATCCAGAGCGATGTTTGCAGCGTCGTAGTAGTCGGGGTTCTTGGTCAGCTCAAATGCGGTAGCAGCGGGCTGGTAGTCGGTCAGGATGAATGCACCGTTGGACAGGACGGTGTAGGGGCTGGTGCCGAAGGTATCCTTGCAGGTGTTGAAGAATGCCTCGTTGACAGGATAGAAGGTGGGGAAGTACATCAGGCTCAGGAAGTAGCTGACAGGGACGTTCAGCTGAACCTCGAGGGTCTTGTCATCCACTGCGGTCACGCCCAGATCCGTGACGGGCTTCTCACCGGCAATGATCTCTGCGGCGTTGACCACCTGACCGATGTCAGACAGCATATAGGAATACTCGGAAGCATTGGCAGGGTCAACAGCACGCTGCCAGCCGAACACGAAGTCGGCTGCGGTGACGGCGTCGCCGTTGGACCACTTTGCATCGCGCAGGTGGAAGGTATAAGTCTTGCCGTCCTCGCTGATGTCGTAGGTCTCGGCGAGGGCCGGGACAGCTGCGCCGTCGGCATCCATCTGCATCAGACCGTCGGTGTAGTCGGCGATGACCTCAAAGGAGGTGCCGTCGGTGGCGATCTGCGGGTCCAGAGACTGGACCTCAGTCTCCAGCATGATGTTCAGGGTGCCGCCTGCGGCAGTGCCAGCTGCGCTGGAAGCACCGGTGGAGGCAGCGGTAGAAGCTGCCGTGGAGCCGGAGCCGCCGCAGGCCGTCAGGGCCAGAGCTGCTGCGGATACGCCTGCTGCTGCCAGAAAGCTGCGGCGCGAAATACGACGATCGAATCTCATAATATCTTTTCCCCTCTCTAACACCGCTTTAACGTATTAAAGCGACTGTTTCTGAAAAATGCACAAGGTGTTCTGCTCCCCCTCTGGAGCTTTCTGCACACCCTTGTGCCTTGGCGGCATTATACATCGTCCAGCGCTGAAAGAAAAGACTTTTTGCCAAATTTATACCCTCGACCCAACGATTTCTGTAGTTTGCCCAACTGCACACCAAAATTTTGATTTGAATTTTGTATAGTTTTGCCCTTGATGTGTATTCATGCGAAGTACAGTTCAGATGAAATAAGTATTACTTGTGCTTTTGCCACGTACAGTTTCGTGCTGCATCTTTCTTTTATAAAGAAAACAGCCCATTATGCTTTCTCAGCATAGCGGGCTGTCCGGACTTTATTTTACTTTATGTGCCTGAAGTTTTGCCTCAAAAGCACTTTGAAAAGTGCTCAGACTGCCTCGGCAGCAGGTACTTCGACCTCGCCATTGTACACAGCCTTGTCCAGCTGGCCTTCGGTGGCAGCCACAAGGGTGGTAGCGGCGGCAGCGCCGACGACGTTGGTGGCAGTACGAGCCATGTCAGCAATGCTGGAAATGGGCGAAAGCAGGATGATGGCTTCCACCGGCAGACCGGCAGCAGCAAACAGAGCGGTAGCGGTGATGGTAGCCGTGCCAGGCACACCGACGGTACCGATGGAGACGACCACAGCCAGCACAACGAGGAAGGCGTACTGCACCGGGGTGTAGTCAATGCCCAGCAGGTGGATGGTAAAGACAGCCAGCAGGGTGGGCCAGACACCGGCGCAGCCCGGCATACCGAGGTTTGCACCCAGACTTGCACCAAAGGCGGCGATGTCCTCGTTGACGCCCAGCTTCCTGGTCAGCTGGTTGACCGTGACAGGGATGGTGCCAACACTGCTCTGAGAAGTGAAGGCGACAGTGCCGGCGGGCCAGACGCCCTTGAAGAACTGGACAGGATCCAGCTTGCCGACGATCTTGATGAGCGCGCCCTCGACCACGAAGGCCTGAATGGCGCAGAGGACATAAGCCAGCACCAGAACGCTCAGCAGGGGGACGAGGTCGGCCGGAGAAGAGCGGCTGACGGCACGGGCGATGAGGGACAGGACGGCATACGGAGTGAAGGAGATGACATAGCTGACCACGCGGCCCATCACAACGTCACCGGCGTCGATAAACTTCTTGAAGGGGGCGACCTCCTCGGGCTTCTTGGCGGCGATCTTGTTGTAGCTGATGGCGACCAGAATGCAGAAGACCACGATAGGCACCACCTCGCCGTTTGCCCAGTGGGAAGCGAGGTTCTGGGGGAAGAGGCTGATAACCGTGTCCACAAAGGTGGGGACTTCCTTGGCGGTGTAGTCGGTGGCCAGCTCATACTTCACACCGTGGCCGACGTTGGTCACGACACCAGCAATCAGGGTGATGAGGCTGGCGAAGAAGGTGTTCAGGACGAGGAAGAAAACAGTCTTGAGGCCGATGTTCTTCAGGCGGACGGAATTGCCCAGATTGGTGATGCTGGAAATGATGCTGAAGATCAGCAGCGGGATGACCACAGCCGAAACGACATGGGCGTAGATGGTACCCACAGCGGCGACATAGGTGTGGTGGCCCTTGAACACGAGGCCCACGATGAGGCCGAGGCCCACAGCCAGAATGGTGCGCACGCCGAAGTCAACGTGCTTTTTCTTGTGCAGGTAGTACAGCAGGGCAAAAAATACGGCAGTCAGGGCCAGTGCGGCCAGATCCAGAATTTCTACAGACATAAAACGGATCCTCCTTTATTTTTGAGTGTGATGTCGTTTTTGTCTGTCAACACATTCGCTCTCTCATGATGTTCCTCCCATTTGACACAAACCCACTTTTTATATATGTTTGTTAGGTTGCTGTGGAGTATACTACATACAAACCCTGTTGTCAAGTAAATTATGAAAAAATTTTGAACCAGATGCAAAAAGAGCCACTGTGCATACGCACAGCGGCTCTTGCTATCTTCCGATATTTTATTTTGCGTACTCGACGGCACGGCTCTCGCGGATGACGTTGACCTTGATCTGGCCGGGGTAATCCAGCGTGTCCTCGATCTTCTTTGCGATGGAGCGGGCCAGCAGGATGACCTGATCGTCGCTGATGACGTCGGGCTTGACCATGATGCGCACTTCGCGGCCTGCCTGCACGGCAAAGGCCTGCTCCACGCCCTCAAAGCTGGAAGAGATCTCCTCCAGATTTTCCAGACGCTTGACGTAGCTTTCCACATTCTCGCGGCGGGCACCCGGGCGGGCGGCGCTGATGGCGTCGGCAGCCTGGATGATGAAGGCCAGCGGGGTCTTGGGCTCCACGTCGCCGTGGTGGGCCTCAATGGCGTGGATGATCTGGGTGTTTTCCTTGTACTTGCGGCAGATGTCCACACCGATCTGGACATGGCTGCCCTCGATCTCATGGTCAAGAGCCTTGCCGATGTCATGCAGCAGACCGGCACGGCGTGCCAGCGTGACATTCACACCCATCTCGCCTGCCAGCAGGCCAGCCAGCCAGGCCACTTCCATGCTGTGGGTCAGAGCGTTCTGGCCAAAGCTGGTGCGGTACTTCAGGCGGCCGATGAGCTTGATGAGGTCGGGGTGCAGGCCGTGGATGCCCAGCTCCATGACAGCGCGCTCGCCCTCCCGCTTCATCTGCAGCTCGAGGTCGTGGCGGCACTTTTCCACCGTCTCCTCGATGCGGGCGGGGTGGATGCGGCCATCGCCGATAAGGCGCTCCAGCGTCATGCGGGCCACCTCGCGGCGGGTCTGGTCGAAGGAGGACAGGGTAATGGCCTCCGGGGTATCGTCGATGATCAGGTCCACACCGGTGGCGGTTTCCAGCGCACGGATGTTGCGGCCCTCGCGGCCGATGATGCGGCCCTTCATCTCGTCGCTGGGCAGCGGGACGACGCTGACGGTGGTCTCGCTGCAGTGGTCAGCAGCACAGCGGCTGATGGCCTGGCCGATGAGGTTGCGGGCGATGCCGTCGCAGTTCTCCTTCAAATCGGTCTCGTAGGCGGCGACGCGGATGGCCTTCTCGTGGGTCAGCTCCTCGTCCATCTTGTGCAGCAGCACTTCGCGGGCGTCCTCCTGGCTCAGGCCGGCCAGCGTTTCCAGACGCTCCATCTCCTTGGCGCGCAGGGCGTCGATCTCGGCCAGACGGGCGTCGGCCTCGGCGGTACGCTTCTTCAGGTCCTCTTCCTTGCGCTCCAGGGCTTCGGTCTTGCGGTCCAGCGCATTTTCCTTCTGGTCAATGCGGTTCTCCTGGCGGCTGATCTCAGCACGGCGCTGTTTGATCTCCTTGTCGGCCTCTGCCTTCTGGGCATCGACCTCGGCCTTCAGCTTGAAGGCCTCGTCCTTGGCTTCCAGAACCGCTTCCTTGCGCTTCTGGTCTGCGGTCTTGATCGCTTCGTTCACCAGGCGGGTCGCCTCGGCTTCGGCGCTGCCGATCTGTGCTTCGGCGGTCTTTTTCCGGTTGTTGTAACCAACAAAATAGCCCGCAGCTGCACCGACAACACCCACGATCAGGGCCACGATCAATTCGATCGCGGTCATCGTGTTCACTCTCCTTTGTTCTGATTTTTCATTCAGGTTCAAATAAGCAGGAGACGCTGTGCGGCAGGCTGTGGGCAACGATCTATAAGGGAGCCTTCCATGCAAAAAGTGACAACAAAAATCACACGCGCAGGCAGACCCTGCACGGGCATTGCGGCTTTTTTCTATCCGGTTCTGGCTTATATAAAACAGGCGCGCTTCGCCTGTGGAGAAACTCCGGTCACGGGGACGACCTGCACGCAGCGTCTTTTATTCCATACTACTAATTATATTACGAAACATTTGCACGCTTGTCAAGGGAAAACCGGATCCCGTCGCATATTTTTTGTGCACATAGCCGATTTTATGCCGCAAAAACCCCGGTGCATCTGCATACACCGGGGCTCATTCTGCATCATTATTCCAGATACATCCTCCGCAGGCGCATCCGCCGGGCGGGAGTCAGGCCGTACTCCCGGGCCAGATACTCCTCCGCGCTGCCGCACGCTTCCCGGATGACCTGCAGCACATAGGGTGCCGCACCCGGATCCACGCCCGCCTGTGTGAAGAACCGCATCCGCTTGGACGGGTCGGCGGCGATCTCTTCCGCGTGGCCCGCCAGAAGGGCGTCGATCTCGGCCTTGCGGCAGACATTCGTCTGCACAAAGTCCGCGCAGATCGTCTCGTCGGACGCACCCAGCGCCAGCAGGATCAGCATGGCGGCCACGCCGGTGCGGTCCTTGCCGGCAGAGCAGTGGAACAGGATGGGTGTCTCGCCGGCTTCCAGCGCCCGGAACAGCTCCTTGAAGGCCTTGTTGCCGAACAGCATCTGTCGGTACATCCGGTACAGGATGTTCTCGCCCTCCCGGGCGGTGTGCATCATGCGCTCGATGTCACCGGGGGCAAAGCTGATCTCATGGCCGTCGTCGCCGCACAGGGCACAGATCTGCACCAGCCGGGCACCGTCCGGCACATAGTCCGGCTCGGCCTGGGCCTC
>OKTB01000780.1_pt1 | contig 15693 bp, 18 predicted proteins | sample 1606131 | NCBI WGS metagenome assembly OKTB01 (sample SAMEA3879518, study PRJEB24766) | human gut metagenome | biome: human-associated habitat; feature: feces | place: USA | collected 1985/1987
TGTTTTTACAGCAGCATGATATTCACGATAAGGAAACGCTGGATGCATTGGTGGATGGGAGTTCTGCAAAATACCATGAACTTATGAAAACCATCAAAGATGCAGAGGAGAAGATGGCAGCAAATAAAGTGATAAAGACTCACATTATCAATTATGCCAAGACCAGGGAAACATACATTACTTACCGAAAATCAGGGTATAGTAAGAAATTTTTCGAGGCACATCGGGATGAAATCACTCTTCATAAGGCAGCCAAGGAAGCATTTTCAAAACTGCCGGATGGAAAGATCCCAAAGGTAAAAGATCTGAATGAAGAATTTGTAAGACTGCTTTCAGAGAAAAAGGCAGATTACAGCGAATACAAGAAAATAAAAAAAGAGATGCGGGATTATCAGATAGCGAAGCAAAATGTGGAATCCTTCTATGCTGCTCAGCAGAGCTGGGACATAGAGGAAGACATGAAAAAGAAACGGCAGCAGGAAAGATAAGCATGCGGGCAATCATCAAAAATATAAATTGGAGGTTGCCCTCTTTTTTATATTCCGGCAGAGCAGGAATGTATCAGCACTCACAAAGTGATGGCGCAGCTTGGCATCGAAGATGACATTCTAAGGGGATTGGGGATGTGCCTCCAACAAGCAAAACGCGCCCGTGTACGTACGGGGGCACTGCTTGCTAACTTGCGAAATAATAACAATATGGGGTACGTGTGGTAAAAAGACAGATTGCATATCTGCCTCATAATGCAGTATAATGGTAACGAGATTTATGCAACCCGATACATGAAATCCCTATTTCTCTTTGGACGGAGGTGGATAGGATATTTTCGATTGTACTTGACAGGTGTCAGATACTTTTGTATGAGAAGCATGGACTCTGTTTCGTTACCATCGTGTTTGAGATACGCCCTGCATATGTTTACTCTATTTGAAACGGATTTACTCTGCATCTGGAGCATAAACTGAATATACTCGCGGAAAGAAAGTTTGCGGTTCCTGGTAAAATCACTTTCCGGATTACGGCAGAACATGGAGTGAATTTCATCGAGTTCTGTGATGCAGTTGTCGAGTGTGGATTTTAAATTAGATAAGAAAAAATCAGCCATAATGAGCCTCCTTGAAATATGTTTATAATCAAGGCTTGCGCAACATATATTGGCTTACTTGTCAACTGTTTTTTGTAATATTTTTAAAGTTTTTAGGCATAAAAACAGTGGCTTTCTATGACAGAAAACCACTAAAATGATGCTTAACTGAATGGCATTGCTTTATCACCACTTTGAAAATGGTTGTTTTATGGCGGATAGTCAGACAGTTTTGGATATAAGAGATGATCTGGGAGCAACCATGAATGAATGCAGGGAAGTGACCGAAAAGTACCGCACAGGACGGAGTGCATATTTACGGCTCGGACAGTTGTTTATGAGATTGTTTGCAGGACTATTATAGCAGAAAGAAGAGGTGTTCGATATGTGTACAGCAGCAACTTACAAAACAAAAGATTTTTATATGGGCAGAACGCTTGATTATGAATTTTCCTATGGGGAACAGATCACGATAACGCCAAGAAATTACGAATTTGATTTCCGGTTTGCCGGGAAGATAAAAAGCCATTATGCTTTGATCGGAATGGCATTTGTTGCAGGAGGTTATCCGCTTTATTATGATGCTGTTAATGAAAAAGGCCTTGGAATGGCAGGTCTTAATTTTGTCGGCAATGCGGCATATGAAGAAGCTTTGCCGGAAGATGAAACAGAAGTCAGCCAGGTGGCACAGTTCGAGTTCATCCCATGGATCCTTACACAGTGTGCTACTGTAGCAGAGGCGAGAGAGAAGCTGGCAGCAATGAGACTGACAGGCACAGCCTTCAGTGAACAGCTGCCGACAGCACAGCTTCACTGGATCATTGCAGACAAAGACTCCTGTATCGTTGTTGAGTCTATGAAAGATGGGCTGCATGTATATGATAATCCGGTAGGAGTGCTTACCAATAATCCACCATTCCCGAGTCAGATGTTTGCACTGAATAATTATGCCGGAGTATCCAGAAAACAGCCGGAGAGTACTTTTGCAGGAGTATTACAGCTTGATGCATATAGCAGAGGAATGGGTGGAATGGGAATACCTGGAGATCTTTCCAGCCAGTCAAGATTTGTGAAAGTTGCCTTTACAAAATTAAATTCGATCTCCGGTGAAGAAGAGGATGAGAGTGTAAGCCAGTTCTTCCATATCTTAGGATCCGTAGATCAGCAGCGTGGATGCTGTGAGGTGACAGAAGGCAAATATGAGATCACGATATACACGTCCTGTTGTAATACAGCAAAAGGTATTTATTATTATACGACTTATGATAATCATCAGATCACAGCGGTTGACATGCATGCGGAAAATCTGGATTCAGATCAGCTGATCTGTTATCCGCTTCTGTCCAAGGGCGAAGTCAGATGGCAGAATAAATAATACGAAAATGCACGGAGAAAGCATAACGCAGAACAACAGGAGGACAATATCGAGATTGTATGGAATGCAGATGTTAGGTTGATAATTGTGCAAGCACCGCCTGCACAATTTGTGCAACAAAAAAGAGGAGCCAGTCCAGACTCCTCAAAGGTACGTTATTTCAAAAAGTTGCTCTTGTGTTCCAGCGCGTGCAGATTATGATAGTCCTCATAAATAAGTCAATTTTGCAGATAAAATTAGCAACTCAGGAAAAAATGATTTGCTTGGAGAAATCGAATCAAACATGAAAAAAACCTTTCGCATAAAATGCTTCAAACTAGTTTTAGGTGTGTCATTATGCTTTTTGATATATCTACTTGTTTCTTTAATTATTCCTCCGCTGATTGGAACACATGAAAAGAGTGATACGCAGGCAGAAGTATCCATAACAACGTCTGAACGAGTTTGCTTGATTGACAATAACGAGGATGCACTTCTTTGGAGGCTGAGGCTCATTCGTTCGGCACAGGAAGAAATCATTCTCTCAACCTTTGACTTCCGCGCCGACAGCAGTGGAACAGATGTGATCGCGGCGCTTTGGGGCGCGGCAGAGCGCGGCGTACAAGTACGGCTCATTATTGACGGAATCAATGCGCAACTGCATTTAAGCGGCAGTGATGTGTTTCAGGCATTGGCAGCGCACGACAATGTGGAGGTCAAATTCTACAACCCTATTCGGCTGACGCAACTTTGGACGGTCAATTATCGCTGCCACGATAAATACTTGATTATCGACCGATCTACATATCTTATGGGTGGGCGGAACACCAGCGACTTATTCCTTGGGAGTGGGGGTACGTCACGTCAGAACATAGATCGTGATATAGTCGTATACAACGGCGGTTTCACAACAGCGTCCGCTAATACCTTGTTAGAATATTTTGATAGGATATGGTTACTTGATACCAACCGTGCATTCCACGCAGAGGCTGAGAATCACAGGGTTAAAAAAGCTACTGCCATTCTTGCAAGACGTTGGACTGAGATCAATGACGCAAAACAGTTAACAGCGATTAACTGGGAGACAGAAACGCTCCAGACAAATGAAGTCGCACTTTTAAGTGGTGATTGCACTGCGTGGAATAAGGAGCCGATGCTTCTGAATACCTTGACAACGCTGATGCAGAAGGGTGAACAAAATATTGTGTTGCAAACCCCATACATGATCTGCAACCAAGCTATGTATAATGCACTCAAAAAGGTCACCGACAATGTACAGGTACAGGTCATTACCAACGCGCCGCAGAGTGGAGCAAATCCGTGGGGCTGCGCTGATTATCTCAATCATAGGGATGATATTTTAGAAACGGGTGTTGATATATGTGAGTGGAACGGCAGCTTCTCCATGCACACTAAAACGATTCTGATTGATGATCGAATTAGCATCATCGGATCATTTAACTGGGATATGCGTAGTGCCTATCTGGATACGGAAATGATGCTGTTGATAGACTGTCCTGCACTAAATGCTATACTTCGGGATGAAGCACAGCAGATGATGTACGAGGGCAAAACCATATCACCAGACGGAGTGACAGTTACGGGAGAATTGTATATAACACCAAAAGTTTCAGCTACCAAACAAGTCCTTCAATCGCTGTTGCGTATTATTGTACGCCCGTTTCGATATGTTCTATAAAGTGCGCATTTCATGTATTCACATACGATACATGCTTCGTCAAAAAACGCCATCTCGTAATTTCACGAGATGGCGTTTTTGCATTATTCAGATATTTGCAAGAGGTCACGCCGCTTAGCGCTTCCTGTAATATGAATTATTTAAGCTACTGCATTGAATAATCAAGACATATTTCAAAAGAAAGGGGAACAGTAGAATGTAATAGGGTGATTGAAAATGTCTAAAAGAGCAAAAAAGAAAAGCGCCCTGTTGCGAAAATCGACTTCAAGCCGTATGGTGCAGCAATCAAAGCTGGGCGCACAAAGCAGAAAGAATCCCGGAATAAGGCGGCCGACGCGCTGTTTATTTCGCCGCGCTATCTTGCCAACATCGAAAATAAGGGGCAGCATCCCAGCGTACAGGTATTCTTAGAACTGATGTCCCGCTATCATATCTCTGTGGATCAGATTCTTCATGGTGAAACTATGGAGGGCAAGTCCACGGAGCGGATGCAGTTTGAAACGCTGTTGGATGAGCTGACGGACGCTGAAATCAAAATCCTCACAGCAACCGCGCAAGCGTTGCTGGACGCAAGGACGGACAACGAGGGAGAAAATTGAATACGGTATAAGGAACGCTATGAACAGGTGGTTCATGGCGTTTTTCTTTTGAAAAAGTTTGCCTGCGGTTTGCCAAATTGCGGCTGTGCCGCCGTTGTAGTAGTGAGGGAGATACCGTAGCAAGCATAGGGAGTGTAGCCACACTCCCGAAAAAGCACCTGTTTGTGCTTTGCTTGTTGGGATAATCCCAAACCCTTATTCGGAGCGGAAAGGACGGTGAACAAATGGCAAACCGAACGCGGAATATCGTGCTGCGCGTTCCTGTGACTGCCGAGGAACGGGCAATGATCGAGCGTAAAATGCAGCAGATGGGTACGGGCTGCTTCTCCGTTTATGCGCGGAAAATGCTCATAGACGGCTATGTAATCCGGCTGGATTACAGCGACGTGAAAGCAATGACCGCCGAGCTGCAAAAAATCGGCACAAACATCAATCAGATTGCGAAGCGCGTGAACGCTACGGGTACGCTCTATGCGCAGGACATTGAGGACATCAAGGGGGCGATGGCGGAGATATGGCAATTACAAAGATCCATCCTATCAAAAGCACCTTAAAAAAAGCTATTGACTATATCGTTGATCCGGCAAAGACCGACGATAAGCTGCTGGTGTCCTCGTTCGGCTGCGCCGTGGAAACCGCGGACCTTGAGTTTGAGAAGACACGGCTGCTTGCCATGCAGAAAGGCAACAATCTCGCTCACCAGCTGATACAGGCCTTTGAGCCGGGCGAGGTCAGCTATGCGCAAGCCCACGAGATCGGGCGGCAGCTTGCCGATGAAATCCTCGGCGGCAAGTATGAGTATGTCATTGCTACCCACATCAACAAGGAGCATTGCCATAACCATATCATTTTCTGTGCTGTGGATTTTGCGGAACACAAGAAGTACATTTCCAACCGCAAAAGCTATGCGCAGATCCGCCATGTCAGCGACAGGCTGTGCCGAGAAAATGGGCTGTCCGTTGTTACGCCCGGCGCGGAGCGCGGCAAGCAGTACGCTGAACGGGACGCGCAGCGGAAAGGGACAAGCTATAAGCAAAAGCTGAAAATTGCTATTGACAGGCTCATTCCCATTTCCAAAGACCTTGACGACCTCCTGCGTCGGCTGGAAGCCGAGGGGTATGAAATCAAGCGTGGAAAGTATATCTCATTCCGCGCTCCCGGTCAGGAGCGATTCACCCGTGCAAAGACGTTGGGTGAAGCCTACACCGAGGAAGCCATAGCCGAACGCATCAAGGGCAAGGTCATTCTGAAAACGCCGAAGCCGGAGCGCAGCGGCGTGTCGCTGCTGATTGACATTGAAAACTGCATCAAGGCGCAGCAATCCGCAGGCTATGAACGCTGGGCAAAAATTGAAAACCTGAAACGCGCCGCCCGCACAATGGTATTTCTCGACCAGCACGGCATTTCCCACTATACCGATTTGGAGCAGAAGATCACGGAGCTTCAGGACAGCAACGAGCAAACTGCCGCTGCGCTGAAAACGGCGGAACACCGACTGCCTGATCTGGCGCTGCTGATAAAGCATACCGCCACCTACAAAGAGCTAAAGCCGCTGTATAGCGAATACAAGAAATCCCATGACAAGGAAAAGTATCTGCGCGGACGTGAGCGCGAAATCATTCTCTTTGAAGCGTCGGCGCGGGCGCTGAAAGCGGCGGGCGTCGGTGATAAGTTTCCCGACCTTGGCAAGCTGCGCGAGGAATACTCCAGACTGTCCGAAGAAAAGGATCGGCTGTACGCTGAGTACGGAAGCCTGAAAAAACGTATACGGGAATATGATGCCGTCAAGCAGAACATCGACAGCATCCTGTCCCCCGACCGCGGGCAGGAGCAGGACAAGGCCTTGTAGCTTCTCTGACATTCGCACATTATTTCCAAACAATTTAATGTGTGCTCGTTGTTTCACGGTTGACAACCGCACATTATTTCTCTATAATATAATGTGTGATTGTCAAAGCGAGGTGAGAAGCATGAACGCCAAGGAGAAAATCGAAGAACTGCTGGAAGCGTCGGAAGACGGCACGATCACCGCAGCGCAGGTGACGGAAGCCGGACTGCACCGCAGCGTTTTACAGGAATTTGTCAAGAGCGGCGAGATGTACCGCTTTGGGCGCGGTCTGTATGTGCGTAGCAGCACATGGGAGGACGATTTCTACCTCTTGCAGCGCAAGTATGGGCGCGGGATCTACTCGCACGATACCGCCCTGTATCTGTTGGGCTATTCAGACCGTACCCCGGCGAAATATACGATGACCTTTCCCAAGGGCTACAATGCCCCGTCCTTAAAGCAGGAGAACTTAATCATCAAGCGCGTTGTGCCGGAGAACTATGAGTTCGGACAAACTCAAATTGAATCCCCCTCCGGCAATCCGATTCGTGTTTACGATTTGGAACGGACGCTGTGCGACATCCTGCGCGGCAGCGGCAGCGATGTTCAGATCGTCGGAGAAGCTATGAAACGCTATGCGGCATCCAAAGATAAGAACATTCACAAACTGATGCAGTACGCAGACCAGCTTCGTGTGAAGCCCAAGGTGCTGCGATACATGGAGGTTTTGTTATGATTACAAAAAATCCGATGCAGCTGAAAGCCTTTATCAAGAACAAAGCGGCGGAGAAGCATATCTCGGCGCAGCTCGTCATGCAGAACTATATGCTTGAACGGCTGTTGGAACGGATTTCGCTCTCGCCCTATCAACACAATTTCATTCTCAAAGGCGGATTCCTGATTTCCGCCATTGTGGGGCTGGACACACGGGCAACAATGGATCTGGACACAACGATCAAGGGCTTCACCCTGACGCATGAAGCAATCCGCAAAATCTTTACAGAGATTTGCGCTGTCCAGATTGCCGACGACGTGCAGTTTGAGGTCGTCGGTATCTCTGACATTCGGGAAACCGACGATTACCCCGGCATCCGGGTCGCGCTGAAAGCGAACTATCCGCCGATCAGCGTACCGCTGACGGTGGATGTCACCACGGGCGACATGATAACGCCCCGTGAGGTGGAATACTCATTCTCGCTGCTGTTCGATGACCGCACAATCAGTATTCTTGCCTACAACCTTGAAACGGTGCTGGCGGAAAAGCTGGAAACGGTGCTGTCCCGCAATATTGCAAATACCCGTCCGAGAGATTATTACGACGTACATATCCTGTACGCGCTGCGCGGCGCGGAATGTGACAAAGCGACGCTGCGCCGGGCGCTGGAACGGACAACGCAGAAACGCGGCAGCGGCGTAATGCTGACAGACTACCCGGAGATTATGAAAGAGATCCGCGAAAGTGATACACTCCGTAGGCTGTGGGAGAAATACAGCCGCGAGTATGAGTACGCAAAGGATATTTCCTTTGATGATACCTGTAATACCATTCAAACGATTATGGACGCAATCATGGCGTAAACGAAAGGCTTCCTTATGGGCTGGCTGGCAGCGCAGGGCGCGATTATGGCGATTGGGCTTTTCATCGGGCTTGTCTGCTCGGTGATCGGACTATTCTTCGGGCATATCATTCTCTTTGACAGCATCGCTCTCGGCATCGCCGCCGGAGTGTGCTGCAATCAGTTTACCGCAATTCATCCGGTGCTGTGCATTGTGATCGGCATTGCAACATTTCTGCTGCTGTTGTGGCTGCAAAATACCAGCATCGGCTTCTGGCTCGTCGGCGGGCTGCTCACGCTGATCTATGCAGCGGTATTCGGACTGCTGGCCTACTTCATTTCGGAGCATGATCCCATTTGGGGCTGGGTGATTGGGCTGAATGAGATGTTCAAAATCGTCGAGCGTGAAGATGATATTATCGCCAATGAAGAAAAAGTGTTTGATGGTTTTTTACGAACAATCAATACCGAGATTCTTGGCGCAGATTTAATAGATGTAGGCTTGATACTTAGAGCATTGACAGTCGAAACCCTTTTTGTTAAGATAAAAGTGCACCTGACAAAAAGGTTTTTTATCCTGACTGAAAGGAGCTTCGCTTGTAATGTGTTTAGCTGCACCTTTTAGTTAGGTGCAGCTATTTTTGTGAAAGGATGTTGAAAATGCAGACAAGAGTTGCCGTAATGGCTGTCATAGTTGAAGACGACGACGCCGCCGAGAAGTTGAATGCGGTTCTCCACCATTATGGAGAGCATATTATCGGGAGGATGGGTATTCCCTATCGTGCGAGGGGAATCAATATCATCTCCATTGCAATAGACGCGCCACAGGATGAAATCTCCTCACTTGCAGGAAAACTTGGAAATATTCACGGCATCAGCGTTAAAACTGCATACTCTAAAGTCACAGATGAGGGCTGATACTGTTTCTTTGATCGACAAACTCGCACGAGAGCACCGCCTTAAAAAAAAGGAGTACCTTGCGCTGCTTGAAAATGCAAGCGTTGAGGAACACGTCCACGCAGCAACGCTTGCTGATAAGGAACGCAGAAGGATTTACGGTACGGAGGTTTTCATAAGAGGGCTGATAGAGGTAGGAAACATTTGCAGAAACAATTGCTATTATTGCGGGATCAGAGCATCAAACGGCAAATGTGTACGGTATACGCTCACCGATAAACAGATCCTTGCTTGCTGCAGGGAAGGACATGAAATAGGCTTCAGAAGCTTTGTTTTACAAGGCGGAGAGGGAGCTTTTCCTGTTGAACGGGTAATCCGCATCGTATCTGAAATACGCGGTGAATTTCCCGATTGTGCAATAACCCTTTCCCTTGGAGAGTACGAACGGGACGAATATGAAAAAATGTTCAATGCGGGCGCAAATCGTTACCTTCTGAGGCACGAGACGGCGGATGAAAAGCACTATGGTTTACTCCATCCGGGCGAGATGTCCTATAAACACCGTGTGCAGTGCCTTGAATCGCTTCGAGAGGTCGGCTTTACCGTCGGCTGTGGTTTCATGGTGGGTTCACCATTCCAGACTCTTGAAAACATTTCTTCCGACCTAAAATTCATTGAGGAGTTTTCGCCGGAAATGTGCGGAATTGGACCGTTTATTCCACAAAAAGATACACCGTTCGGAGGCTTTCGTGCAGGCTCGGCAGATTTGACATGCTTCCTGCTGTCGTTGATCAGGCTGATAAAGCCGAACATTCTGCTTCCGGCAACAACGGCTCTTGGCTCAATCGAACCGGACGGAAGGCTGAAAGGAATCCTTGCAGGCGCAAATGTCGTCATGCCGAACCTGTCACCGGTCGAAGTTAGGAGCAAGTACATTTTGTACGACAATAAGCTCTCAACGGGTTCAGAATCTGCACAGAACCTTGAAGCGTTGAAAAGAAGCCTCGCCTCAATAGGCTTTTCCGTCGCCGAATCGAGAGGCGACATAAAAACATCTGACGGAAAGAACTGAGTCTGACCGAAAAGAAAGGAAACAATATGGCTATTTACAATCCCGAATCATTATCAGCGGAGGAATTCATCAATCATGACGAGATCCTCGAAACTCTCCAGTATGCGAAAGCCAACAAAAACAACATTGAGCTGATTGACAGCATACTTGAAAAAGCAAGGCCTAAACATTACGCCGATGGTAGAATCATGCATTGCCCGGGCTTGACGCACAGGGAGGCATCGGTGCTTCTCGCTTGCGATATCCCCGAAAAGATCGAGGAGATATACAAGCTTGCAAACGAAATCAAGCTTTCTTTTTACGGCAACCGCATAGTTATGTTTGCTCCGCTTTATCTTTCCAACTACTGCGTTAACGGTTGTGTCTACTGTCCGTACCACCTCAAGAACAAGAGCATTGCGAGGAAGAAGCTTACTCAACGGGAAATTCGGGATGAGGTCATTGCTCTTCAGGACATGGGACATAAACGCCTTGCAATAGAAGCGGGAGAAGATCCCGTGCATAATCCGATAGAATACATCCTCGAAAGCATTAAGACGATCTATTCCGTTCACCATAAGAATGGCGATATTCGCAGAGTGAATGTGAATATCGCGGCGACGACAGTTGAAAATTACCGAAAGCTGAAGGAGGCTGGGATCGGCACCTACATTCTCTTCCAGGAGACATACAACAAAGCAAGTTATCTTGAGCTTCACCCAACGGGGCCTAAGCATGATTACGACTACCACACCGAGGCTATGGACCGCGCCATGGAGGGCGGCATAGATGATGTGGGGCTGGGCGTACTTTTCGGGCTGGAGGGCTATCAGTACGAGTTTGCAGGCCTGCTGATGCACGCCGAGCACCTTGAGGCCGTTCACGGCGTCGGACCGCACACGATAAGCGTGCCGAGGATAAAGCGCGCCGACGACATCGACCCCGACTCGTTTGAAAACAGCCTGTCGGACGAGCTTTTTGCAAAAATAACCGCCTGCATACGCATCGCCGTGCCGTACACCGGCATGATAATATCCACCCGTGAGAGCGAGGCCGTGAGAGAAAAATTGCTCACGCTGGGTATCTCACAGATAAGCGGCGCTTCTCGCACCTCCGTCGGCGGCTATACCGAGGACGAACGCCCGCACGACAGCGAACAGTTTGATGTGTCAGACCAGCGCACACTCGACGAGGTCGTCAGATGGCTGATGGAGCTTGAACACATCCCGTCGTTCTGCACTGCCTGCTACCGCGAGGGCAGAACGGGCGACCGCTTCATGAGCCTGTGCAAATCAGGGCAGATACTCAACTGCTGCCACCCCAACGCGCTGATGACGCTTGCTGAATACCTTGTCGATTACGCAACCCCCGAGACAAAAAGGCTCGGCTTCGACCTTATAGAAAGGGAGCTCGAAAAGATACCTAAGGAAAAGATCAGACGCATCGCAGCGGAAAATATCGAGAGAATCAAATCCTCGGACAAGAGAGATTTCAGATTTTAATGGAGGCGCGTCATGGATCTTAACTCTACTGTAAGCGCTCAAAGGCTCCATATAGGCTTTTTCGGAACCGTCAACAGCGGAAAATCGAGCCTTGTAAACGCTTTGACCGGTCAGAAGCTCTCCATCGTTTCCGATACGAGGGGAACAACGACCGACCCCGTACAGAAGGCCATGGAGCTGCTGCCCTTAGGCCCTGTCGTCATCATAGACACCCCCGGCCTCGACGACGGGACGGAGCTCGGCAGGCTCCGCATCGAGCGAACGATGCAGATGCTGAGAAAAACCGATATTGCGGTTATTGTTGCGGATGCTTCCGAAAAAAATGCAGAGACCGAGGGCTTCATTAAAAAGGTCAGGGAAGAGGGCATACCGTATATTCTTGTCAGAAACAAATGTGACCTTGACGACACAGATGCCGATGGCAGCGATGTGCTTTTTGTCAGCGCAAAAACGGGGAAAAACATTAATGAGCTAAAAAGGCGTATCGCCGCGAGCATACCGGCGGTAAGGGCGGAGAAAAGGATCGTTTCGGATCTTCTGAAAAAGGGCGATACCGTCATTCTCGTCACTCCGATAGACGAGTCCGCCCCGAAGGGAAGGCTGATACTTCCCCAGCAGCAGACGATACGCGACATTCTGGATATCGGGGGTATCTGCATGGTCGCTCAGCCGGACAAGCTCGCTTCTTCACTTGACCTGTTAAAGGAGCCGCCGAGGATGATCGTTTGCGACTCGCAGGTGTTTGGCTACGTCGATTCTGTTGTGCCGAAAGGCATCGCTTTGACTTCATTTTCAATTCTTTTCGCAAGGTACAGGGGGGATTTCGAACAACTCATTCGAGGGAGCGATGCGATCGATCGTCTTAAAGACGGCGACACCGTACTTATCAGCGAGGGCTGCACCCACCATCGCCAGTGCGGGGATATCGGCACCGTCAAGCTGCCCGCCTGGCTGAAAAAATACACGGGCAAGGAGTTGAACTTCCGCTTCACCTCCGGCGGTGAATTCCCAAAGGATATTTCGGGGATTGCTCTGGTTGTTCATTGTGGCGGATGTATGCTTAACGCCCGGGAACTTTCGGGCAGGCTTGACAACTGTGAAATAGAGGGAGTCAGTGTTACGAACTATGGTATTGCCATAGCGAAGATGCACGGGATACTCGAAAGAGCTCTTTCGGTTTTCCATATCTGTCAAGTGTAAAGAAATCACTCATTGCCAAACTAAAAGAACAAGCGTGGAGCAATGTCTCACTTGTTCGTTATTTTTCTTGAAACCACCCAATATTGGCGATTTCGCCGCAGATACCTTTTGATAATGATCGCGAAGAAACCGCCGCAGATTCCCTGCGGCTATGCGTGCGGGCTTGTTCAGCTCCTTGTCGCCGGAGATTTCCGAGATGACCTTCGAAGACTATGCTCTGTGTGGCTATAACGAAAACTTTGGTATGGAAGGATACGTAGTCAACTCTAATTTTTTGAACTAACACTCCCGTTGTTTGTTGAATGGGATGTACAATTCCGGGCTTGCTTAGTGAAGGCATAATATGCTATACTGTGCTACATAAGAGAGGTGGAGCAAATGACCTTTGCAGATGCGATTCTGAAACTGCGCAGTGAACGGAGGCTGTCCCAAACTCAGCTTGCCAAAGAATTGGGTGTCAGCTATACCTCCGTAAACCGATGGGAAAACGGAAGGTCACTTCCGACAAAAATGATGCTTCTCGTGATCTGCAGATATTGTGAAGAGCATCATTTGGAATTCTCTTGTGAAGAGGTTGGCCGCCTGTCGTAAAAGAAATGATGCTCAAATACAGGCATAATGCTGATGCGGAATATCAAGTGCGGTGAAAAGCCGAACATGTATCTGAACTGCCACAATGCTACCAGCCAAATATCATAACGAAAGGTCTGTTAAAACCAATGAACCAAAAAGAACTCAACGAGCTGCGGCGCCGCTGGAAGCCGGATAAAAATGCCATCAACCGTATTTACGGCTGTTTTGTCAATAGCAATAAGGAGATTATAACCGATTTGGACGAGTCGCTTGGCATGATGACGCAGGAGGAAGCCGAAAAATACCTTAGCCTGCTGAAAAAGGCACTGTCAGGAGCACTCGGGAAAAACCTGATCGATATTGTGTTTTCCACCCAGCAGGTCATGACGGGGGAAGAACACAGAATGTTGATGGAACTGCGCACATCCGGTGCGAAGGATGCTCGGGTGCGGCAGGCATTTTATCAGAAAGTCATTCAATCGTTGGACATGGGCGAGAGCAATTATCTGTTGCTTCTGGCAAACGACAGCTACGATGTACCCCATCGAAATCACGACGCCCTGCGAGACGAGGGCTCGGATGAGGTCTTTTCCTATATTCTGTGTGCGGTCTGCCCGGTTAAAACGGGAAAAACAGAATTGGGCTACTTCTCCGGAGACAATGAGTTTCATTGTGCCGCCAGTCAAACTGTCGTCGCGCCGGAGCTGGGCTTTCTGTTCCCGGCCTTTGATAACCGCAGCGCCAACATCTACAATGCGCTTTTTTACTCCCGCAAAGCGGGAGAACTGCATCAGGAGTTTATCGACGCAGTATTCCATACCGATTTGCCCATGTCGGCCGCAGAACAGCGGGAGGCCTTTGAGGCCGCTCTTTCCGAGTCGTTGGGCAGCGCCTGCAGTCTTGAGATCGTGCAGGCAATCCACGGTCAGCTTGCCGCAATGATTGAAGAGCATCGGGAGACGAAGGATCCGGAGCCGCTGACTGTCAGCCCCTGTGAAGTGAGCAAGATTATTTTGGATTGCGGTGCTTCGGAGGAACAGTCGGAAGCTTTTCAAGCTGCCTGTGGGGAACGGTTCGGCGTAGGCGCCGTTCTCAATCCGGCCAACCTGATTGATGCAAAGAAAGTGGAGCTGAAAACGGAGAAGGTATCACTCTCCATTGACCCTGAATACAGCCATCTTGTGGAAGCGAAGGTCATCGACGGTCAAAAGGTGTTAATCGTTCCGGTAGAAGATCATTTGGAATTCAACGGGGTTGCCGTCAATGTCAATAAGGACAAAGAATAACCGACAATGCGCGCAGCGAAGCTTTGCGGTATGCCGAAGGGGGTATTTTTACGGCTCGGCGATATAGATTGGCAAGAAAACAGAAAAGGATTACGCTAACGGCAGCAGCCAAAATACTTGGCGTTTCGCAGCCGACATTGAGCGCGTGGGAGGGCGAAAGGAAGAACCCTTCTGTGGAATCCCTGATTCAGATGTCCGAGCTTTACGGCGTGAGCGTGGACTTTCTTCTGGGCCTTCCGGAAGCTCGATATCATCGGGCAGATATGCTTCAGCCGATTCCGCCGGAAGCTCTGCCGGCTTTTCATGATACACCCGTCTTCTCAAGCCGATATGGCTGGGCAATGGTGAATGCGATAGAAGGAGAGCTTCTCTTTGCAAGCGGGATGCGTCTGTCGCTGGCAGATGCAGCCGAAGTGTATGTTCTGCCTCCGGCCTTTGCAACACCCGGCGCGGCAGTATCCATGCCGTTGAGAAGGGATGAGCTTATCGGGTACGACTGTGTATGGGTAGAGCCAATCTCCATGGACGCCGCCCTGCGAGATGAGCTTCGCGGCTGGTATTATATTAAAAGACGCTTTGTGGAAAACGAGGTGGGGCAGCGCTTCTACTTTGATTTTTACGGTGCAAAATGGCTTGCCTTTGCAAACGGACCGGGAAATATATGAACGAGGTCCATCTTGATGCGCGAAGTGAAATCAGAATAAGAACGTCCGCCCGTTTCTGCCCTTGAGGCGTGGAGCGGGCTTTCGTTCATTTTCCGGATTGGTCTCGTTGCACTTTTGTGACACTTTCCATGCACTTTTGCGGGGGAAGTATTTGGCGCTCTCCTGTATACTACAATCAAGGTTGAAGCCCAACCAAAACGATTAAAAAAGGAGCGTAACATACCATGAAAAAGAAAACGGTTTTGAGCTTTGCACTGGCATTGGCATTGATGGTAACGGTCATCGGCACAGCGACCTCCGCCTTTGCCGCCACATCCGCACCAATGGAGCCTGTTACTAAAATTGCAACCGAGAACGAGGACGCCATCTGGGAGCAGATCGAGGCGGTGGAAGAGAAGA
>OKTB01000784.1_pt1 | contig 15677 bp, 10 predicted proteins | sample 1606131 | NCBI WGS metagenome assembly OKTB01 (sample SAMEA3879518, study PRJEB24766) | human gut metagenome | biome: human-associated habitat; feature: feces | place: USA | collected 1985/1987
CAGCCTTCGGCGCTGATACAGTACATGGAAAAGGTGCTGGAAAACAACAGGGTGTCGGTCTCGTCTGTGATCTCCACAGCCACCACACAGATGTGCCGGCGGCGGCTGACCGTCCGGCCGCGGGCTGTCAGGTGACCGGCTTTGACGTTGTGGATGAAATTGACCGAAGCATTCTGGGTGACATACTGCCGTCCGTCAGAGCGGGCAGTCAGCCCGGCACAGCAGTCGGCCATGGTAAAAAATGCGCCGCCGTGCACATAACCGTAGATGTTAGTGGTGTCCCGCCGGATGTCCAGCGACATGACGGCGCTGTCCGACGTTACCGATACGATCTCGATGTGATTGTACTGCATGAATGGATTTTCAAGCATTTGTTCAATGTTCTGTTCCTGCATAAGGAGCCTCTTCTTTTTGATTGTGGTACAACGTTGTACGGAATGACTTGGACGGTTTTTATTATAATCGCATTTTCCGCAGGATGCAAGCAGCAGGAGGTGTAAAATAAATGGAACGGCCATCATTACGCAGGCAGCTTGTAATGATCTTTTTGGGGATTGCCATTCCCATTGGGATTCTGCTGGGGCTGCTGCTCTTTTTTTCAGGGCTTTATAGCCGCAACCGGCTGGCAGCTGCGGCATCCGGCGGCCTTGATATGTTTACCACAAATTTTGAGAATCAGCTGGATTCGGTGGAAAACTACCTGCTCAATCTGTCACTGAACGATGCGACCTTTCGCAGCCTGAGCGAACAGACCGACCGCACCCGCGCCTACCTGGATGCTTATGAGATCGCACAGGGGTTCCCGGCGGTATTGGCTGCCAATGATACTCTGATGGGTGTGGTGCTGCGCAGCGGCTCAGGCAACCTGTACGTGGGGCGCTACGGTGCAGCTGCCCAGCAGCTCAAGCAAAAACTGAATCTGGAAGCGTATCTCGGCCAGCCGGGCCAGACCAATAAAATGATGACAAAGGGATGGTATCTGCGCACCATCGGCCAGCGGCTTTACCTGCTGCGCAGTGTTTTCTACCAGAAAGCCAGCCTGACCGCTGCGGTGGATCTGCGGCTGGTGTTTGAAGAACTGGTGGAGAACTATGGGCTGGATGGCCGGGTCATTGTGATGAACGACAGCGGCAATGTGTTGGTAGGGGATGCCAACCTTCTGCCCACAAAGATGGAGTGGAACAGTGAGGGGTATTGCCTGACAAAGGTGGGCAGGGACAGCCGACTGGTGGTGCGCAAACAGGTCAAAGCGCTGACGGTATTGTATCTGGTCCCCTACCAGCATTTCGGGGTGGACTTTGCGCCGTATCAGATCTTGCTGGTGATGGGCGCTGTTTTTGTTCTGCTGGCGATCCCGTTCCTCCTGTTATATATGAAGCACGAGATCTTTGCACCTATGACGGCGTTGGTGAGCACCATGGACAGGATCGGCCGCGGTGAACTTTCGGTGCGCTCCAGTGTGGATTATCGCAACGCTGAGTTTACGCAAGTGAACGAGACCTTCAACCGGATGATCGACCAGATCACCCAGCTGAAGATCGACGGTTACGAAAAGGAGCTGGAAGCCCGCCGCAACGAGATGACTGCCCTTAAGCTGCAGATCCGGCCCCACTTTGTGCTCAACTGCCTGAAAAGTGTCTATGCCATGGTGCAGACTGGCAGCCGCGAGGATGCCCAGCAGCTGATCCTGCTGCTGAGCCGGTATCTGCGCTATATCCTCTCTTTTACAGCGACCACAACGCCTCTGCACACTGAGATCGAGCAGTGCTGCAATTACGCGGAGCTTTCCAGCGTGGGGCAGAACGATCCCGTGGAGGTAGTATGCGAGATCGACCCGGAACTCAGCGAATTGCTCTTGCCGCCGGTCTCGCTGCTGACGCTGGTGGAGAACAGCGTTAAGCACGGCAAGATGATCGGAAAAACGCTGAAGATCACGATCACTGCAAAGCTCCTCGAAACGGAAGAGGGCTGCATGGCTGATCTTTCGGTGGCGGACAATGGCACAGGCTTTACGGCAGGGGATCTGAAGCAGCTGAACAGTGCAGCCCCGCAGGAGGAGAATGGACAGCACGTCGGGCTGTTCAATGTGGTACGGCGGCTGCAGCTGCTCTATGGGGAGCAGGCAGCCATCGCCTTTACCAATAACCGCCGGGGCGGCGGTGCCAGGGTGGAGCTGTTCCTGCCGATAGATCCCGTCTTACAGAAGAAGGAAGGAGAAACAGCATGAAACTGCTGATCGTAGATGATCAGAGCACCGTGGTGCAGGGGCTTTTGCACTGCACCAACTGGGCAGCAATGGGATTTACTGTGGTGGATACGGCTCTGAACGCTGTGGATGCCAAGGCCAGCCTGCTGCGGCAGGAGGCCGAGGTCATGCTCTGCGATATTGAAATGCCCATGGAAAGCGGGCTGGATCTGTTGGACTGGCTCCGGCAGCGAGGGATGACCACCCGCTGCATCTTCCTGACAGCCCATGCTGAGTTCCGATATGCACAGGAGGCACTGCGGCTGGGCGGTTTTGACTATATCATGCAGCCCGCCCCTTACGAGCAGGTGGCGGATGCAGTGAGCCGTGCGCTGGAAAATGTAAAGGAGGAACGGGCGGCGCTGGAGCTGCAGAGCAGAGGTGCTGTTTTTGACGACCAGAAAAAGGAGATCGTGGAGACTATGCTGCGGGGCTTTCTGTTGGGCAACGCCCCGGGAAGCAGCCTGACCGCGTTTGAAGAACTGAGCCTTGTGCCCCGGCGGGAGCGGGAATGCTGGGTTGCCCTGATGCAGCCGCTGCGCTGGAAGCAAGGCGAGGAGCCGTGGGAGCTGAGCCTGCTGAGCACGGCAGTGGGGAATATGAGCAGCGAGGTGTTCACGCCGCTGCAGGTGCTCAGTGTAACGGTGGCGATCCCTGCGGAGCAGTGTCTCGTTCTGGTGCTGCAAAGCCGGGTGGGGGAGCCGCTGGAGGCAGACTATATCACCCGGCAGCTGAATTATCTGCAAAGTGCGTGCGCGCAGTATATCCACTGTGAAGCGGCCTTTTATCCGGAGGGGCCGCAGCCCTTTGAACAGGCACCGGAGATCTACCAGAAGCTGCTGCAGCAACGGAGCGAGAATGTGGCCCTGAAAGGCGGTGTTCTGCTGGGCCGCCCAGCGGAAAAAGCGCCGGAAGTGTTCCGTATTCCGCAGATCGGTGCATGGCAGAAGCTGCTGCAGGCGGGATGTGCGCAGGCAATGGAGCAGGAAGCCTGCCAGCTGCTGGATAAGCTGACGGCCAACAATCAGCTGAACAGCCAGACCTTGCGGTATTTTTATCAGGATTTTATGCAGATGCTCTTCTCCTTGCCGGAAAAGAAACGGCAGGACGATATGTTCCGGGAGCCGGAAGCGTTAGAACTTTACCGCAACGGCATGAAGACTGTGCCGGATATGAAGGCGTTGGTCCATTATGTGGCCTCGGTCTGGGACAGCGAAACGGAAGAAAATAGTCAGAGTACCGTAGAGATCATTATGGCTTACATTGCTGAGCATCTGGAAAACGAGCTGCGCCGGGAAGAACTGGCCGAGGCTGTCCACCTGAATCCGGATTACATGGCCCGGCTTTTTAAGAAAGAGACCGACATGAACCTGAAGGATTATATCATTCAGCAGAAAATGCAGGAGGCCCAAAGCCTGCTCTGCACCACCAATCTGCCCATCAGCCTGATCGCGGCCAAGGTTGGGTATACGAATTTCGGGCATTTCTCCACTTCTTATAAGAAGTTCTATCACAAGACCCCACAGGAGGAGCGCAGCGCAGCATTATGAGAGAAACAAGGATGGCTCGCAGGACATTTTTACAGCTGACCGGTGCTGCAGCCGGAGCAGCTCTGCTTGCTGGCTGCGGGGAACGGGCGGAATCGGCGGCAGAAAGTGGAACAGAGCCCATGGTTACAGTGCTGATGCCGGGCCAATCGGATGAAACTGCCTGTGTCCGCGTTTCGGCAGCGCTGAGCGAAGTCACAAAGCAGAAGCTGGGCTTCAGCGTTTCCATTGAGCAGGTGGCACCCACCAATTACTCGGCAGAGCTGTGGAAACGGATGGTCTGCCAGACCATGCCGGATCTGTTTTTCCTCACAGAGGATCAGCCGCTGGATGTTTACCTGAATCAGAACTGCATCCTGCCCCTGAGTGCGCTTCTGGAAGAATATCCCGGGCTGAAAGCTCTGTTCTCAGAGCAGCAGTGGGCAAGTAGAACCTATTACCGCCGTATCTATGCGGTCCCGGCACGGGCAGTCTCGATGTATCAGATCGGCTTTCTGGCCCGGGCCGACTGGATGCGGGAGCTGGGGGCCAGGCCGGAGAAGATCACGGATCTGGATGCCCTGCACGACCTGCTGATGCAGGTCAGGCAGCGTCGGCCCAATGCAGAGGGGGTCCTGCCGGATAATGGACAGGTTTTTCCTTTTCCGGAACTGGATCCTCTGGGAGATACCTTTGGCGTTCTGACCGAAGAAAGCGGCACCACCGTTGTCAACTGGTATGCCGCGGATGCTTACAGCAGGCTTTGCAGAACGATGCATCAGTGGTATCAGGAAGGATTGATCCTGCGGAATGCCAGCCTGCGGGATGAACCGGCCACCGATCGGATGCGGCTGGGCAACAGCTTCGGCTTTTTTGCACGGCTCAACCGGGATTCACTGGACTGCTACACCCGGGCCTGTGGCACAGAGCTGACTGCCATCCCGCTGGGGCCGACCATTCAGAACAGCTCCATCCCGGTGGAGAGCTGGTGTCTGCCGGTGACCAACAGCCACCGCAGGGAGGCTTTGGATCTTCTTGAACTGTTGTACACGGATGCATCCTGTTATGATCTCTTTGCGAACGGAGATGGGAAAGAGGAACAGCTCCATCCGTGGCAGAATCTGTATCTCAACGCCAGCGGACTGATGCCGGAAACAGACGAGCAGCCGCAGTGGGTCTCTCCGGCCTATGGGTTCAGCTTCAACAACAGTGCAGTTGCCGCAAAGCTGGATGCCTGCCGGGCACTGAAGAACAGCTATCACAATGGGCTGATATGCGGCTATCTGGATTCGGAGGAGGCGCTCCCGGAGTTTTTGGAAAAACTGGAACAGGCAGGGATACAGGAAATCCTTCAGGCAAAACAAAGCGCATTGGATAACTGGCTGAACGCATCGCATTGAAACAGGCAGGGCTGGGAGACCGGCCCTGTTTTCATTTTTTGGACAGAAGAAACCTCTGAAAATGAAAAACAGAGGTCGGAAACTTGAAAAAATGCTGCAGCTCTCGGAACAGGAACACGGAAAATGAAAAATTAGTTTCGGTTTTTTGGTAGCTGGAAAAGCTCCCGGTGCGTTAAACTAAATACAACAAAAGCACGGCAGACACAGAACCGTGCAGATGAACGCAAGAATAAGAAGGACAAGAAGGAGAAACCACTATGAAACGTATCTCTCGTCGGAACTTCCTCAAGGCGATGGGCATTTCCGCAACGGCGCTGACACTGGCCGCATGCGGCGGCTCTTCCAGTTCCACCGCAGCCGGCACGGCTGGCTCCACTGCTGCCAGTGCAGTAGCAACCGGTGAGCCCAAGGCAGGCGGCACCCTCCGCTTCTGCTACGGCAACCCCATCGCCACCCCCGGCTATACCCCCCGTGCTACCGGCAACGCCCTGCTGTTCTACCTGAACCTGGCATATGAGAACCTGCTGACCTACGACAACGACGGCAACATGATTCCCAAGCTGGCAACCGAGTGGAACGTGGACAACGAAGAGAACAGCATCACCTGGACCCTGCGGGATGGCGTGACCTTCGCCGACGGCGAGCCCTTCAATGCCGAGGCTGTCAAGCGCAACATCGAGGAGTATCAGGCCAACAACCGCACCGAGACCGCAAACATCGCTTCCTGTGAGGTCATTGATGACACCCACATCAAGATGATGATGGCAGAGCCCAACTCCTCCACGCTGGAATCTGTGGGTTTCTTCGTCTACTACATGAGCCCCAAGGCACTGGAGAACCCCAGCAGCCTGGATGCCGCTACCTGCGGCACCGGCCCCTTCCAGCTGAGCGAGTTCGAGAACAACGCTTACGCCATCTACACCAAGAACGAGAACTACTGGCAGGAGGGATTGCCCTATCTGGATTCCGTCGAGATTACCGTGGTCACCGAGTCTAGCACCGCTGAGACCGCTTTCCGTGCCAACGAGTACGATATGCTGCAGGTCTTAGATATGACTCCGCTGGTCAAGCAGGATCTGGATGCTGACGGCATCTACGTTGCCGAGCGCAATGAGAATGGCATGGGTGTTGGCACTCTGGGTCTGATCCCCAACAGCGCCATGGACAGCCCCTGGGCCGATGCCCGTGTCCGCCGTGCCATGTGCTACGCCATCGATGTAGATGCTATCAACGCCGCCTTCCTGATGGGCACTGCTCAGATGACCGACCAGTGGGCAGTTCCCGGTGCAGTTACCTACAATGATGATATCAACCACTACAAGTTCGATCCCGACCGTGCAAAAGAACTGCTGGCCGAAGCTGGTTATGCAGATGGCTTCAACACCAACATCGTAACGGTGAGTGCTATTTCTGATATGTTCACGGCCATTGCCAACATGCTGGACGAGGTGGGCATCCACTGCAACATCCAGCAGGTGGACAGCGCAACCAACAACCAGTACATGAAGGATGGCACCTGGGAGGGCCTGATGCTCCACTTTGCAACCATCGCTCCCGATCTGGGCCTGTACATGGGTCGTCATCTGGACAAGAACGGCGCTTACTACGCCAAGGGCATCCAGCATCCTGATAAAGAGATGCAGCTGCTGGAGGAGATCCGCCGCTGCATGGATCCTGACGAGAAGCACAAGCTGGAAAAAGAAATGCAGGCTGCGATTTATGATGCAGAAACCGGTTCCTGCCTGTTTGGTCGTCCGCTGATGGTCAACGGCTCCACGATGTACAAGTACGATTACGTCATCGACGACCACGCAACCGAAGCATTCACCTCTGCATGGAATCTGTCCGCCTGCTGGCTGAACAAGTAAGCAACCAACCTTAGTGTATCACGACCGGAATACGTTTCTCCTTATTTCGGCAGATTCCGGCGCGGGCAACTGCGCCGGAATTTGTTTTAGAAGGAGAAAGGTTCCGCAGGAAATGGAGCAAACTATGAAATCGAACAACCTTGCCAAAATGATCGGCAAGCGTGTGGTGCAATCCTGCATCACCATCCTGCTTGTCACTCTGTTCGTCTTTGCCCTCATCCAGATGGTTCCGGGCGACCCCGTAGCCAACTATCTGGGTGCAACCGCTACCGAAGAGCAAATCACCTATTACCGCCACCTTTATGGTTTCGATCGTCCGGTCATCGTCCAGTATCTCAGCTGGATCGGCGGCCTGTTCCGGGGCACCATGGGCCAGTCCATCAGCTATCAGTCTGAGATTGCTGACATCATCCTGCCCCGTTTGGGCACCACCCTGACCATGGTGATCCCAGCCTTCATCATCGGAACGATCACCGGTATCCTGTTCGGCATCATTGCTGCCAAGAACCGCGGCAAGGCCATTGACAGTGTAATCTCCTTCTTTGCGAACATCGGCGTTTCGATGCCCATGTTCTGGCTGGGTATGATGGGAATGCTGGTGTTTGCCCTCAAACTGCGGGTCCTGCCCAGTTCCGGCTATGTGCCCATCACCCGTGATTTTGGCGGTTGGCTCAGCCATATGATCATGCCCATCATTGTGCTGAGTCTGGGTGTCAACGCTGGTTTTGTTCGTCTGACCCGCTCCTCCATGCTGGAAGTCATGCGGCAGGATTATGTGACCACTGCCCGTGCCAAGGGCGTTTCCAAGAAGGATGTTACCTTCAGGCACCAGCTGCGCAACTCCATGATCCCCATCGTCACCACCATGGGTATGCGCCTGGGCTCCATGGTCGGTTCCACCGTCCTGATCGAGAGCCTGTTCGTCATCCCCGGCCTTGGCAGTGTGATGATGAACGGCATCAGCAACCGTGACTTCATGCTGGTGGCGAACGGTGTGCTCATCATTTCCATCTTTGTTGCCATCTGCAACCTCGTAGTCGATATCCTGTACGGCATCATCGATCCCCGCACCCGCTAAAAGGAGGAATGAACTGTGGAAAACAAGACAAAAAAGAAGGGTCTGCTGGAGCGTATCACGTCCTCCCGCGTGTTCCGGGTCATGTTCAGCCGCAAGATCATCGTGGTCTGCGCAATTTTGCTTCTCATCATGGTGCTCATCGCCATCTTTGCTCCGGTGATTGCTCCCTATAATCCCAACAAGGATGATCTTTACAATGTTCTGAAGGGCTGCTCTGCCGAGCACTGGCTGGGCACTGACTCCAATGGCCGTGATGTTCTGAGCCGCATCATCTATGGTGCCCGCATCTCCTTTACGGTCGGTATCGTGGCCGTGGTCATTTCCAGCGTCATCGGTATGGCACTGGGCCTGATCGCCGGCATGGCAGGCGGCGTGGTGGATGCCTTCATCATGCGTGTCATGGATGCCATGATGGCCGTGCCCATGCTGATCCTGGCTATGTTTCTGGGTGCGATCCTGGGTCAGGGCCTGGGCAATGTCTGCCTGGCCATCGGCATCTCGATGGTGCCCGGCTACGCCCGTGTCACCCGCGGTCAGGTGCTGAGCGTCCGCAATGCCGATTATGTCACCGCCGGTACCCTGTGCGGTGCATCCCGGATCCGCAACACGCTGGTGCATGTGTTCCCCAACTGCCTGTCCGTCAACATCGTCAGCATGACCGCCAGCCTGGGCGGTGCCATTCTGGCCGAAGCGAACCTGAGCTTCCTGGGCATGGGCATCACGCCCCCGACTCCCAGCTGGGGCGCAATGGTCAGCGGCGGCTATAAGTACCTGTCCACCCAGCCCATCATTGCCATTGCTCCCGGCATTGCGATCATCATCGTGGTGCTCTGCTTCAACATGTGCGGCGACGCTCTGCGCGATGCCCTCGACCCGAAGCTGCGCGGCACATTGGGCAGCGGCAAAAAGACCAAGCGCGCAAAGCGCACCAAGAATGTGAAAGAGGTGGCCTGAAATGAGCGACAAGCTGCTGGAAGTCAAAAACCTGAGCGTTGAATATGATACCGAAATTTCCACCGTCTACGCCGTCAATGGTCTGGACTTGGATCTGAACTACGGCGAGACGCTGGGTCTGGTGGGTGAGACCGGTGCCGGTAAGACCACCACAGCCCTGAGCGTCATCCAGCTTCTGCCGGAAGGCATCGGTTTTGTGACCGACGGCTCCATCAAGCTGGACGGTGTGGATATGCTGAATGCTCCCGAGGAAAAGATCCGTGCCATGCGCGGCAGTGTAGTATCCATGATCTTCCAGGATCCCATGTCTGCCCTGAACCCGGTGATGACCGTGGGAGCCCAGATCATGGAGGTGCTGAAGATCCATCATCCGGAGCAGAGCACTGCTCAACTGGAAGCCCGTGTGGACGAGATGATGGAGTTGGTGGGCATCCCTGCAAAGCGCAAGGTGGAGTACCCCCATCAGTTCTCCGGCGGCATGAAGCAGCGCATCGTCATTGCCATTGCGCTGGCCTGCGAGCCGAAGCTGATCCTTGCCGACGAACCCACCACTGCACTGGATGTGACCATTCAGGCCCAGATGCTGGGCCTGATCAATGAGCTGCAGAAGCGGCTGAACACCGCCATGATCCTTATCACCCACGATTTAGGTGTTGTGGCCCAGACCTGCGAGAAGGTCATGGTCATGTACGCCGGCGAGGCCATCGAGTACGGCACAGCAGAGGATATCTTTGAGACCACCCAGCGCCACCCTTACACCCAGGGGCTGTTCAACGCCATTCCCAAGCTGGATGAGAACACCAAGCGTCTGGAGGCCATTGAGGGGATGATGGCTGACCCCACCCAGAAGATCGAGGGCTGCCGCTTTGCTGACCGCTGCAAATATGCCACTGCGGCCTGCAAAAAGGCCCAGAAGATGCGGGAGGTCACACCGGGCCACTTCATCCGCTGCTGTCGGTTCGATCCGCCGCAGTCCAATACCTGAGCCGGGAGGAAAAAGACAATGGAAGAAAAGATTTTGATCGAGGCAAAGAACCTCAAAAAATACTTCAAAGTCGGCGCAAACAGCCAGCTCCATGCGGTGGATGGCGTGAACTTCAAGATCAGGCGCGGCACCACACTGGGCGTTGTGGGCGAGTCCGGCTGCGGCAAGTCCACGCTGGGCCGCCTGCTGCTGCGGCTCTATGATGTTACCGATGGTCAGATCATCTACGACGGCACCGACATCACCAAACTGAATGCCAAGGAACTCAAGCCCATCCGTGCCCGGATGCAGATGATCTTCCAGGACCCTTCCGGTTCGCTGGATCCCCGCAAGAGTGTGAAAGAGCTGATCGGGGAACCGCTGAAGATCTATAAAGCCTGCAAAAACCGTGACGAATATGATGCCCGCATCGCCGAGATCATGGAGACCGTTGGTCTGGATGAGCGTTATGCAGAGAGTTTCAGCCACGAGCTGGACGGCGGCCGCCGCCAGCGCATCGGCATTGGCCGCGCATTGGCTATGGACCCGGAGTTCATCATCTGCGACGAGCCGGTCTCTGCACTGGACGTTTCCATTCAGGCACAGATCCTGAATCTGCTGATGGATCTGCAGGATGAGAAAAAGCTGACCTATGTCTTTATCACCCACGATCTGAGCGTGGTCAAACACATCAGCCACGAGATCATGGTCATGTATCTGGGCCAGTGTGTGGAATATGCCAAGACCGAGGATCTGTTCAAGAATCCACTCCACCCCTACACCAAGGGTCTGCTGGATGCTGTGCCCATCCCCAGCCTGAAGGCCAAAAAGCTTTCCACCGAGGTCATGCGCGGCGAACTGACAAGCCCTGTGGACCCGGCTCCCGGCTGCCGTTTTGCGGCCCGCTGCCCCTATGCAACAGATGCCTGCCGCGGCAGGGATATTCCTTTGAAGGAAGTGGAACCCGGTCACTTTGTCAGCTGCACACGCTTTTGAGAACACGGAAAGGCGGGAAAACCGATGACTGAGGATGAAAAAAAGGCTGCTGCCGAGCAGAAGCAGCGTGAAATGGAAGAGATGATGCGGCAGGCGCAGGAGAGCTACCGGCAGGAATATGCCAGTATGCCCTACGACGGCCCGGTCTATGGCTGCCGCCGGGAGGAGCTGATGCTGCCCATGCAGGACGGAGTGAGGCTCTATACCGAGATCTTCAAACCGGAGGGGCTTGCACAGTTCCCTGTGCTGATCCAGCGCAGCTGCTATCCCAATCAGCAGCCGCTGTATGAGATCAACGGTGTAGAACTGACCCGCCGGGGCTACGGCTATGTGGTCCAGACCTGCCGCGGCACGGGCAAGAGCGAGGGACATTGGGAACCCAACGTCAATGAGCGCCCGGATGGCCGCGATACCCTGCAGTGGCTCAACGACCAGCCCTGGGCAGAGAGCATCGGCTATTTCGGAGCCAGCTATCTGGCCCTGACCGGCTGGGCCATTGCAGATATCGTTCCGCCCAAGGTCAAGGGAATGATGCTGACGGTCTATGGCACCGACCGTTTCAAATCGGCTTATGAAAAGGGGCTGTTCCGCCACGATGTGCTGACTGGCTGGGCAATGCAGAATGCAGGCCATCCGGTCACAGCGGACTATCTGGAAAGCTGCCGCTTCCGTCCCCACGACAAGGTGGATGAAGCGCTGTGGGGTGGAAAGTTGGACTGGTATCAGGACTGGATCCACGCCACCCGCCGCACAGATGCCTACTGGCAGCAGGGCTGGTGGAAGCTGTTAGCCGATGTGCCCGGAAATACCAAGGTTCCGGTGTATATCATCGATGCATGGTACGATCACCATTTTGGCAGTGCCATCAACACTTATGCCTCTCTGGCCCCTGAGACCAAAGAGCACAGCTGGCTGGATATCGGCTGCTGGAATCATATGTCCCAGCCCTGCATTGCGTGGGGCGAACAGCACAATCTGGAAAACGGCGACATCCACCGGATGCTGGAATGGTTCGATCTGCTGCTGAAGCAGAAAAAACAGCCGGAAAAGCGGGTGCGCACCTATGTGATGCGGGAAGACCGCTGGAAAACGCTGGAGGCATGGCCTGCCCCCGTGAGCCGGACTAAAAAGCTTTATCTGGGTGAAACAACTCTGAATGCCGAGCCGACAGAAGGGGAGCGCACCTTTGTGTATGACCCGGAGACCCCCGTGCCCAGCCATGGCGCAGAAAGCGTTCTGACCACCATTGCCGAGGCAGGCAGTCTGCTGCAGCCGGAGCCGGACTATCGGCCCGATGTGGTCAGCTTCGTCAGCGCTCCGCTGGAAAAAGCACTGCCCATTTGTGGGCAAATCAAGGTGCACCTGAATGTCTCGACCGATGTGGATGATACTGCCTTCACTGCCAAGCTTATGGAAGTGTTCCCGGACGGCAGGGCCTATAACATCCGGGGCGGCATCACCACCATTGCAGCAGATTTGCCGGAGGGGCAGACCTATACTTCCGGCCAGACAGCAAAGGTCTGTGTGGAGATGTGGGATATGAACTGGACGGTACAGCCCGGCAGCTGCCTGCGGCTGGATGTCTCTTCTTCCGACTTCCCGCAGTACGCCGTTCACAGCAATTACGCAGGAGCGTGGTCCGAACAGGGAAAGACCTGCATCGCCCACCAGAAGATCTTGCTGGGGGAGGGCAGCTTTGTAGAACTGCCCCTGCACGAGAACTGAGAGAAAGGAACCAAGACCATGACGGAACAGGAACGAAATGTCCTTCTGAACGAACTGCGGCAGCAGGAGAGCCAGCGGGAAAAGCAGATCAAGCGGGAGCGGTTCCGCCGCCTGAATCCTTATGCAAAGAAAGGAGCGGTGGTGTTTGCCGGTTCCAGCCTGATGGAACAGTTTCCGCTGTATGAGTTTTTGCAGGACGATGATCTGCACTGCACCTTGTACAACCGGGGCATCGGCGGCTTTACCACCACCGAGCTGCTGGAGGCTATGGACGAGTGCATCCTTGAGCTACAGCCTGCGCACCTGTTCCTGAACATCGGCACCAATGACCTGAACGGCCCGGACTACGACCGCGCCGCCATGCTGGGCCGGTATGAGGAGATCGTGCAGCAGATCCGGAAAAAACTGCCCGAAATAAAGCTCTACCTGCTGGCCTATTATCCGGTAAACCCCACCGTGGCCGAAGACCCGGGCCTGATCGAATGCTTCCGCTGGCGCACCAATGAGCGTATCCGGGAGGCAAGCGAGGGCGTGCAGGCATTGGCCCGGAAATACGGAGCGGAATTCCTCGACCTGAACAAGGACCTGTACGATGCTGCCGGAAATCTGAAAGCGGAGTACACCATTGAGGGAATGCACCTGTATGCCAACGGCTACCGCCCTGTGATGGATGCTCTGCTGCCGCTGCTGCGCAAAATCGGAGAAGAACAGGGAGGAAAGCAATGACCGGAGTCTTTGGTGTTGTTCTGGGTCAGATCTTTCTGATGTTCCTCTATCTCATCATAGGTTATGTGCTTTATCGTACCGGACTGATCACTCAGGAAGGCAGCAAGGCACTGGCTAACCTGCTGTTATATTGTGTGCTGCCCTGTGTTGTGCTAAAATCATTTTGTATTGAGTATTCGGCAAAGGGAGCTGTGAAATTGGCTGTCAGCATTGCGGCAGGTGCCGGGGTGTTGCTGCTCTCCATGGCGGTGTCGTGGCTCTTTTTCCGCAAAGACCCCATGGCGCAGATCGGTGTGGCTTTTTCCAACGCCGGGTTCATGGGACTTCCGCTGGTCACAGCAGTGCTGGGTGGAGAAGCTGTGTTCTACGCAGCAGGCTTTGTGGCCCTGCTGAATGCTTTGCAGTGGACCTACGGCCAGGCAAAGCTTTCCGGGGACAAAAAGTACATCCAACTGGGGGCAGTGCTCAAAAATCCACTGGTGCTCTCCCTGTTGGGCGGTGTGGTGCTCTACTTCTGTCGCATCCCGGTGCCGCAGTTCCTCCGCAACCCCATGGGAGCCATTGCAGGTATGAACGCTCCGCTTGCCATGATCGTGCTGGGGGTCTATCTGGCTAGGACCAACCTCAAAGCCATCTTTACCCGCCCCCGGCTCTACGTCCTTTCGGCAGTACAGCTGGTGGTGATCCCACTGCTGACGATCGTCTGTCTGATGCTTCTTCCAGCTGGATGGCGGCAGATCGGCACGGTGCTCATCATTGTGAATGCGGCTCCCATCGGCAGCAACATCGCGGTATATGCCCAGCGTCTGGGGCTGGATTCTTCCTACGCTGTGCAGATGGTCTGTCTGAGCACTCTGCTGTCACTGATCACGCTGCCGGTGATGCTCAGCCTGGCTGCCGCGTTGGACTTTGCATGAGTCTGAAAACAACCAACAGAAAGCAGGAGATAAGATGAAACAGTATCTTTTGATCGACATCGGCGGAACCTTCATCAAGTACAGCCTGGCCGATGAACAGGCCCGGAAAATCTCTGGTGGAAAGGTTCCGACACCGCTGACGAATATGGATGACCTTCTGGCGGTCATCGAGGGCTTTGCCGCTCCCCTTCAGGGACAGTTCGTGGGCTGCGCCATCTCTATGCCGGGCCGCATCGATACCAGAAACGGCATCGCCCATACCGGTGGAATGCTCAGTGCCTTTATGTGGGAGCAGCCCTTTGCTGCGCAGGTAGAGGCACGGCTGGGCGTGCCGGTGACCATCGCCAACGATGGCAAGTGTGCCGCAGCAGCGGAGGGTTGGACCGGTGCGCTGGCCGGTGTGGAAAATGGTCTTGTGCTGGTGCTGGGCACCGGCATCGGCGGCGGCATCATCCTGAACGGGAAGGTGCTGATGGGCGCTCACGCTGCCGCAGGCGAGGTTAGCGGCCTTGTTTCCAATATGGCAGCCATGGAGACAGAAACCTTTGAGATGAACAAGGTGGAAACTTTCTCGGATGCACCCCTGTGGGCAGGTGCCGCTTCGGCGACAGGTTTGATCCGGGAATATGCCCGGCAGAAGAAACTGTCGCTGCAGGGCCCGTTGCCCACCGGCGAGGAGATCTTTGCGGCTTACAATGCCGGGGAACCGGAGGCACAGCAGGCCTTAAAAGTGTTTACCCGGCGGGTGGCCATTGGAATCGTCAGCCTGCAAAGCGTGCTGGATGTGGAGCGCGTTGCCATTGGTGGCGGCATCAGTGCGGCAGAGGCCCTGCTGCCTGCCATTCAGACCGAGCTGGACAGCCTGTTTGCGCGCTGCCCGGTGCTTCCCATGCTGGAGCCGGAGTTGGTGCGCTGCCACTATGGCAACGATGCCAACATGATTGGTGCCCTGAAGCTGTTCTTTGAACAGAACCCCGCCTGAACCAGAACAAAATAGAATAGGAGTAGAAACTTATGAGCGTTTTCCGTGATGATTTCCTGTGGGGCGGTGCTTGTGCAGCCAACCAGTTCGAGGGCGCATGGGATGTGGATGGCAAAGGCCCCAGTGTCCCTGACCTGTGCACCAATGGCTCTCACACCAGCCCGAAATGGGTGACAACTGCTATCCGCTCCGACCGGCTGTATCCCAGCCATGAGGCCATCGACTTCTACCACCACTACGAGGAGGACATCGCTCTCTTCGCCGAGATGGGCTTCAAGACCTTCCGCACCTCCATC
>OKTB01000803.1_pt1 | contig 15371 bp, 10 predicted proteins | sample 1606131 | NCBI WGS metagenome assembly OKTB01 (sample SAMEA3879518, study PRJEB24766) | human gut metagenome | biome: human-associated habitat; feature: feces | place: USA | collected 1985/1987
ACCGCTTCCACGGTAGTGTTATAACGCCTCGCTATATTCCAAATTTCCTCGCCCGCGTCGGCAAAATAGACGGTCAGCGCGGCGCCGCCCGATTTTTTGCTTTCGGTGTCGGCGCACTCTATCGAGGTGACTGTCTTGCGGCGGACGCTGTCAAAGATGCAGCCGGAAATATGCATTTCGACCCGCACCTCGGCGCTGCCCGAGGCACACGCGGCGCTCGCGGCGGTTATCTCGATACACGGAGACAGACTGAGCTCTCCGCATTTTCTGACGGAGCGGCGGTATTCATAGCTCGCCTGCCGCTGAGCATAGCAGGGCTGCTCCTCGGCATCGGAATAGAGAAAGTGGAGCGTCAGCTCGCCCGAAATTATCACTCCGTCGGAGTCCTGCGATACGCTCTTTGAAAGGTCGGAGTACCAGAGGGCTAAAATCTGCTTTGCCTCCGGCAAATCCTGCGTGCTGCGGCAGGTAAAAGTATCGCTGAATCTGTCGGCAATAACGGAGAAGTCTATATTGCGGCTCTTAGTCTCGAGGTTGCAGCATACGGAATAGGCGTCGGTGACAACAGGCAGGCTCAGCTCTCTATAGGCCTTGACCCCCGCGCCAACGCGCACGCTGATATCAATAAGTCTGTTGTCGCCCGCCTGATCCGCCTTCGGCAGAACCTCGAGAGAGGTGACGGGCAGCGACACGCAGCAGGTGCAGTCCTCGTCTATACCCTCAAGGTTGATTATCTGGCTTATCGGCATGGAGTGGCCGAAGCCGAATATTTCGCCGTTCTCGCCTCGGCAGACGGCGCTGACGGTAAGCTCGCCTTTTACAAGCAGCTTGTTGCTGATAACCTTTATCTCCTGCGCGAGCGCCGCCGCCTGTGCGCTGAGCACATTGGACACGGCGGGGTCGCCCTCGGGCAGGGGCACGGTCTCGCTCATGGGAAACGCAGTTTCCGTGCAGGCGATAAGGCTCGCTGTGCGGCTGTCGCAGCATCTGAGCTGTATCCCCGCGCCCTCGGCACCGGTTATTATCTCCTCCTGCTTCACTCCCGATATGCAAAACGCCACGCTGACCACGGCATGAATATCGAGTCTTCGCGGGCTGACGGCGCGGCAGTTTGCGTACTGGGTATAGGCTCGCACATTCACACAGCAGTTTTCGTCCGCACCCTTGAGCTCGGCATACTTCGAGAACGGGTAGGTCTGCTCAAAACAGCAGACGTTTCCCTGCTCGTCGGTATAGATGACGCACACGCCCGCAGAGCCGTCCGCCGTCGCCCTGTCGCCTGCGGTCTGAACGGCGGTTATGCGCGGAGTAACAAGGCACTTGAGCACGCGCCTTATGTCTGGACAATAATCCGGCAGGGTTATATCGGCATCTATCGGCTGTTCCGCAGTGCAGGCACCGAGCGTCTCCTCGACGCCGACCGACTGCGTTATAACGTTGATTTGCATCGCATTCCTCTCCTTAACAGAAAATGTCAATGCATTTATATTCTCCCCGTGTTCCGCGTATGATAAAAACCTGCGGGACGTTTTTAAGCGCGTTTTAGCACTTGATATATTAGAGTGCTAATGATTTACAATTTGTTCATAATCCAATGTATTCTTTTTTAACAAAGCGGGGGTATTATATAATCAAACAAAGGGAGCAAGAGCCCCCGGAGAAGAAAGAGAGTGAGTCCGATGGAAATCGGAGAGCAGTCAGATAAATAAAACAAACACTTCATTATAAATATCAATACACAACAAACGGAGGAATCAATTATGTTTGAACTTACACCTTATGAACGCAGACATCAGCGTGCACTCTTTAATCCTTTCAGAGATATGGATAACTTCGAGAAGAGCTTCTGGGGCGACATGGCCGTAGCGGACTTCAAGACCGATATAAAGGACAACGGCAAGGAATATGTGCTCGAGGCAGATCTGCCCGGCTTCAAGAAAGATGAGATCAAGGTTTCTCTGGAGGATGGTTATCTGACCATTGAGGCTGCCAAAGGTCTGGATGAGGATGAGCAGGAGAAGAAGACCGGTAAATACATCCGCAAGGAGCGTTATGCCGGAGCTTGCCAGCGTAGCTTCTATGTTGGTGACAACCTGACTCAGGAGGATATCAAGGGCGAGTTCAAACATGGTATCCTGACTCTGAATGTTCCTAAGAAAGAAGCAAAGCCTGCGGTAGAGACCAATAAATACATCGCTATTGAGGGATAATCCTTTGAATACAAAAACCGTTGCCCCGTAAGGGGCAGCGGTTTTTTGCGTTATACGAAATAGTTGCGTAGAATCTCAGGATGACTGTCTTTTCCGTAAGACAGCCCGTTCTTTTTTTATAATATATTGTTCCAGTCCCGGAACCGGATTGTTGAGACGGCAGCCGTAGAGAAACAGCCCGTTTTCCAGTTCCTGTATCCGTTCAACCAGTCCATAGAGATGGAAGTTGAAGTTTTCGGCGGTTTCATCCATATGATCATTCAAGACGGCATGGACGGTCTGATTGACCTCCAGTTTTAAATCTTCTTTGCTGACCACGGAAAAGCCGTTGTAGCTGATGTCCTTGATGATGGCATCGTGGGCGGCACGGTTTAGGCCGCATTGGACAGCAGTTTCGATGCCGACATAGCAGCGGTAGCTTTGCCGGCGGTTATAGGCTTTGCTTCCGGCAACACTGAAAACAGTGTAGCAGAGCGTTCCGTCAGCACGTTTCACCACGTTAGTGGTCACATTTTTGAACAACTGTGGCTTTTCCTCCGGAAATGTGACAATGAGGTCTACGACCAGTCCTTTTCCCCGGAAAGAAATAATTTTATCATCGGTAAATACACCCTCAGCCAACAAAGTATGTCTGCGGGGATATACCTCCAGAATTTTGGATTCAAATTGAAGCTGCTCGGTATTAAGATTGATCAAAAAGCTAAGGGATAACCCTGCTGTCAAGTCATCGATCTGCATAAGTCTGGTGATCTCCTATCTTTACAAAATCATTTAATTCACCATTTTGGCATTTGGATAGATACGCTCCATCCGGGTATCCGGATAATGTTCATCTAAAAATTGCTGTAATCCGTTAAGTTCTGTGGTCTCCACAGAATAAGAAATATCGTTGCGCTCAGTATATCTTGCCAGAGCCAGTGCGGAGATCAGCATATTGATGATCATGAATACAATCAAAATATTGCAGAGGATCGTACCGGGTTTTTTTGGAATCTTTTCGATCCAGTCAGACAGTTTCGGATAGATCAGCCGCATCCATACAACAGCGGCAATTCCCCAGAAGAAACAGTACAGCAGATTGATACGGCCGCCCAGATTAAAGGCAAATCCACTGTAGTCCCAGAAGATTGTGCCGAAGACCATTTCCGTGAAGACACTGCAGATATATTCGTAAGCACCGCCCAGCAGGGTACCTGCCAGAAAAATAGTACTGTCGCTCTTGTTGCGGTAACGGTAGAGCAGCAGGGTAAGGAAGGCACAGCCCAAACCCCAGACAATACTGAAAGGCCCGTAGATGACACTGCTGCGGCTCATCCAGACACCTGCGGTGATGCGGCAGAAGATCGTTTCCGTAATGTCACCTAACAATGCACCGATGAAGAAGAGGGAAAACAGTTTGTAAAAGCAGCAGCCCTCGGCAAAGACGGTGGATTTTTTATGTTCTTCTCTGGCTTTTACCAGAGCATCCAGGCTGATAGAAGAATATGATTTCTGCAGTCGCTTCTGTATATGTCTTGTCAGGGCATTTTCCAGAAAACGGGAAGTCTGGCCCAGCCCTTCTGTAAGCTGATCCAGGCGGGCAGTCTGCTTTTCCAGAGAGGCCTCCACCCGGTGCTTTGCCTGTACCTGTAGGCTTAAAGTAGATAAAGCGGAACCAACGGCATCCAACAGCAGCAGGCTGCCCAGCACCAATAGAAGCGCTACGGAGAGAAGATGCGGGATGCGGTCAAACAGTCCACACAGCAGTGGATCCGCAAACATTACGGTCACAACGCTTAATATGCCCCACAGCAGGGAAAAAGGCAGGCAGATGTAGCCACCTACGTTGTAGCGGAAACGGGAGTAATCCCACAGCTTTTTCTTATAGACCTTTTCGAAGAACATGCCGGTGGAATATTCCAGCAGGGAAGCCAGAACAAAACCACCCAGGAACAGGAAAAACGGGTCTTCCGTTAGTTCCGGCAGGAAAATCTCGAATAATATGGCACCAAAACCGTAGATCGGGCATAGGGGACCCGCTACGAATCCGCGGTTAACGAATTTCCGATGCTGCACCGCAGCAGCACATACCTCAATACACCATCCAATAAAGGAATAGAAGAAAAACAACCAGAACAGGCATAACCAGGTTATTGTCATAGGGGCACCTCTTTCGTCGAAGAATGTCGAATATTGTCTTGTTCCATCATATCACAACGGCATGATAGAAACCATGACTAAATTACAATGTTGGAAAAATGTACAAAATGGTGATAAAAACCGTTGGAAAAGTGTACGAAGCCATCGACATATTCTTCGGTAGGCTCTACACGGTAATTTCCCTGCCCTATCTGAACTAAGATCTCGGAAATCTCGGCAATATGATTTAACTCCTCCCATTCATTGTCTGTTAGACCGTTCTGCTGCAGACTTTCCCAGGCAATGTAACAATTCTTGTCCTCGTGTAATTCCTTCATATTGTTGTAATAGGTCTTATCTCCGGTGACGGCATAAGGCTGTACGGCAGTGGTCAGCGTTTTGGAACCCAGACGGTATTGGTTCATATACATGGTAGCTTCCAGCTGTTGAGAATTGATCCGGCTCGGATATAGATTGGATCCCACGAACAGGATCATCATGACGATACTGATGATCAGTATCCGATAGGTAGACCTTGTTAAAAAGATAAAAAAAGCGTAAAATTATTTTGAGGACCACCGGTGATGGCTTGCACCCTATACAGGAAGATGGTACTATAAAACGTAAGAGGCATGATTTGGAAAAGAGAAGATAACGGTAAAAATAACGATAAATAAAGAACCAGGGGTGGTTACATGAAAAAAAGAATAGTTGCCGTGACTTGTGTGCTGATGTTTTGTCTGGGGTTGATCGGATGTGGGACTGAACGAGCCGACAAAACGCAGCAACTGATCCGGGGTGCGGCACCGGGGTATAATGACGGTCTCATCCGGGTGGGGATGATCCAGACGGGAAAAGAGTCTGACTGGAGAGATGCCAATACCAATGATTATCTGAATACGTTCACCAAAGAAAGAGGCTACGATCTGATCTATATCGACGGCAATTCCAGTTCGGAGCGCCAGGTAAAAGCCATGTACGATCTGATCCAGCAGAAAGTAGATTATATTATCCTGCAGCCCATCGTGGAGACCGGATGGGAGGATGCCATACATGCCGCAGAGGAAGCTGGGATACCGGTCATCGTAGCGGATCGTAAAATCGCTGTGGATGAAACGGAATACGTGTCCTGGATTGGTTCGGATTTTGAAGAGGAAGGCCGGAAAGCTGTAACGTGGCTGGATCAGTATTTAACAGAGCAGGGACGGGAAAACGAGACAATCCACATTGTCCTGCTGGAAGGAACTGAAGGAGCTACCGCTGCCATCGGAAGAACGAACGGTATTTTACATGGAGTGGAGGAACATCCGAACTGGACTATCGTAGACAGGGGATGTGCCAATTTCACTCAGGGAGAAGGCCAGACCTATATGGAAAATCTGCTCAGCAAAGGAACGGTAAAGGATATTGATGTTATCATTTCGGAAAATGATAACATGATCTTTGGTGCCATGAAAGCACTGGACCGGAACGGCAAGAGCTATGGGCCTGAGGGAGACATCATTATGATCTCCTTTGACGCTTTGCACGAAAGCTTTGAAAATATGATGGCGGGGAAATTACATGCCACCGTGGAGTGTAATCCGCTGCTGGCATCCACTGTGGAGACGGTCATAGAAGAACTGGAAGCCGGCAGAGAGGTGGACAAGATCTATAACACTGAGGAAAACATCTATACCTATGAAAATGCAGCCGACTATATAGATCAGAGAAAGTATTGATTTCCGAGGATTACGAATGAAAAAATCATTAAAGTATAAAATCGTTCTGGCTATTGTTATCATCGTATGCATTATGGACGTGAGCTTCATATTTGTAAACTACGTCAATTATATGAATGTCAATCGGAATTACACAGATTCTCTGGCGCAGACTGTGGCGAATACCTGCAGACTGGTGGTAGACGGAGACAGCGTAACGGGCTATCTGGACAACAGACGGAGAAATACGGCGTATTACGAGGTATGGAATAAACTCATTGACTATCGCAACACCAGTGAAAATGTATTGCAGATCAGCGTGGTCAATTTCAGGGATGGTGGAGGCTGTTATGTGTATGACACAGATCTGACAGAAAACGGAGCATTTTTAGGAGATATCCGCCCCTATGATGAGGTACAGAATGCTATAAAAGACGAGTTGATCGCATGTGAGAAAATAGAACCGTTAGAGTATAACGGAAGAAGCGATTACTACATTCCGCTGAATTCCTCATACAATATTCCGGTGGCTTATATTATCGTAGGAATTTCCACAGAAAATGTCAGAAGGGAGCAATTGACTTATTTAGGGTATATTACCATCATTGTTACATCGATTACGGTGCTTTTCGGAGTCTTTATGATCTGGTTTATGCAGCACAATGTGCTGGGACCGTTAAATGCCATGTCCAAGGCGGCTTCCAGCTATTCTATTGCCATTTTGCGGGATGGTAAGGAATCTCCCATCAGCCGGATGAACATCAGAACCGGAGATGAACTGGAACGGCTGTGTGAATCCATGAAGAAAATGGAGCATGATATCATTGCGTCCAGTTCCCAGCTGGCTATTGCCGATTGGAACAGCAATCATGACAGCATGACGCAGCTCTACAACAAGAGACACTACAAAGAACAGTTAAAAGAACTGCAGAATGACTGTACCATCGGTGTAATTTATTTCGACATTGACAATTTGAAACGCATGAATGATACCTTCGGACATGAAAAAGGCGATGCTGTGATCCTGAAAGCAGCGGAATTTATCCGGAGGTATCTCACGGAGCAAGCAAGCGGATTCCGTATCGGCGGAGATGAATTTGTAATGCTGATCAGAGATTGTACGGAAGAAAAAGTACAGGAACTGGTAAGTACCATGCGTGGAGATGAGAAAGGAAATTTATCGGATGTAACAGCAGAGTTTTACTGCCGTCTTGCAATCGGCGGAGCCTTTCGCAAGACAGCAGAAACTCTGGAAGAAACCATAAAACGGGCAGATGATGAAATGTACAAGAATAAACATTCCGTGAGAAAAGCCTGAAATTTTAGGCTTTATTGAATAGTCAGCCGGAAGCCAGCATCGTTGCCCTTCAGCCGAATCCGGTACAGATCATGATCCCATGCCGTTTTCAGGCGTGCGTCCGTGATCGGTAAAGTTTCTATGGCAAGCAGATCAGCCCCTTCGAAGGAGGCAGATGCTTCTCCGATGGAGAGTTTACCGTCAGAAAGAATAACAGGTTTTTCATAAGTAATAAAATTAAGAATAACATCTTGTGCATTTGTATGGTCTTCCAATACGACAGTGTTGGAAGACTTTTTTAATGTCACCCTGCGGACATAAGTCAGATCCGGCACAATAGCCTGTGCGGCAGGATAGGCGGCAGCCAGTTCCATGGAAATAGAAGGTTCGGCTCCGGTCAGAACTGTCATCACATTTTCCGCACGGTATTCCACACCGTCCTTCTGATCCGTACCGCAGATTGTAGGCAGGTTGTGATACCCTGACTGCATGGTCCAGATCTCGTAACGTCTTGGAGAGAAGGTCTTCCGGGTGTAGGTCTCCACACCGATATCCGCCAGAATGGGCAGTCCATTTTTGTATAAGGTGATGCTGCCGGTATCATTGTGGTTGTGACTGTCGGCATTGTCTCCGGCTTTGACTGCCAGATCCAGAGTATCGGAATGCACGAGGAACAGCCCCACGCTGGGATAATAGACATCCCGGTGGGAAAGTGTTCCGGAAGTATTCTGCTGCATCAGTTCTTCATAATGAAATACGGTCTGCATGCGATAGAACAGATTCCCACCGTTCACTTCATCTGTGACAAGCTGACCCTGTCCCGCCTGGAAATCTTTTGCGGCGAACAGGCAGAGATCCTCCTGCCCGGTGGCCTTGCCAAAGAGATATTCCCGTACTCCGGCACGGCCGGCTATAGGAGAGCAGTCAGCAAAATTAAAATAGTATTTATCATTCACATGCACGTTCAGAATATAGGATGCAATATTTTTTACCTTATCCCACCGGAACAGAGTGTCGAAATGACCGTCGGTAACCGTGTTCAGCACAGTCATGGCACCGTATAGACATAGTCCCGCATGGCGATAATATTGGGCACCCTCCCCGCAACAGCCGTCATTGCCGTAATCCTTGAGAAAATAATCACAGCTTTCAGCGGCCTTATGCAGAATCGCCTGCAATGTGACAACTGTGTCAGACGTATTCTCCGGCAGGAACAACGGAGCATTTCCGCAGAATGTGCGCACCGGAGAGGACAACCGAGAGGACATTTCCACACTCCAGGGCATCAGGAACGTGGTCAGCAGTACATTCTGTGTACACCATACGGTCCAGTTGCACATAGGCTCATCGTCATGTCCCATCCACCAGAAATGTGCGGTCAGGTAGGGCAGCAGGATCCGGTGCTTCAGATTGTCCTCTATGCAGGTCAGGATATAGGGGCTGACCGCATTCAAATCGTCTTCCAGCAGATAAGCCGCACAGGCAAGCAAAGCTCCGGTCTCACAGGCGAACAGATCCATGACGGGCCTGGTCACATCCGGCAGGATCAACTGCGGGGTATCGCGGATATAGGAGTTATGCGCCGGAAGCTGCCAGGCAGTCTCTTCACAGATGGAATAGATACCATTGAGAATATCGTCCAGAAAACGTCCCTGATGTTCCACACATTCGGCCTGGATCAGATCATTTAAGACATTACGTTTGGCAAAATAGAGGGCTTCAAAAGCAGCCCGGTCACCGTCTCTTTTAAAACGCATGTAATCTGTGGCACGTATCACCGGGAATTCATATCCCAGCTTTGCCTCACCGGCCTGAATCAGAAGTTCCTTCAATGCTGCCGGGAGTCCTTCATAAGCCTTTCGGTCCACAGCCTTCGGAAATGGGTGAAAAGGGTGGCTGTTTCCGTGGAATGCATTTGCTGTCTCCAAAAAACGCTTTTCTATACTTATCTGTTGTGAATTCATTTCTCTGATCCTGCCTTTCCATATTCATAATTCCCAATAAGAGACAAACCGTAATAGCAGTTAACTGAACTTATTGTTGACGTATTCCGTGGGGGAGACACCCTCCACCCGTTTAAATACCTTGCTGAAATAGAAGGCACTATCGAAACCAAGAGCCTCTGCGGCCTCGTAGACCTTCATATTTTCTTCTTCCAGCAGCCGTTTGGCTTCCGGAATCTTGCAGATGTTGATATATTCACTGAAGCCGGTATCGTTGTATTTGCTGAACAGCTGGCTTAAGTAATTCGGGCTGATGCCGAATACCGCTGCTACTTCATTCAGGGACAACCGCTCGCTAACATGTTCATTAATATATTTCCGGACGTTAGTTACGATGTGGTTTTTATAATCCTTTCGACGGGATTGGAACAATTCGCACAGCTGTCCGCAGAAGAATTGCAGCCACTGGATCACGTGATCCACATTGGACTGCTTATAGAGGGAACGGTAGCCATCCGGATCTCCCGCAAAAAAGCCGGACACAATAGATTCCCCGTCCTGTAAAAGCGAAATCGACAGATAGAGAATATTGCTGGCAGCGTCCAGAGCCTGTACATAATGTCCCGGATGATCCTTGAACAGATCGCAGAGGGACTGAATTGTAGTCTGCAGAATATCCGGATCATACTCTTCAAAGGCTCTGGTGAGATCATTTTTAAACAGGCTGATGTTAAAAGAATTCTTGGCGTTTTCCTGCGAATGATCGGTATCGAAAGCTATAATTGCGTCCTTGGATTCCGTATTCCGGAAGATCTGTCTCGCGTACTGGTAGGAGTCACAGATGGTAGCGGGAGTCTGAACCGAGATGCCGATGCCGCAACGCAGTGTTACATTATAGTAATTCTGCAGTGTTCCGCTGATGCTTTGCAGAATGTCTGTCAGACTTTCCACATAATCATCGGTATCGGAGGAATCCGCAAAGCAGAAAATCAGTGCAAAATGGCGCAGATCCAGAGACAGTGCGTAAAGAGGCAGATATTTAGCCCCCAGTTCCCGTATCATCTGTAACGAACTGGTGAACAGAGGCATCTGTTTTTCGGCAGACATCTGGTCGGCCTGAGGGCTGATGATCTCTCCGTAACAGCACACATAAGCACCGTAATCGAAATTCAGATTCAGATCTCTGCTCTGCAGACGGAACTGTTCTTCGGACTCGAACAGGTCATGCAGGAGACTGATCAGGAATTTGTCGTAAAAAGGATGAATATTTACGGCGGACAGCTGCTTTTTACGAGATTGGGAAATCTGTGTGAGCACCCGGCCTATGGCATTTTTCAGTACTTCCGGTGTCAGTTCCAGTTTGACCAGATAATCGGATACCTGATAAGACAAGGCATCCCTTGCCATCTGGAAGTCCTCATAGCTGGTAAGAATGATAAAATAAGGGCAGTTATCCCCATAGCGTTCTCTGCATGTTTTCGCAAGCTCCAGACCGTTCATGACCGGCATTTTAATGTCCGTGATCACGATGTCAGTAGATTTTTCTTCAATAATCTTCAGCGCCGCCTGACCGTTCATGGCAGTTCCACAGATCTCGATATTCATTTCGTTCCAGTTCAGCATGGAACGGATTCCTGCCTGAACCAGAGGCTCATCATCCACAATTAAAAGCTGATACATAGTAACTCCATTCTGGACAGCTTCCTGTCCGGATTAAGTGTTTTCAGATGAAATAGTTTCGGATGAAACAGTTTCATTGTTATGCAGAGGAATATTCGGTATGTGTATGGACATAGTCGTATATTCCCCTTCTTTGCTTTCTATGGTAATGCCATATTCTGCACCAAATTGGTATTGTAAGCGTTTATGCACATTGCTGACACCGATTTCCCGGAAGAAATCCGCGGAACTGTCGTCGTTGGAGCGTAATACCTGTGCAGCTTTATCCGCTGTCATGCCTACACCGTCATCTGTGACATCAATACGGATCTTTTCGGTGTTGTCCGATGTCTCATAGCCGACATGTATCCGGATGTGTCCGGCACAGCCCTTCGGTTCGATACCGTGGAAAATTGCATTTTCCACCAGAGGCTGCAATGTAAACTTGATAATCTCACTGTTGTACAGAGATTCATTATCCACCTGAATGTCCATGGTAATGGTGCCGCCGTAGCGGTAGCTCTGAATGGTGAAATAGTTCTCCAACAGAGATAATTCTTCCCGGATATCGATCAACAGGCTGGTGCCTTTGGAAATACTTTTTAACAGACGGGACAGGGAGGTGGTCATCTCGGAGATACCGGTTGCCCCCTGTATGGTTGCCATCCATTTGATAGAGTTCAGTGTATTATACAGGAAATGAGGATTGATCTGGCTTTGCAGCATCTTGTATTCCAGATCCTGTTTCTGTTTCTCATCTTCCAGTCGTTTCTCCATAAGTTCCGATACATTTTCCGACAGATCATTGATTCCCCGTCCGATATCCCCAAGTTCGTGATCCCATTCCACAGAAGGGTCTCTGGAGAAGTCTCCGCCGGCGATGCGTACCATCCGTGTCTGCAGCCTGGATACAGGTACCGTGATCATACGATTCATCAACAGCATCAGAACGACACCGATAGACAAAATGCCGATCAGGATGCAGGCAAGGATTCCCATGAACAAAACCGCCTGATTGGTCCGCTCCGCATGTGAAATACTCTGACTTAAGTAGCAGTCCGGCATATTTAACGGAGTGGTGACCAGAATCTGTTCTCCCATGGTAGCACTGTGGATTTTGGAAATCTGTGTGGTGCCCGTGAGAGAATATGTGCTCAGGTCATCCAGAATACTATATTCGGGCGTAAATTCCTGCAAGCCTCCGTTTTCATAAATATAGGTATGTCCTGCAATGGACAGATAGAGAAAGCTGTCTGACGGACAACTGTAATCCTTCAAAGGTATGGTGAACAGATCTGCGGATATTTCGATGAACAGATATCCTGCCTGCCTGTTATTGTATTGGTAGGTAATGGGACGGATCACAGGTAATACTTTACGTCCCGCACGGTGAAAAGGATCGGATACAATACCGGGCGAAAAATCATAATCATCGGCAGTCAGTAATTCTTCATAATAAGGAAGCTCCGGAATCAGCGTTGCAAGATCTGCGGTAGAAGAGTACGTTGCGGTTACCACCTGCAGATAATGCTCCTGTGAGACAATGGCAATTCTGGGCATATAATTATAAGAAGAATTCCGGCTGCATTCCTCGTAGAAGGAATCATAAGTGGATACGGACAGGACAGAGCCGGGATTGGGGTTATGTTCAATATAATTGGCAATATTGGAATCTGTCTGGCAATATCTGACCAACCGGTACACTTCATCAATACTGTTGTCCATGGATTCCGACAACAGCCGTAAACTGGTCTCGGTGGACTGGATCAGAGTGTTCTGCAGATAGTGCCGGAATATGTAATAACTGAACAGGCTGATCAACAGGCACATTCCCAAAATGGCACTCAGCGTGAAAATCAATATGCGATTTCGTATGCTTTTTGAGTGATAAACAGTCTTTTTCATGCATTCAGTATAACATAACGAAAGAAAAAAGGTAGTTGGAAAAACAAGATACTAAAAAAAGTGCATGTTAAAATAAAAAAATACATTTTCTGAAAGCGCTTTCTGAAAAAATGTAAACAAATTATAAAAAATTGTGAATACTATTATAAATTTTTCCATGTCATGTCTCGGCCTTTTTCGTTATACTTTAGTTACAGTCAAGGAACCGATAACAACGGATTCGTAACAGACGTAACATAGTATCAAATTAACAGGAGGGTTTACATGAAAAAGAAAGTATTAAGTTTAGTACTGACAGCAGCAATGATGACCACCATGCTTGCAGGCTGCAGCAGCTTCCACGGAAGCAGCACCTGCAGAAGAAGCACCCGCTGCAGAATAATCTTTTTTCCGAAAAAGAAACTGAGCCGCAGATGCGGCTGACAAAACAATAATTTAAAACGGAGGTAAATTAAAATGGCAAAATTATCCGCTCAGGAATTTATTGAAGCAATCAAAGAGATGACCGTATTAGAGTTAAACGATCTGGTAAAGGCTTGCGAAGAGGAGTTCGGCGTATCCGCAGCAGCAGGCGTTGTTGTAGCAGCAGCAGGCGGCGAAGCAGCAGCAGCTGAAGAAAAGACCGAGTTCGACGTAGAACTGACCGAGGTTGGCCCTAACAAGGTTAAGGTTATCAAGGTTGTTCGTGAAGTTACCGGTCTGGGTCTGAAGGAAGCTAAGGAAGTTGTAGACGGCGCTCCTAAGGTTCTGAAGGAAGGCGTTTCCAAGGAAGAAGCTGAAGATATCCAGAAGAAGCTGGATGCTGAAGGCGCTAAGGTTACTCTGAAATAATTGAGACCATATCTTACCACAAAGGCGTTCGCGAATGCGGACGCCTTTCCTTTTCGTAATTTTTTAAAAATATCAGTTGACAGACAGAATGGATTGTGTTAGATTGTAGTGTGCACTATTGTGTTAGAGTATGCCATTTTTTATGCAATGGATTTACTTGCTTAGATACCGAAAAGTAATAGTTTCAAGAAATCAATGATAAGAACGGGGTGAAGTGTCAATGGAAAAAAACAGAATACGTCCAATTGCCACCGGCAAGAACATGCGTATGAGTTATGCACGACGGAAAGAAGTATTGGAAATGCCCAACCTTATAGAAATTCAGAAGAATTCCTATAAGTGGTTCCTTGATGAAGGTTTAAAAGAGGTGTTTGATGATATTTCTCCGATTTCCGATTACAGCGGACACTTGAGTCTGGAATTTGTGGACTTCGAGCTGTGCGAGGATGACGTTAAGTATTCTATTGAGAAGTGCAAGGAAAGAGATGCAACATATGCAGCTCCTCTCAAGGTGAAGGTACGTCTGTATAATAAGGAAAAAGAAGAAATCAGTGAACACGAGATCTTTATGGGCGATTTACCGTTGATGACCGAGACCGGCACGTTCGTTATCAACGGCGCGGAGCGTGTAATTGTCAGCCAGTTGGTGCGTTCCCCCGGCATCTATTACGGCATCGGTCATGATAAGATTGGTAAAAAGCTGTATTCCTGTACAGTAATCCCGAACCGTGGCGCATGGCTGGAGTATGAGACTGATTCCAACGACGTATTTTACGTTCGTGTGGACCGTACCCGTAAGGTACCGATCACCGTACTGCTGCGTGCCCTGGGTCTTGGCACCAATGACGAGATTCGCGAAGTGTTCGGCGATGAACCCAAGATTGAAGCCAGCTTTGCAAAAGACACTTCTGAGAACTATCAGGAGGGTCTGTTAGAGTTATACAAGAAAATCCGTCCGGGTGAGCCTCTGAGCGTAGAGAGCGCAGAAAGCCTGATTAACGCGATGTTCTTCGATCCCAGAAGATATGATCTGGCGAAAGTAGGACGTTATAAATTCAATAAGAAGCTGCTGCTGCGCAACCGCATCCGCGGCCACGAACTGGCTGAGGATGTTGTGGATACCACAACCGGTGAGATTCTGGCAACAGCAGGCACCAAGGTAACAGCAGAACTGGCTGACCTGATTCAGAACAGCGCAGTTCCTTATGTGTACATCCAGACCGAGGAAAGAAAAGTCAAAGTGCTTTCCAGCATGATGGTTGAGCTGACCCACTATGTAGACTGTGATCCCAAGGAGCTGGGCGTGACAGAGCTGGTTTACTATCCGGTACTGGCACAGATTCTGGAAGAGTATTCTCAGGATCCTGAAGCGCTTGCAGAAGCAATCCGCAAGAATGTGCACGAGCTGATTCCGAAGCATATCACCAAGGAAGATATTTTGGCTTCCATTAACTATAACATGCATCTGGAGTACGGCATCGGTAACGAAGACGATATCGACCATCTGGGCAACCGTCGTATCCGTGCGGTCGGCGAACTGCTGCAGAACCAGTACAGAATCGGTCTTTCCAGACTGGAAAGAGTTGTCCGTGAGCGTATGACCACCCATGATGCAGAGGAGATCTCTCCTCAGGTTCTGATCAACATCAAGCCCGTACAGGCTGCAGTTAAGGAATTCTTCGGATCTTCCCAGCTGTCTCAGTTCATG
>OKTB01000806.1_pt1 | contig 15313 bp, 13 predicted proteins | sample 1606131 | NCBI WGS metagenome assembly OKTB01 (sample SAMEA3879518, study PRJEB24766) | human gut metagenome | biome: human-associated habitat; feature: feces | place: USA | collected 1985/1987
TATTCACTCTTGACGTATCCGATCTGGCCATTGTACCTGATCTTGCTCCAGTCGCCTTCTGTGCCGACCAGTTCCGCGGAATCGCCACCGGAAAGAACTCCCAGACGATCTGCAGTCTCACTGGCGGATGCACGTACATTGATATTGGTGGTAGCGGTCACGGTTCCGATGGTCTCGGCACCGGATGCGCTCTCTGCCAGCTGCAGGAACTCTGTCTTGATATAGCCTTCCTTACCTTCATAATCTACCTTGGTCCAACCGTTGGCGCGCTGCTCCAGTACCTGAAGCTTCGTACCTCCTGCCACTTTACCCAGCTTATCCGCCTGCTCACTGTCGGAGCTTCTGACATTTACGGTAGTAGTTGTCGTCACATACTGCGATCCCTGCTCTTCTGCGGGCTGCTCTGTGCCTTCGGCAGAAGTATCCTGACCGTCTGCCGCCTGATCACCGCCTTCCGCAGAGGTATCTGTATTCTGATCTCCGGCTACCTGATTGGCCAACTTCTCTCCTACGGCAATGCTTACCTGAGAATCCAGCTCACTAATATACTGCAATACTTCCGGATGATCTACCATCAGTTCATTGTATTCCACTGTGATCTTGTTGTTAAATTCCACAACATCATCCTGCGTGCTTACCGTCTTGATATAATCGTTGACTTCCTCACTGTTCTCGCCGCGCTTGATATACATTTCTCCCTGATCATTGGTGCAGATATAAAGTGCCTGATAACCGGGCACCTCTTCCTCATGACCCACAAATGCAATCTTGTAATATACATAAGCGATCACCGAACCCTCTTCCGGGCCGGTCTTGGTATAGATCTCCAAAGTCGGATAATAATCAATATACTGTGCCAGTTCCAGATAACGATACATGTCTTTGTCGGAGATCTCATCACAAACGGAACGTAACGTTGTCTCATCACCGGTCGCCATGGCATTATAATAAGTAGCTACCAGAGTATATACCGCACCTTCCTCATTTGCTACCAAAGGTACATCCTCTGTTGTCGGTTCCGTAGCAATCTCACTGGACACTGCCGCTGCGCTCTCTGCGTTCTGCTGCTCCTCACGGTGACGATTGTTCATGCTCAGGCTTACGGATACGGTGACTGCCACTGCCACAACAACGACAGCCGGCAAAACTACTTTACTATGCTTTATGATATAGTTTCCAAGAAAATGTAATTTTTCTTTCCACATATTGCGTCCTTTCCAAATTCTGAAAAAAAGTTCTTTAATCGCAAAAAGCCGCAAGCGGCTTCTCTCATCTCTCTCCCTATAATCAAGGTGATGTAAATGCATCCGACAGGAATCGAACCTGCATTAAAGGCGTCGGAGGCCTCCGTTCTATCCATTAGACTACGGATGCAAATATTACAAATTTGTTACATCACCTCGACTATAATATCATAAAACACTACATATGTCCAGTTTAAATTGTTGGAATTATTTAGTTTTTTTCAAACATAATATTCACTCCGGTATTCTACACTATCCTTACTTCCCTCTCCCGGCTGCAATACAGATATAAATGGTCCGACAGAACTTCCTCCGGCGGCAGCTCCGTCCGGTTCACTTCTGCGATCATTTTCTTCAGTTCTTCCCTGTCCTGTTCCCGTTCCCTGGGAACCAGCAGGAATTCATGAACAGAACTGGGGATCATGTAATAATCGCCGCCGATACGCTCTGCCAGCTGCTCCAGCATCCCGGGATACAAAATGCTGCAGGCACCGTAAGTCTTGCGGGAATTCGTCAGGATCATCATGGATACCTTCCTCAAAAATTCCCTCCGGACTTCCTCCGGAAGTTCCTGCAGTGCGTCTCCCAGCACATCCTCCATGGGAATGGTCTCACCGGGAAACAGTCTGGGGGTATTTTTCACTGCAATCTCCAGCAGATCCCTGTCTGTCACCTTCCAGTTGTCCAGATGGGATCTGTAGATGGGGATCATACCGTTGTCCACTCCTGCTTCGTCAAACGCATAGTAGAAGCAGATTGCCAGATCAAGTATCGGAATATACGGCACTTTTTCCAGCTGCTCCCGGTTCTTCTCCCGGTTCACCAGCCGGAAGCACAGTTTCTCCTTTACCTTCTCAAAATCCTGAAAAAAGGAAACATCGATCTTCCTGCCGATTCCGTCCTCCTTATAGATACTGATGATCTTCTTAATAATATCTGCAAAGGTCACGCCACCCTCATAAGCTTCCCAGAAGGAATTAAGATAAATCGTAGGTGTCACATTGTCCTGTCCCTTACGGATCATCAGGCCCTGAAGCAGCACTCCGTTATTCTTCTGCACTTCCCGCAGTTCCACTGTATACTCCTGTCCCAACACTTCGCTGACAGCCTTCTGTACCTTTACTTTAAATGTAGAAATCTCCATAGAATACCTCCATGCCTCTCCGAAGCAGGCTCCCCTCCTGCTTTTTCCCATGTGGTATTTCCGGTGTAAAAATGTAGAAAATAACAAAAGCAATAAGCCATCCCGAAACAGGATAACTTATTGCCTTACAGGTTCTCTTATCGGATATTGCTCAGAACAGTGGTAGTCTCAACAATTATGCACGAGACAGATATTCACCGGTTCTGGTATCGATCTTGATCTTGTCGCCCTGGTTAACGAACAGAGGTACTGCAACAGTAGCTCCGGTCTCAACGGTAGCAGGCTTGCTGGCACCGGTAGCGGTATCACCCTTGAATCCGGGCTCGGTCTCAGTGATCTCCAGTTCTACAAACAGAGGAGGCTCCACGGAGAATACGCTGCCATTGTGGGAGCAGATCTTGCACATCTCGTTCTCTTTTACGAACTTCAGTGCATCGCCTACAGTCTCAGAGTTCAGTGCAACCTGATCGTAAGTCTCGGTATCCATGAAGTAGTACAGATCGCCATCTTCATACAGATACTGCATATCCTTTCTATCAATACGCGCCTGAGGGCACTTCTCAGTAGGACGGAAAGTCTTCTCTACTACACCGCCACTCTTGATGTTCTTCAGCTTGGTTCTTACGAAAGCTGCGCCCTTTCCCGGCTTAACATGCTGGAATTCGATAATCTGGTAAACATTGTTATCATACTCAATGGTAATACCATTTCTGAAATCACCTGCAGAAATCATAATGTATTCCTCCTAAATATTTTCACGTCATAATTCTTTAACATTTTAATATAAAAACATGCACATTTCAACTACTTTTGAAAAATTTTTTCAAATTTCTCGGGAAACTACTGCCTGTTCTCCCGCAGGAAGTCGATAGCCTGCAGATAACCGTCCAGTCCCTGTCCGTAAATCTGCCTGTTACATACCGGTGCTGTCACAGAAATCTTGCGGAACTCTTCTCTGCTCGTAATATCGGAAATATGAATCTCCACCTTGGGAATATCCACGCTTGCCAGAGCATCCCGTATGGCATAGCTGTAATGGGTATAGGCACCGGGGTTGATCACGATCCCCTCCGTTCCGTCAGAATAAGCCTCCTGGATCCTGTCGATGATGGCTCCTTCATGGTTGCTCTGGAACACCTGGATCTCCTCTCCGGTTTCTTTTGCTTTTTTGTCGATCAGATCCAGTAAATACTGATAGTCCTGTGTTCCGTAGATCTTTTTCTCACGGATTCCCAGAAAATTCAGATTCGGTCCGTTGATCACCAGAATTTTCATCTTTTTTCTCTCCTTTTTTCTCTGTATGTCTTTCTGCTTCCGTAACTGCAGCTGTAACTCTTCCGCCAGTTCATCGGAATGCCTGTTATCCACATCCAGTATAATGTCCGCACATTCCGCATAGATTTTGTCCCGGATCTCCAGCAGTTCCCGGATCCTTGTCAGAGGATCCTCACACTGCAGCAGGGGCCTTGTAGTGTCATTTTTCAGCCGCTCGTAGACCACTTCCGGCGACACGCGCAGATATACTACTGTTCCACACTGATGCAGCAGGGGCCGGTTCACCGGATTGACCGGAGTGCCTCCTCCCACAGACAGGATACGTTCGTATTTCTGTTCCCCGCATTTTCGCAGCAGTTCCGTCTCCAGTTCCCGGAAATAGGATTCACCGTCATTCGCAAAGATCTGTGTGATGCTCCTGCCCTCCTGTCTCTCGATCAGCTTGTCCGTGTCTTCTACCGGCATCCGTAGCAGATAGGACAGTTTCAGTCCCAGTGTTGTCTTCCCCGATCCCATAAAGCCGATCAGGACAATATTCCTTCGTTTGTGTTTCATTTTTTATTTTCCGTCCTCTGTCTTTTTTGCTTTCTGCATCCGTTCATAGACTTTGTCTGCAAGCCAGGGTTCCACCTGGCAGCCTGTCCACAATTCAAAAGCAATGATTCCCTGATAGAGAAGCATCTTTGCACCATTATAGGCTTCACCGCCCTGTGCCTCCACCAGTTCCATAAACCGGGTCTTCGGTGGATTGAAGATCAGATCATATCCGGTGTGTACTCTCTTATAAAATGTGGGATCCTCGATCACCGCCACATCACAGTCCGGATACATACCCACACTGGTGGCCTGTATTGCCAGATAGCGTTCTCCTTCCGGCAGCGTATCATACGCATCTATAGACAGGGCTTTTGCAAATTTCCGTTTTTTTCCGGTGAGGTGATTCACCTCGTCCGCTATGCTCTGTGCCTTTTCCACCGTACGGTTCAGGATAATGGCCTCTTTCGCCCCCTTATCCAACAGCATCATGGCTACCGCTCTGGCTACTCCTCCGGCTCCCAGGATCAGCACTTTCTGTCCCTTGACTTTGACGCCGTCCTCGCACATGGCCCGGTACAATCCCGGCATATCGGTATTGTAGCCTTTATAGCCCTTTTCCGTGCGGACCAGCGTATTTACAGCACCGATATTTGATGCCAGCGGATCTATGTCATCCAGGTACGGGATCACATCGCTTTTATAGGGAACCGTTACATTTATTCCCAGCAGATTCAGTGCAAAAGCACCCTTCACGGCATCCTCCAGTCTTCCGGTCTCCACATGGAACGGAACATAGGCCAGATTTTTCCCAAGCACCATGGACAGGGTATTGTGGATCACCGGAGACAGGGTGTGCTCCACCGGGTTTCCGATCAGTCCGCAGGTTCTGGTATAGCCATTGATATCATTCAGCATTTTGATTTCCTTTCCGACGCTTTTCTCTATGGTAGAAAAACAGTACGATCTTTTCCAGATATCTCTTGAGTACAATCTGAATCTCTTCTTTCGGATGAATGGGTTTCGTCAGATAAGTCATGATCCCGCATTTCTTAGCTCCCCACACATCGGTGAACAGCTGATCCCCCACAAAAAGTGTGGTATCCGCCCCGGTATGCATCTGTTCCATAGCCCGCAGATAACCTTCTTTTCCGGGTTTCCCTGCCTTATAGATATAGGAAGCACCTACTGCATCCGCAAAACTTTTTACGCGGGGCTCCTTGTTGTTCGATAACAGCAGTGTCTGAAATCCCAGTTCCCGCAATCTGCCAAAGAACTCTGTTGCCTGCGGTGTTGCCGGTGCCCCGTGCGGTACGAGTGTATTGTCAATATCAAAAATGATTCCGCGATACCCCTGTTCATATAATGTTCTGTAATCTATGCCATAGGCGGAATCCGCCTCATAATCCGGGTAAAACTGATGCAGCATCTGTCTCGCCTTTCGTCTGTTTTATAATGTAATCGGTATTCTCCTCTAGGGAAAATGCCTGAAAATATGCTTCTTCCAACGGAATCCACAGCTGCAGGAAGTCCTGTAGTATGTCCTCTCCGTTCCTCGTGCGGATCCGCTCCGTCTGCGTCTCATGGTCTATATCCAGAAATACTTTCCGGTCCATGTATTCTCCCAGTACCGGATGGCAGCTGTAAGCGCCTTCCACGAATACAAAACCGTTATTTTGTACCGGGAGCCAGTCTCCCGGTGCCATGCGGGAACAGTCAAATCTCTGATAGGAAAATGCTTGTCCCGATGCAAGCTTCGGTATGACTTCCGTCAAAAATCGTTCATAGTGCACATTTCCACCAGGCTCGCTTCTGCGCTCCTGCGTCCGAAGTGCAGGCGGCAGAAAAAAATCATCCATATGGATCACATCTCCGCCCAGTTCTTTTGCAAGTCTGGCAGCCAGTGTTGTCTTCCCTGCGGCGCATCTGCCGTCAATGGCAATAATGCGCATTCCGGTGGGAAGCACACGCAATTCCTCTGTCAGCTCAGAAACAGTTCTCAGCGATCTCATCCACAGCCTCCGCAATGTATTCTCCCAGGCGTCTGCTCTCGACTCCCACGATAGTGGCATGGCATTTACTCATGGGGATCAGGATCAGTTTTGCATCATTCGAAGCTACCGCTGCTGCCATGGTGGGGGTGATCTCACCTAACATGGCATCCGCCATGACGATTCCCACCGGTCCTACGATCACGTCTGCCCTCTTACTGTTATATACCACGGCATTCTCCCCGGTGGCACCGCTTGTAACGCCGCTCTTCATCATATTCGCCGTAGCTGTGGCGTTGGTTCCCACTGCGATCAGTTCCGCCTCCGGAAACCGTTCCTTCAGAGCCTCCAGCAGGCTTCTGCCTACGCCTCCGCCCTGGCCGTCCATTACCATAATACGCATAACTTTACTCCTGCCAAAAATAATACATACATGTTCCATGATAGCATGGCAAATGCTTTTTTGCAATTTATCTTGACAAAAAAATGCCCACCCTTTATTATGTATTATGCTTCAGGAAGGAGCTTAACGCCAGAAGGCATATTTATCCCAGAAGGGAAAAGTGTGCCGTTCTGGCTTTTTTGTTACTGTTCAGGTTTCTCCGTCTCGGAGAGGCTTTTTGCGAATGGAGACTCTGAACAGTTATATCTTATCAGGAGGTTTTCCATGAAAAAATTAACTGTTTTAAACAAGAGCATCCTCACTGCTCTGTGTATTGCCTTATGTGTGGTTCTGCCCATGACTCTGCACGCCATTCCCAAGGGCGGTGTCCTGTTCTCCCCCATGCATCTGCCCGTGCTTCTGTGCGGTCTGGTCTGTGGAGCACCTTTCGGTCTGGTCTGCGGCATTCTCGGACCTCTGGTATCCAGTCTGCTTACCGGTATGCCCGTTTTTGGATATATGCCTGTTATGATGATCGAGTTGGGACTCTATGGTCTGATCAGCGGTCTGGTCTTGCAGTTTCTCCGCAGCGGTAAGCTGATCATTGATCTGTATGCGGCTTTAATCATCGCCATGCTGGGCGGCCGTGTGATCACCGGTATCCTGCGCGCACTGATCTTTGCAGGCGGTTCCTACAGCTGGTCTGCCTGGGCTGCCGGATATTTCGTATCCTGCCTCCCCGGTATCATTATCCAGCTGATTCTGATCCCCATCATCTATGTTGCACTGGAACGCGCTCATCTCCTGCCGGTTCGTTACGCTGCTGTTTCTGCTGCCGCAGAGACCGAAGCTGCATAAATCCATACACCCTCGAGCCGGCCGGCTCATCGCATCACAGCAAAATGGCTCTTCTGTCTTACGACAGGAGAGCCATTTTCTGTTTGTAAATTCGTATGAAATAGAGGATTTCCGCCACTGCGGTGATACTCCAGGAGAAAACATACAGCAGATACAGGGACGGTATCGTATGGAAATAGGCAAATACGGTGTAGACCCAGATTACACGGAACACGCAGGAGCCCATGATGACAATGAACATAGGTATAATGCTCTTGCCCATGGCTCTGGCCGCCGCAATGGTACAGTCCATAAATGCCGAAATACAATACGAAAATCCCATGATTGTCAGACGGTACATACCGGCATTCATAACTGCCGCATCTCTGGTAAACAGGGACAAAAACGCTCTTCCGAAAAATACCAGTGACACTCCCAGGATCAGACCGATGGCGAAGGAATATGCCAGGCTGATGAGGTAACTGTTCCGCACCCTTTTCTTCTTGCCCGCACCGTAATTCTGTCCCATAAAGCTGCCGCAGGCGGTATAGAATGCTGCCATGACATCGTATACCATGGCATCTGCATTGGTGGCTGCGGAATTGCCTGCCACCATGGTGGCATCAAAGGAATTCACACCCATCTGCACAAAGCTGTTGGCAAACTGGAAAATTACGTTCTGCAATCCGGAGGGCATTCCCAGCTTCAGGATATCCTTCGTAAGTTCCGGATCCAACCGCAGCTTTCCCGGATGCAGGGCATAAATGTCTTTGCAGCGAAGCAGTGCCTGCAGGATTAATGCTGCAGATACATACTGGGAAATGATACTGGCCAATGCCACTCCTGCCACATCCATATGACAGACGATCACAAAAAACAGGTTCAGAATAATATTCAGCACTCCGGAAAAACCAAGATAATACAGAGGCTTCTTCGTATTCCCCACTGCGCTGTACACCGCATTACCAAAGTTGTAAATGGCCAGCGCCGGCATTCCCAGATAATAGATCCGCAGGTACAATACTGCTTTGTCCAAAAGTTCCTCTCTGGTCTTCAGCATTGTCAGCATCCACTCGGATAAGCCGACTCCCAGTACCAGTAACAGCACTCCCATGATCAGGCTGACCAGTGCGGCGGAATGAATCGTCTTCGACAGGCTTTCCCTATCCTTTGCCCCGTAATACAGTGCCGTCAGTACATTGATACCGCCGGACAGACCAATGAGGAATCCGGTAAACATGGTGACCAGTGTGGCTGTGGACCCTACCGCTCCCAGCGACAGGGAACCGGCGAACTGACCGATCACCGCAATATCCGCCATGTTGAAAAGCACTTGTAACAGATTGGACAGCATTAACGGCACGCTGAAGATCAGTATTTTCTTTCCTAAGGGTCCTTCCGTCAGATCCTGCATATTCTGTTTCATTTTCAATCCTATCCTTTTATCTTCTTCCCATATTTGTATCTCTGTTATTACTCTTCCCATCAGCGTCCACTCTGACGAAAAGAACGGTCAAAGAGTTTTTTGCTCCTTGACCGTTCCTTATTCTAGCATATCTTATCTTTCTTTTCTACCGGAAAATCAATTTTTTTGACAACTTATGCTGCCTCTTTTTCTGAATTTTTCCCGGCACCGAACAGCTTGCGGATGCAGCTGTAAGCAACCATAACTCCCAGTACCATAAGCAGTATGGCTACGATCAGCTGTAAGCCGTCTACCAGGAAGGCAGCCTGTCCGGATGCCACATTTTTCACCAGGGCAACTGTCTTCTGGATCAATGCAGTAAAGGTTACGACCAGCATCATTCCCATAGGGAAGTACAGTGTCCAGCCGGTACGACCGGTAGTCTTTAAGAATACGGACAGGGCGATCAATACCAGTGCTGCCAGCAGTTGGTTCGCAGAACCGAACAGCGGCCATACATTGTTGTATCCGCCAAGAGTCAGCAGATAACCGAAAAACAAAGTGATCACAGTTGCAAAATACTTATTGGTCAGAACTCTCTGCACGGGAGTCATCTTTGCGGTATCTGTGGTGTCTCCCAGGAACAGCTCCTGGAAGGACATACGCCCGATTCTTGCTACGGAATCCAGAGAAGTCAGTGCCAATGCAGATACACACATGGTCATGAATACAGTTGCTACGGTTACGGGAACCCCCATCTTCTCTAGGAATCCTGCGACACCGGAGGAGAAAATGGAGAACGGTGTACCATCGGGCTTCGTGCCATTGACTGCAACTGCACCGACAACTACCAGTGCAACCACACCCAGCAGACTCTCTACGATCATGGCACCATAACCTACCATGGGCATATCTTTTTCATTGCTGATGGTCTTGGATGAAGTACCGGAGGATACCAGGCTGTGGAAGCCGGATACCGCACCGCAGGCGATGGTGACGAACAGAGTCGGGAACAGGCTGCTGTTACCTACCTGAAAACCGTTAAATGCATTCAGCTCCATATCGGGATGAGCCACAACCACACCAAGTACGGCACCGATGATCATACCCAGCAGCATAAAGGTGGTCATGTAATCTCTGGGCTGCATCAGAAGCCACATGGGCATTACGGATGCAAGGAACAGGTATGCCATGATGATGTAGATCCATGCAGTCTTGGAAGCATAGATGGGAAGATGCATACCTACAGCGAACATTACTACCAACAGACCGATGGCTACGACTGCCTTGACCCACTCGTTCATCTTGCCGACCTTTTTCTGGATCAGACCGAAGATCACTGCTACAACGATGAACAACATGGAAATGGATGCCGCACTGCCGTTGGCATATGCCACACTGGCATCTTCCAGTCCGGTACCTACGAAGGTACCTGCCACCATATCGGTAAATGCTGCAATGACTAACAGAGTGAACAGCCAGCAGAACAGCATGAACAACTTTCTGCCGGTCTTACCAATGTATTTTTCAATGATCATTCCCATGGATTTTCCTTCGTTCTTCACGGAGGCATACAGCGCACCGAAATCCTGTACGGCACCGAAGAACAGACCGCCGATCAGAAGCCACAGGAGCACGGGAACCCATCCGAATACCGATGCGAGGATGGGACCCGTCACAGGACCTGCTCCGGCGATAGAGGAAAACTGATGAGAAAATACAGTGAATTTGGAGGAAGGCACGAAGTCCTCTCCGTCTTCATGGGTAAACGCAGGCGTCTTCGCCTTCTCATCGATTCCCCACTTTTTTGCAAGCCATCTTCCGTAGAAGACATAGCCTGCTACCAGCACTACCATTGCGATCAGAATGATTACCAAACTGTTCATTTTTGTTTCCTTCTTTCTTGTGTCTTGTTGTTTTGTCGTGACAGAAAGAAAAATTCTGATTGCCCTTAAAACAAAAAAGCTTTCCGTCTCCAGTGCTTTATAAGCACTCAAAGACGAAAAGCTCTAAGCTCTCCGCGTTACCACTTTGCTTGCCATGTTTTATCACATGACCTCTTGTTCCCATCTCCATGAAATACAAATATCTCATTTCCAACAGGCTTCTAAATAACGGTAGAATACCGGTGACACCTACTTAACTGCTTCAGTGTACTTCTCACAGAGGATAGTCTGCCATACTCACATGCCGTCTCACACCAACCGGCGGCTCTCTGAAATGCTTCCGTATGCAGATCTTGTTCTGTTCATCGAATTTCACTTTCTGTTCGATAGCAAAGATACCACTCTGATTTTATAATGTCAATAGTTTTCTTTTAATTTTTTGTTGATCTATTTTATCATTTCCCCTTTTTATCTGCGATCAGAGGTTTGATAGCGGAATAAATCTCGCTGGTACGTTTGCTGTCCTTGAACTCTTTGTTCAGGGCATTGTTGATTCCCTGTTTGGTCTTGTACTGGCGGATGAATTTTACCACCTGAGGGACGATGGTCTGGTCGGAAAGCACCTTTTCCACTGCCTGGACCAGTTCATCCGGTTCTTCTGCTGCCTTCTTCTCTGAAGCCTTCTTATCAACAGTTTTCTCCGTCGTTTTCTTTTCTGTCATATTTGCAGTATTCTTCTTCCGGGTATTTCCGCTCTTTTTCCTTACCGTTTTTTTCACGGGTTCCACAGGCACAGGTTCCAGTATCTCAGGCAACGGTTCTTCCAGGATCTGCACGCTCACAAATGCTGGCTCTGCAATCTCCTCTGCATCCACTTCCGCCTTCGGTTCCTCCGTCATTACCGCTGTTGCGTTCTCTGTCTCCTGTTCTGTGATTTCCACTGCCATCGGCTCTGCTTCTTCCAACGGCAGATTCTGCACACTCTCCCGTTCCACGCTTCCCGTTATTTCCTCCGCATTTTCTTCGGCCGCAGGATTCTGTTCCGCTGTCGGGTTCTTTCCCCACAGAAGATTGCGGGTGATCCGCACGGGAACTCCCTGTGCTTTCCAGTATACCATCAGACTGGTGAATCCATTGTCCTTGGTCACGATAAAGTAATCCGGGTGTATCCCTTCCCTCTGCTGCTCACAGATCAGGTAACCGAGATACGTTGCCAGCTGGAAATCCAGTGCATTCTTGGTACCCACTGCTACCTTGTGGTAAATGATCTGTGCTTTCGTCTCATTCAACTTCCGATGCAGGTCAAAAGTCATGCTGTCCGCATTGTCACTGTATCCTCCTCGGCCAGCAGTTCCACTCCCTCCATGCCTCGACTCTTTACATTTTCAAAATCAATCAGATAATAGGCCATTATTTCTCCTCCCCATTTGTTGTATCAATTTCTTCCGCTTTACCAGTCTCTTCCGGTGTCCCCTGCTCCGGTTCCGCCGGTGCATCCTTCTGTTCCACAGTCTCTACAGGCTCTGTGTTTTCTACCGGTCGGGTTGTCTCCGGCGTCCCGGACTCCTCTGCACCTGCCTGCGGCTTTTCCTCCGTCACGGCTTCCGGCTCTTTTGGGATGCCTGTCTCCGTTCTGCTCTCCTCTGTGGCTTTCTTCTTCGCCGGAAGCTTTTTGCGAATGCTTTCTTTCCAGCCGGTGAGCTTCTCATCCCTCCGGTTCTTCCGTTCCCTTCGCTTTGCTGCCCGTTCCTGTCTGGCCTCTTCCTTAAGTTCCAGTTTTTCCTGTTTTCTGGCCTGTTTTGCCAGTGCCTTTTCTTCCAGTTCCACTTCCTTGACAGCGGCTTTCTCTATATCCCGGATATAGCGGTCCGCCTTTTTGTGGTTCTTACGGTCCAGGCGGTATGGGTCATACACAAAGTACGATACCGCTCCCAGCACCAGAATCACCACACCGGCAATCGTCAGTACCGGTACGACGATCCCATACTCCGTAAATCCCAGTTCAAAACAGACAAATACGATCAGCATGGCCGGAAACAACAGCAGATACAGAATTCTTGTCACCATATCCAACAATGCATGCTGTCTTTTCCCATTGGTCAGAAGTGTCCCCTCAATAGCGGTATAAAATGCCATAAAAATACACAATTCCGAACCGAAGCCATGAAGATATCCGCAGATTCCGGTCAGAATCAGCGACAGAAAAAACATGCCGAACGCCGTTCCCTGATACCAGGCATTGCGGTACTCCGTCATTCCCTGCAGCTTGTCCTCACTGATGCCGTGCATCCGATAGACATCCTTGCGGATCATCCGTTCAAATTCTTCGTTATACCGCTGTTCCTCTCTGGTATTGCGCAGGTGGTCTTCCACTGCCTTGCTCATCTGCTCGATATATTCCTGCTCCTTGCGGATCCGTTTGGTTCTGAGCTGCTCCAGCTCATTCTGGCGCCTGACTTCCTCTTCCAGTTTCCGTACCTTTCCGATCCGGGGATTCTTTACCATAATCTCCGGATTCTCCGGAAGCACAGTTGTTTCGTTCTTCTCCTGATTCTCCATTGGGTCCTCTTTCCGTTTATATTATCATCCAATAGCCTTATTATAGATTTTCCGGCCCAGAAAAACAACCTTTTGTTCCCTGTTTTCATTGCTTTGGCTCTTCATCCTGTCACTCGAGAAAAATGCCGCAAGTACCGGCAGCATTACCATAATGGGGAATAAATAACGTACCTGCACTACCGGCCCCAGCAACATGGTCCCAAAGTATAAAAACGGCAGTAAACTCATCTGGAAACACCAGTATTTTCTTCGATACAGGCACAACACCATCAAAAAGAACAGGCTCCAGCTGTATAGAGATCCATGAAAAATAACGGAAAGCACCGGCCATTCATTAAAGCAGTTACCACTGACGATCTTTTCCAGCACTTTTTCCAGTGCCGGGAATTTCGACCGATGTTCAATACTGCCATAGCCTTCGATTTCCGAGGAAGTATAGGTAAAGAGCACACCATATCTTGTGTCTGTGCCATAGCCCAGATTTTCCGCCCAGGAGAAATCATCCCAGAACCAGTATCCTCTGGTCAGTTCCAGAAAAGCATCCAGGAACTCGTTCGGATACCGTTTGCCCACTCGTAGCCAGTCTCTCAAAAACTGCCTGGAATTCTCCGTATATGCCGAAGCATTTACCGCGCCCTTGATGGTATCTGCCAGCGGCGCATAATAAGCATCCCAATGATCTCTCGGCACATATTTTTCCAGCAATGCCGCCAGCTCCGGATCCTGCGCCTCCAGTTCCTCTCCATGATAATATGCCACTCTGGCAAACTGCTGGATGGGAACGCTGTAAGCCTCGATCTTCGGAGCCTCCAGCCGGGTCCCTATGGCTGTCTGGATCACATTTCGCATTCCGGTCTCTCCCAGTACCAGACAAATCCCCAGAATCAGAATACCCAGTTTTTCCTTTTTCGGCCGCAGGATCAATAACAGCAGCATAAATACTGCCACCGCATATACTGCATTATTACGAAACTGCATCATCAGACAGCCCTCAGCCACCAGAAGAATGTTCATGAGGATTTTCTTTTTTCCGTTGCTGAAATAATTTCTCTCCAGAAAAAGTAAAAAGAACAACGTAAACAATATGGTAAACAAGGTATCCTTTGTGGTACACACCACTAAAACCGTGTTGTATGGGAAAAGCGCCAGAAATAGTGTTGTTACCACCACCGGCCATTTTTTAGCAGTCATCCGCCAGATCATGGACGTTGCATAACCCATGACCAGAGCATACAGCACCATCTGGAATACCGCCATACAGGCCATTCCCGCCTCGTAGGATCCGATGGTCGTTCCAATCTGTAAAAACAGCCGGATCAGCCATGTATGTGCAATGGGCTGCAAGGGATAAAACCATTCCAGGCCCTTATACGCTTCGTTGACCTGTCTGTGAAAATCGTAAGACATGATGATCGGGTAATAAGCCAGCCATACCGGAATCAGGCACAGGAAAATAACGACTGCCGTTACTGCGAATACAATGTCGGACTTCCAATATCCACCCGACATCGTTGCTTCTCCTCTCGCAGAGAGTCGGTCTATCCCGTCAAGCAACAGATTTGCAAAAGGAAATGCGGCAACACTTAAGCACAGCGCACGGATCAGGATCATCCCTTTGCCCCGGACTCCGCAATCCGTCATTCCCAGATTCTGCAGCTGATATCCCATGACCATGGACAAGGCAAACAGGAAGCTGATCACTGCCACATAACATATTTTGCGCTTCCTGTCCCTTTTCTCCTCTATTTTCCGGAGATTTTGCTCCGTCTGCTGCAACATAGAATAGATTCCCACAGCCAGCAGCACATTCAGAACACTGTAATAGATCCGGTTCACCGGCTGTAAGCTGAACAGATATGCCACCCCGTAGACACCGCACAGAGTCAGAACCGCTCTGCCCGAAGTTCCTTTGTATTTCATCCATTTATCCTTTGCAATAGTCAATCGTAAGATGCCTCCATACATTTATTTCCATTTCTTCCACTATATTGAAATTTACACTTTCTGTCAATCATTGTAAGTTCTTTTCTATTTGATATATTGTATATATTTAACA
>OKTB01000810.1_pt1 | contig 15184 bp, 10 predicted proteins | sample 1606131 | NCBI WGS metagenome assembly OKTB01 (sample SAMEA3879518, study PRJEB24766) | human gut metagenome | biome: human-associated habitat; feature: feces | place: USA | collected 1985/1987
GTGCCGCTGGTGGATATGTTCCTCTACGTCTGCGACGAGGCCGATACCGGCATCGTCTCCCTCTCTCAGGAAGACCTGGACGACCTCCACGACGCCCGCGACCAGATGGAGAGCGCACTGGCCCAGCTGCAGGGCGACGACTACAACCGCGTCCTCATCTACCTGAGCCCCTCTCTGGAACCCGGCCAGACTACTTATGAGTTCACCGACACCATCCGCTCCATCGCCCGGAAGTATTACCCGGACGGCGAGCTCTACATGGCCGGTGACGCCACCAACGAGTACGATTTCCAGAAGTCCTTCGCCATCGATAATGTCGTCGTCAACGTCGTGTCCATCTTCATCGTCCTGCTGGTGCTGCTGTTCACCTTCCAGTCCGTCGGTATGCCCATCCTGCTCATCGTGGTCATCCAGGGCGCTATCTGGATCAACTTCTCGTTCCCGTATTTCATGGGGACCAACCTCTACTTCATGGGCTACCTCATCGTCAGCTCCATCCAGATGGGCGCGAACATCGACTACGCCATCGTCATCGCTACCCGTTTCAACGAGCTGAAGGATAAGATGGAGCACAAGCAGGCCATGATAGAGACCATCAACTTCGCGTTCCCGACCATCCTGACTTCCGGCACCATCATGACCGTGTCCGGCCTCCTCATCGGCCAGATGACTTCCGACGCCTGCATCGTGGGCATCGGCCAGTGCCTGGGCCGAGGCACCATCATCTCCATCCTCCTCGTCCTCTTCGTTCTGCCCCAGATCCTGCTCATCGGCACCCGCATCGTGGACCGTACCTCCTTTGCCGTGCCGAAGCTGGTGGCCCGCAGCAGCGGCAATGGCCGTATGCGGGTCAACGGCATCGTGCAGGGCGAGATCCACGGCTCCGTGGCCGGTACGATGAACGCCATCGTGGACGGCGATGTCCAGCTGACCGTCATCTCGGGCAACGTCTCTCAGGAACTGGACGACAACGAAAAACAGGAGGTGCAGAATGAAGACCAGTAACCATCTGCTGCGCCGCCTGACGGCTGCGCTTCTGGCCGCTGTGCTGGCGCTGAGCATCGCACTGCCGGTGTTCGCGTCCGACGACGGCGATACCATTTACATCAACAGCGTCTCGGACCTGCTCTCGCTGGCCAGGAACTGTGCCTACGACCAGTGGTCGGTGGGCAAGACGGTTGTTTTACAGAAAGACCTCTCCCTCGAGGGGATGCTGTGGGAGCCCATCCCGTCCTTCAGCGGACAGTTCAAGGGCAATGGCCACACCATCTCGGACCTGACCATTACGGGCCAGTATTCCCCGGCGGGCCTCTTCGGCATCGTGGAGGAACAGGGTTCCATCGAGTCCCTGAGCGTCCGCGGCGTCGTGTCTGTCTCTGACTCTGCCGACACCACCACCGGCGGCATCGTAGGCATCAACCACGGCACCCTCATCAGCTGCCAGTTCACCGGCGTCGTCACCGGCGACAGCGAGGTGGGCGGCATCGTGGGCCGCAACGAGTCCGAAGGCACCATCGACCACAGCACGGCCCGCGCCATCGTCACCGGCAAATCTTCCACCGGCGGCATCGCAGGCTATAACCTCGGCGCCATCACCGGCTGCACCAATGTGGGCAGCATCAACACCGAATATCCGGAAGCCTCTCTCGACACCGACGGCTTCACCGCCAAGATGGTGGACTACATCAACAACAAGATGGCCGCCGCCGATGACGACGCCACCAATTCCGTCACCAATGTCGCCACCGACACCGGCGGCATTGCAGGCTATTCCTCCGGCGCGATCGCGTCGAGCACAAACTACGCCGCCGTCGGTTATCAGCACATCGGCTACAATATCGGCGGCGTGGTCGGCCGCAGCAGCGGACAGGTGCTCGCGTGCAGCAATGAAGGCGCGGTCTGCGGGCGAAAGGACGTTGGCGGCATCGCCGGCCAAATGGAGCCCTATATCCGCATGGAGGTCTCCGACGGTCTGCTGCAGCAGCTCAAAACACAACTCAACGAGCTCAGCGGTCTTGTCAACACGGCAGCCAACCATGCCGAAGGCGGCTCAAACGAGATCGCCTCGCGCCTGAACAGCATGTCCGGCTATGTGGACAACGCGGCCAATGAGCTGAACAACGTCCGGCTGAACGCCAGCATTGACAGCGTCATCACCGGCGACGGCTCCCATTCCTCCGACACTCTGATCGGCGGCGGCAAGGGCGCAGCCGGCGGCATCGACCATGAGCATTCCGACAGCGGTCACAGCACCACCATCTGGGGCGGCAGTGCCGCAGGCGCGGGCGCGAGCCACGAGGGCAATGCCTCGGGCACCGTCACCGGCTCGACTCAGATCGTCGCTGCACCGGATCTTGGCGGGCTGACCTCGTCGATCAACGGCCTGAGCAGTCAGGTCACGATGCTCAACAATGCCGCCAGCGGCACGGTCGGCACATTGGCAAATGATATTCGTTCGATCAACAACAAGTTCAACGAGCTGACAGGAACGCTGTTTTCCGCCATTTCCTCGCTCAGCGGCGGCACGGGCGACATCATTGTCGACACATCCGATGTTGACATCGATTCCGTCACGTTCGGCAAAGTCTCTTCCTGCCGCAACAGCGGCGCCGTGTACGGCGATGTGAATACCGGCGGCATCACCGGCTCCATGACCATTGAGTACACGCTCGACCCCGAGGACGACGTCACCGGCCATCTTTCCGGCTTTTACCGCAAGCAGTACGAATACAGGGCAATCCTCCAGAGCTGTGTGAACACCGGCGATGTGACCGGCAAGCGCAGCTACGTCGGCGGTATCGTCGGGCGCATGGATCTTGGCTATCTCACCGCATGCGAAACCGCTTCCTGCACGGTGGCAAGCGAAAACGGCAGCTACACCGGCGGCATCGCCGGACTTACCGGCGCAACGGTACACGGCAGCTTTGCCAAATGCACGCTCAGCGGCAAGAAGTACGTTGGCGGCATCGTCGGCAGCGGCGTACAGGAAAATATCGACGGCAGCGGAAGCAGCGTGCGCTGGAACTATTCGCTTGTGGACATCACCGATTGCCAGCAATATCGCGGCGCGATCTCCGGCAGCGATACAGGTACGTTTGAGTACAACTACTATGTCTCCGACAATCTCCCCGGCATCAACCGCCAGAGCTATGTCGGACGCGCAGAACCCACCTCCTACGAAGAGCTTCTTACGCTTCCCGAGCTGCCGGAGAGCATGAAATCCTTCTCTCTCACCTTCGTTGCCGACGGTGAGACCGTGCTCAGCCGCACCTTCCACTACGGCGATTCCTTCGCCGAAAGCGACATTCCCGATCCGCCGCAGAAGGACGGCTGCCATGTCCACTGGGATCGAAGCGACCTTACAAACCTGCACTTCGACACCGTTGTCACCGCAGTCTACGAAGCCTACACCCCCGCGCTTGCCTCCGAGCAGACGCGCGACGGCGGACTTGCCATTCTTCTCGTCGAAGGAAACTACAACGACGGCAGCGCCATCGCCATGACCGCTCAGTCTCTTACGCCCGCGGCGTTCGATGTTCAATCCGGCACCGTGTTCGACCGCATACAGGGTTATTTCTCCTGCCTTCGCCGCGGTGAGATCCCCTCCACGACCGCCAACGCAGAAGTGCTTGAGCAGTGGCATGTAGAGCTTGCCGACGACGGGCAGGACACGCACACCCTGCGCTATCTTCCGCCGGACGAGCAGAAGGATATCCGCATCTACGTGCGCGAAAACGGCGGCAGCTGGCAGGAAACCGACTGCGGCACAATGGGCAGCTACCTCACCTTCACGGCAAGCGGTGACAGCGTTGACTTCGCCGCCGTGCGGACGCTGAACGTCCTTGGCATCTGGCTCATCAGCCTTGCTGTGCTGGCGGTTCTTGTTCTTCTGATCGTTCTGCTTGTCCGCCGCCGCAAGCGCAGGGCACGCCGGCGCGCGGAAGCGCTCGCGCGCAGCATGAGCGCCGTTACGCAGGCCGAGCAGATCGTCCGCAGCGCGGATACCGAAAGCGCCCAGACAGAAGATACAGCCAAGGCCAGCGAGGGCGCGCCGGAAGCGTCCGCCGTTCCCGCCGCGGCAGTCCCCGTACCGGTCGTCACCACCGCAGCGGAAAGCGCAGAAAATGCTTCCACAGCTGCTCCCGCTCCGTCCGCTCCCGTTGACTCCGATTCCATTGAGGCGCGCCTTGCGCGCGCGGAAGAGGAGCTGCGGCTGCTGCGCGAGGAGCGCGAAGCGCGCGAAAACGCACTCACGCAGCCCGCGGTCCCGCCCGCGCCGAAAAAGCGCAGACACCGCCGCTTCCTTCCCATCCTCATCACGATCCTCGTTCTGCTTGGCGCAGCGGCGGCATTCTTCCTCAAGTCCGACTTCAAGAAGGATCTTGAGGCCTGCCGTCTCATCGAAGCGCGCATCAAGGAAGATCCCATGACGATGGACGTCACCGTTGACGCTTCCTGCGGCAAGCTCGTTCTTCGCGCAGATGCTTCCGTCGCCCGCACGAAAGCAGATGGGACTTCTGTCACCTGCATCGACCGCGACGGCGCGGCGCTCTACTACGCAAACGGCGCGCTCTACCTGGAAAACGGCAAGTCTTATGCCGTCGGCGGCGCGTTTCCCGACTACGCCGAGCTTCTGGATACGACCGCTGAGCTCTGCCGCACGCTGAGCGTGAGCAAATCCGTGGACGGGCAGAACAAGGTCTACACCTTCACCGCCGAGGGCGACGACGCGAGCGCGCTGCTGCATCTTCTCACCTCGGACGAGATCGCCGACGCCGCGGCGCTCTCCTCGATCCGCGTGACGCTCACCGCAGAGAGCGGCGAGCTGATGCGCATGAACTTTGCGGCGGAGAATTCCGGTGATCTGCACGTAAATGCCGACGCCGTCTTTACCGATGCGTCTGCGCCCGTGGTGCCGGACGAGGTGCTCTCTGCCATTCGCTCGTCCGGCGGCGCCGCCTCTTCTTCCACGCTGACAGGCGATGCGCTCCGCCTGCTGCACGCATGGGGCGAGCTGACGAATGACATTTCTTCGTCTGACATTTCCCTTTCCGCCGACTGCGGCCCGATCGTGCTGAGCAGCACGCTCCAGTACGACCGCAGCAGCATCGACGGTCAGAGCTACGGCTGCATTCGCAAAAACACGCTCGCCGTCTACTTCTCCGGTGACAAGATCTGCGACGCGAGCGGCAACAGTGTGGACACCGCAAGTGCGCAGCTCGTCGACGCCTCTTCGCTCATCGACCTCTGCTACCGCCTGATCCTTGACGGCAGCGCAGGCTGCGAGCGCGTGAGCGACGGCTATCTCTACGGACTCTCGCTCGATTCTGACGCCATGAATGATCTGGCCGCCGCCATCGCGCCGGACATCAAGGCGCAGAATGTGACCTTCTCCTCCGGGCACATCTCCGTGCTCGTGAGCGAGCAGGGCGCGCTCAAGTCGGTCAACATTTCGTGCAGCGGCGCGCTGCATCTCATCCTCTCTGACGCTCCGGCGTCGCTCTCCGCCGTCATCACGCCGGCGGAACGCGAATTCTCGATTCCCCAGCCGGCGCTCAATGCGCTGAAACAATAGAAAAGCGGAGGGAGTTACCAATCATGGAAAATCGCATCATCAGCATCAGCCGCCAGTTCGGCAGCGGCGGCCACGAAGTTGCAGTAAAAACAGCGGATCTTCTCGGGATCCGCGTCTATGAGCGCGAGCTGATCCGCCTTGCGTGTGAATACGGCGAGCTTTCGGAGAAAACGCTCTCCCCCTCAGACGAAAAGGCGACCAACCCCTACCTCTTTCAGACGGTACACGAGGGCAACCACCACGTGCTGCGCGGCAAGCCGACGAGCGAGGTGCTTTTCGCCCTGCAAAGCCACGAGATCCGCCGCATTGCCCGCCACGAAGAGTGCGTTTTTGTCGGGCGATGCGCAGACTATGTGCTGCGCGAGGAAAACGTGAAGCTCCTCACCGTCTTCGTCTCCGCGCCGGACGAGCACCGCATTCAGCGCAAAATGGCGCAGGAAAAACTCACGCGCGATCAGGCCGTGCGCCTGATCCGCAAGATGGACAAGCAGCGCCGCAAGTATTATGAAAGCTATACCGGCCGCATCTGGGGCGCACCGGGCGGCTACGATCTCTATCTCGACACCGGCATTCTCTCCACCGCCGATGCCGCAGCCATCGTCGCCGACCGCTTCCGCAAGCTGTAAAAAGCACCGCACCAATCAAGGGCGGGAGAACTCTTTCGAAAAAGAGTTTCCCCACCCTTCAGCTTGTCAAAAAACGCCAGTTTTCAAAACACGAGGACTGGCGTTTTATCATTAAAGGGAGTAAAAATCGTTATATAGGGAACAAAATTGGAAGCATTTCACTTCCGAATAGCGATCTTTTTGAGATTCATGGCAGCATATTTAAGCCTCACCCATACAGATGCTGAAGCAACGCCATTTTTATTAACACCACCGGATCTGATCCGGGGCGGCCGTTATCTGCGCAATAATATGGACTTAGCCGTGCATACAGCCATTCACAATCCATTACATTCTCTATCTTGCGCAATAAATGATCCTTGGGGACTAAGGCATCTACATCCACCATCACGATATCTCTTCGAGAATTCTTTCTCCAATTTCCCAACCTTACCCCCTTTTTTCTCTATGATAGCAGAAGGACCTCGCCAGTGGCGAGGTTCTTTGACAAGCCAAAAGGGAGCGCTCCGGCATTTGCCGGGGCGCTCCCTTTGCGATTTTTTCAGCGAGCGTTATTCTTTGCGATGGCAGGTGCCGCCGCAGTGTGCACAATCGCCGCTGCATCTGCCGTTTTTCCTGCTTTTTCGCACAAAGCGCAGGGCAAGGAGCGCGGCGAGCGCGATCAGCGCGAGCAGCAGGTAGTCGAGCGCGCTCATCAGAGCAGCCCTCCGAGCGTGTAGGCGGCGAAAGCCACGACCCACGCGACGGCGCACTGCATCAGCACGACGAGCGCGGTCTTGAGCGTGGAATTTAGCTCGCGGCGAATGGTGGCGACGGCGGCAACACAGGGGGTATAGAGCAGCGTGAAGACGAGAAAGCTGACGGCCGAGCGCGTGGTGAAGAGAGACGCGATGGCCGTGCCGCCGAGCAGCACCTCAAGCGTGCTGACAACGCTCTCCTTGGCGATGAAGCCGGAGATGAGCGAGGTGGCACAGCGCCAATCGGCAAAGCCGAGGGGCGCAAAAATGGGGGCGATGCCCTTGCCGATAAGTGCCAGCAGGCTCTGTGCGCTGTCAGAGACAACATTGAGGCGTGTGTCGAAGCTCTGCAAAAACCAGATGATGATGGTGGCAAGGAAGATGACCGTGAAGGCGCGCTGCAAAAAGTCCTTGGCCTTTTCCCACAGCAGCAGCGCTACGCTCTTGAGCCCCGGCATGCGGTAGTTCGGCAGCTCCATGACAAACGGCACGGGCTTGCCGCGGAACGCGGTCTTGTTCATGATGAGCGCCGCGAGAATGCCGATGAGGATGCCGAGCAGATACAGCGAGATCATCACGAGCGCGCGGTGCGCGGGGAAGAATGCCGCCGTGAAAAAGGCGTAGATCGAGATCTTGGCCGAGCAACTCATGTACGGCGTGAGGAGAATGGTCATCTTGCGGTCACGGTCGGACGAGACGGTGCGCGTTGCCATGATGGCGGGCACCGAGCAGCCAAAGCCGATGAGCATCGGCACGATGCTGCGCCCGGAAAGCCCGATGCGGCGCAGGGGCTTGTCCATAACGAACGCCACGCGCGCCATGTAGCCGGTATCCTCTAAAATGGAGAGGAAGAAAAAGAGCGTGACGATGATGGGCAGAAAGACCAGCACGCTGCCGACACCGGCAAAGATGCCGTCGATGATAAGGCTGTGGACGACGGGATTGATGCCGTAGGCCGTGAGCGCACGGTCGACAAGAGCGGTGAGTGCGTCTACGCCAAGGCCCAGAAGGTCGGATAAGCGCTGCCCGATCACGTCGAAGGTGAGGTAAAAGGTCAGCAGCATGATGCCGAGAAACGTCGGAATGGCCGTATAGCGGCCAGTGAGGATCTTGTCGATGCGGACGGAGCGCGCGTGCTCGCGGCTCTCGTGGCACTTGATGACGGAAGCGTCGACCACGCTCTCGATAAAGGTGTAGCGCATGTCGGCGAGCGCCGCGTTGCGGTCGAGCCCCGTTTCGGTCTCCATCTGCACGATGCAGTGCTCAAGCAGTTCTTTTTCGTTCTGGTCGAGCGCAAGCTGATCGGCCAGATCGTCGCCGCCCTCAATGAGCTTGGCGGCGCAAAAACGCGCGGGAACGCCGATTCGGTCGGCGTGGTCGGCGATGAGATGGACGACGGCGTGGATGCAGCGGTGCACCGCCGAATCGTCCGGGCAGAAATCCGTCACCTTGGGCAGCACCTTTCCGCGCGCGGCGGCGATGGCCTGGTCGGTCAGCTCGCTCACGCCTTCGCCCCTGGCGGCGGTGATGGGGACGACGGGAATGCCGAGCGCCGCACTCATTTTCTGCACGTCGATCGCGCCGCCGTTGGCGCGCACCTCGTCCATCATGTTGAGCGCCAGCACCATCGGTACGCGCAGCTCAAGGAGCTGGAGCGTGAGGTAGAGATTGCGCTCAATGTTGGTCGCGTCCACGATGTTGATGATGCCGTCCGGCTTTTCGTTCAGAATGAAATCGCGCGAGACGATCTCCTCCTGCGTGTAGGGGCGCAGCGAGTAAATGCCCGGAAGATCCACAACAGAGCAGCCTTTTTCATCGCGGATCTCGCCTATTTTCTGGTCGACCGTCACGCCCGGGAAATTGCCCACGTGCTGATTGGAGCCGGTGAGGGCATTGAAGAGTGTCGTTTTGCCGCAGTTCTGGTTGCCGACGAGAGCAAAGATCATTTCAGCTCGCCCTCCACTTCAATTTTTTGCGCCTCTTCCACGCGCAGCGTCAGCTCATAGCCGCGCACGCGGATCTCAATGGGGTCGCCCATGGGCGCGACCTTTTGCAGCGTGACGCGCGTGCGGGGAATAAGTCCCATGTCCAGCAGGCGGCAGCGCAGCGCGCCATCGCCGCCGACAGCGGTGATCACTGCGGACGCCCCGATATGCAGCTGATCCAGAGTCATACTTGCTTTCCCTTCTTTTCTGCGAGTTTCATGTATCTATCTTATCTAAAAAATTATCATGCCAAAGAGCGAATGTCAACTGCCGTAACGCGTTGAAATAGACAAGAAAACGTGCTATGATAACCGCAGATTTTGGATAGGAAAGGAAGCGAGGGGAGTGCAGAAGAAAGCTCCCGTCTTGCCATGATCGCAATTCTGCTTGCGCCGGCCTATCTGCTGGCAAATTACTATCTGCTGCGCCGCACGATGGAGTGGGTGAAGGCGTGGTTCCCGTTTTTTCGAACGGTGCGCCATTGGGCGCTGCCCGTTGCGGTGCAGGTGTTTCTGGCCTGCTCCATCGTCATCGCCTTTTTCCTGCCCGAGGGCAGGGCGCGGCGTGTGATGAAGCTCATCGGCAACTACTGGCTGGGCGTGCTGCTCTATGTGCTGCTCGCGATTGTTGCGGCGGATCTTCTGCGGCTGCTGCTCGGGTATGCGCTGCCGTTCAAGCACATTTTTGTCACGACGAAGATGCACCGCATCGCGGGCTGCCTTTGCGCGCTTGCCATCTTGACCGCTTCTCTCTGGGGCGTTGTCAATGCGCGTATCATTCATGTAACACCCTATGACGTGACGATCGACAAAAGTGTTGCGGGCATGGACGAGATGAAGGTCGTGCTCGTGGCGGATCTGCACCTCGGCTACAACATCGGCGAAAAGCAAATGCAGAGAATGGTGGAGAAGATCAACGAACAGGACGCCGATCTTGTCGTCATTGCAGGGGATATTTTCGACAATGAGTGGGAGGCGGTGGACGACCCGGATCGCATCGCGGAAACGCTGCGCGGTATCCGCTCGAAATACGGCGTTTACGCCTGCTATGGCAACCACGACATCGAGGAACCGGTGCTTGCGGGCTTCACCTTCCGCCAGGGCGAGAAGAAGGAGAGCGACCCGCGCATGGACGAGTTTTTGAAGGACGCGAACATTACGCTTTTGCACGATGAGGGAACGCTCATTGACGGAAAGTTCTACCTCTACGGCCGCCCAGACGCGCACCGTCCCGGCCGCGGCGTCAAGGTGCGCAAAACGCCTGGTGAGATCACAGCGGAGATGGACAAAAGTAAGCCCATCATCGTCCTCGACCACCAGCCGAAGGAATTACAGGCGCTTGCAGACGCGGGCGTTGACTTAGACCTCTGCGGCCACACGCACGATGGGCAGATGTTCCCGGGGAACCTCACCATCAAGCTGATGTGGGAAAATGCCTGCGGGTATCTTCAAAAAGGGAAGATGCACAACATCGTGACCTCGGGCGTCGGACTCTTCGGGCCCAATATGCGCGTGGGGACAAAGGCGGAAATCTGCCCGATCACAGTTCATTTTGCAAAATGAAGCTGCAAAGCATCGGCGGGAATGTCTCTTTGCAGGAAAAATGACATCAAAGGGCAGGGGCACGGCGTCAGCCGTGACGGATGGATTGTAAGCCAAAAAATTTACGATTCGCTGAAAAATAGGAAAATATTGAACATTTACAACCCATCAGTCATCTTCGCTGACAGCTCCACTGACACAGGGGAGCCTTAGCCGACGCACTATGACATGGTTTTTTGACAGTCTGAAAGGGAACGCTCCGGCATTTGCCGGAGCGCGCCCTTTCGTTTCTTTTTATTTGCGCACAAAGAGGATACCGAGCGTGCTCGGCCCGCAGTGGCAGGACACCGTGCAGCCCGCATGCGTTTCAACAACTTCGTCAAACGCGCCGTATGCCGCTGCCTCCTCCATCGCCGCGTCCACCACGCTCTGCTCGCAGGCTGGGTGCGTGATGAAGGCAAGGTCTTCCGTGATGTCTTCGCGCCCGTCGAGGCGCTCCTTGACATACTGACGGATACACTTTTCGAACGAGCCGCGGTACTTTTTGCAAACGCCCATCTTCCCCTCGCACACTTCGATACAGGGCTTGAGGTGCAGAAGGTTCGCGCCAAGCGCAGCCACAGCGGAGCAGCGCCCGCCCTTTCGCATGTAGTCGAGCCGCTCGATGAGGAAGCTTGCCTCCACCTTCGGCGCAAGCGCGCGCACGCGCTCGGCGATCTCGCTGCCGGAAAGCCCCTGCGCGGCAAGCTTTGCCGCCGCCACGACCAGAAGCCCCTGCCCGCTGCTCAGGTTCTCTGAATCGACCACATAGACATTGTCGAACTCCTGCGCGGCAAGGCAGGCGTTCTGATAGCAGCAGGAGAAATTTGCGCCGATGGTGACCTGCACCACCGCGTCGTATTCCTTCGCATAGCGCGCGAACACTTTGCCGTATTCGTACTGGCTGACCGCCGCCGTGCTGCAAAGGCTCCCGCCGCCGTCCACATGGGCAAAAATATCCGCAGGCGTGATGTTCACACCGTCTTGAAATTCTTCTCCGTCCTTGATGATGCACAGCGGCGTAATGGCAATATCGTAGCGTTCGAGCAGCTCTGGTGACAGATCGCAGGTGCTGTCTGAAATGATTTTTACTCGCATTGTTCGTGTTTTCCTTCCCCGTAGGTCAGATTTACGCGGGTACTCCCGGTGGAAATGATATAATCGGATTGTACTCTTATATCGCAGGCAGATGAACTCTCCCTCAACGCAACATCAACTCTTGTTGAGGTTTTCCGTATTTTTCACGAAAAAGAGACTCCGAAGTGGTTCCCTTCGGAGTCTCCGCTCTGATGATCGATCTTCTCAGCCGTAGCTTCGCGTCAGTTCGACGGAGTCGGCACCGCTGAGCAGGAAGGGCATGCCCTCGCCGGTGCGTGCGCGCTGAAAATGCATCTCCTCGCCCGAGGGAGCGATGAGGATGGGGAAGGCCGCGTCAACATCGCCGTCGACGACGGGCGCGGTGAGCTTGAGGCGCAGGCAGTCGTCCTCCATGCGCCAGACGCCGGTGCGGACAAGCTCGTATTCCTGATACTCCTGCGGCTGGAAGTAGACGTAGGCCGAGCCTGCGTAGCCCGCCTCGCTGTCGTCCGCAGTAAGCTCCATCATCCAGCAATCGCAGATCCAAGTGGTGTTTTCGAGGCCGGCATCCGTGGGCGGCAGCCACCAGTCGTCGCCCGCAGGCTCCCAGTTCCCGTCATTGGGCCCCCAGTTTTCAAGATCCCAATCATCGCCGTAGTCAAGGCCGGTCGTATAGCCGAAGATGGCGAAGTCCATCAGCATCGCTTCACCGTCGTCCCCGATCGGTATGATGGGAATTTCGTACTCGTCGATCTGCGGGATCCATTCAAGCGACACGCCCTCGTTCGTCACCAGAACGATCTCGATGTCCGGCTCGTCGGCATCTACGAACACCAGCACGGGCTGGGCGTATTCCTCGCGATAGAGTACCTCGTCCGCCTCGGGATGAAGACCGTTGCCGTAGGCTTCCCAAGTGATATGGTTCACGGCAAGGCTGGTATTCTCATCGCGCGGCACGATGCAGTAGAGGTTGCCGTAGCCCGCGCCGAGGACACGCTCCGCCGGAATGTCCAGCAGGAACGGCAGCGCAGATGCAAGGTCTCCGCAGTTTTCGAGCAGCCAGTCCGTCATCGGCGATCTGTCGCGCCGCTCGCGCTGGCCGAGATAGGCCACCGCGCCGGTGGTCTGGTCGCTGTATATGAGCCCCCCCTGCAGCAGGGCAAGCGATTCCGCCGCCTGCTTCGGATCGACCTTCGATGCGGACACATTGCCCTTGCTGCCGGAGATCATTCCCTTTGTCCCCTCGTCCCCGTCTTTCGTCGTATTGTCCTCTTTTCCGCCGCAGGCAGTCAGGCTCAGCGCCAATACCAGGCAGAGAAGCGCCGGAAAGAATCTGCGCAGGAACAAATGCTTCATCGTCCGCCTCCTTCTTAGAACTTTCCGCTGCGGCCGCTGCCGCCGCCACCGCTGCAGCTGCTGGTGCCGCCGCTGTCGGAGTCGTCATGTATCTTGCTCCGCGTTTCGGTGGTGTGGGTGTAACGGTCGTACTGCTTTGTCAGCTTCAATCCGCCCGTGGCGACATACTCGTCGGCCTCTACCTTCTTATGGACGGTCTGCATCTTCCACTTGAGCATGATGCAGATGAAGCCGGAGATCGCGCAGGAGGCCGCCACAACAATGAGGTACATCGGAAGAGTATTCTTCCGCACGGGATCTCCCTCTTCCGCAAGGGTCAGATACTCATCGCAGGTATCCAGATAATGGGAAGCACCGCCGTACCAGTCGTTGTCGCCGAAGTAGCCGAGGAAGGCATCCTCCAGCTGCTCCTGACCGTACTTATTGAACGCATACTCCGCGTTTTTGCCGTAGACGAACATGGCGTAGTCGCGCTCGTCCATGCTCAGCAGGATGATAATGCCGTCCCGGTTCTCGCCCATGCCCAGCTCATTGGCGTGATAGAGCTGATAAGTGGTCTTGTAAACATCGTTCCCGCCGCCGTACTCCGTGAAGTCATCCACAAAAGCAACATAGACACCGCAGTTGTGGCGCTGGGAAATGTCCGAAGCCCGTGCTTCCAGTTCCGCCCACTCCTCGAAGGAAAGCTGGTCGCTGAGATCGAAGATATAGTTCATATCGGCGCCGGTCTGCTCCGGCGTCTGCGCCTCGGCATCACCGCCGGTGACGTCCGGCGAGGCGCCTGCCTGGAGGTAGTTCTCCACGCTCTCCGCCATGGCGTCTACCGCCTGTGAGAGCGCAGTGGCGCTCATGGTCATGTCCTCGCCATTCCATGCGCGCTGGGCCATGTAGGGCGACACCGCGTCGCGTACAACGTCAGACAGTTCCTGTGCGCTGCCTCGCGCCGCATCAAGAAGGGTGTACACGCACCAATCCGTCTCCGAGAGCGTGTACGCGCCGTCCTCCGTGCCGCGCAGCAGCAGCGTCAGCGAGACACCATCCCTTTTCTCGCCGTAGCCGTAGCCGGAATTCTCATAAACATATACCGCGATATCCGAGACGCTGCTATTTTCCACGCCCTCGTCGGTAAATACATCCACCCGCAGGTCAATGCCGAGTTCCTCCGAGAGTTCCGGAAGCATCTCCTCACCCAGATAGGACAAATCGCCGAGCATTTCCGTCTCATCGTAGATCAGGCCGTAATCTGTTTTCGCCATAGCGGGAACGCACAGAGCCAGCACCAGCAAAAGTGCCGTCAGCAAAGCTATCATTCTTCTTTTCATGTCCGTCCCCCCTTATCAGCGCATCAGAAGCGTGGCTCCGATCGAGCCAACGATCGACAGGAGCGCCGCAATGCCGGCAAACATGCCCCAGAATTTTCCCCAGCTGACCGGCAGGTCGCCGACCAGTTTTCCGGTCTGCCCGTTCATGGCAAAGAGGAAATCCTTCCCCTGCCACTTGGTATTGAGCATCCACACGGGCATGAGGGCGTAATGTACCTTGCCGCGCGTCAGGTTCGTGCTGCCGGTCAGCCGGATGCAGGTATCATAGCCCGTCACGCTGCCGCGCAGCGCGGCATCCAGCGTTCCCTCGCAGCGCTGATCCGCGCGCTCCCGGCTCTCTTCCACGCTTACATCGTACTTGTCGGCAAGAAAACCGGGGAGATAGGCCGTGGAAAAGCCCTTCAACTCATCGTAGTCGTAGGGTTCGATGGAGTCCATGTGGTCGTCCGGCATTTTACTGGAGGCGTCCACCGGCACCTTCTCAAAGGTGACGGAACCGGCGCGGTAAACGTCGAAATGTTCCGTTTTCGTAATTTCATAGTCGCCGGAAACGTAGCTGTGGGAACGGGTCGCCTCGTAGCGGGCGTCGCCCGCCGCCTCGCCGTCGAACATCCAGAAGGGGACGTAAATACCGCGGATCTCCTGCACATGGTTTTCGTTGGTAAAGGTCTTGGGCAGAAAAACCTTTCCTTTATAGTGCTCCTTGAGCGCCTTGATGGCATCTTCCCTGCCGAGCTTGAAGGGAAGGATAAAGTCCGGTCTCAGCTCTCCGGAAAACTGCCCCGGCACGACCGTGGGGTTGCCGCAATAGGGGCAGGACGTTGCCGCCGTGCTCTCGTCGCAGATCAGCTCCGCGCCGCAGCTGGGGCAGCTGTACGCCTTCATGTGCGCGCCCTCCTCGCCCCAGTCCTCGCTGAAGCCGGAGG
>OKTB01000817.1_pt1 | contig 15037 bp, 5 predicted proteins | sample 1606131 | NCBI WGS metagenome assembly OKTB01 (sample SAMEA3879518, study PRJEB24766) | human gut metagenome | biome: human-associated habitat; feature: feces | place: USA | collected 1985/1987
CCTGATGGCACTGATGGAAGATGGAAAACCCAAAGAGGAGCCGCCTGCTGTGTGCAGCTGTTCGACAAAATGTGAAACAGGGACAGTCAATACGGCCTGCCCGGTCTGTGCAACCGATATGAGCAAATGTACGGGCAAAGCACCGGAACCTCCGGCAGAAACACCGGAGCCGGAAAAAGAGAAGCCTGCCGGACTGAACCCGGCTGCGCTGATCCTTCTGCTGGCTCTGCTGGGCGGCGGTGGCGTATTTGCCTACTTGAAGCTCGTTAAGAATAAGCCTAAGACCAAGGGCAATGACAGCCTGGACGATTATGATTATGGCGAGGAAGATTCCGAGGAATGGGAAACCGAAGATGAGGAAGTCCTTGAGGATGGTTTTGAGGGTTCTGACCCTAATGAGGAACGCGATAGAGCAGATTGAACTATTTGAGCGTAGCGTATTTCAAATCATTGCGGGATAAGGGACAGAGGACAGGGAGAAATTCCTGTCCTCTGCTGCTCTATTCACTCTCTTACTGTAAATCCACACCCAAAATCAGCAGCACATGGTCAAAGAAAGGAGGACCTCACAATGAACACCTGGAACTGGTTATTACACTTTCTGATTATTTTTGATCTGGTCGCCTTCGGAATTTACTTTGGAGGAGACATTCTTTTCACTGCTATCAGCAAAGTTCAAAAAAAGTCAAAGAAGGACGATGACTTGGATCTTTATGATTTTGAAATTGAGACCGCACCCCAAAAGCGCTCTTTATGTGTGGACTCAATCCGAATGCTTTATTCTGGTGAGATAGATGAATTTGTGGAAAAGGAGCTGTTGCTTGATGCAGCGGAGACCATGAACGCTTTATCTGAAGCTGAAAAAACAGCCGTTAGCCTGTTACTAAAAGCTTATATCGGTTTTTTGAGCGAAGAAGCAACGGTAGATGAACAAAGTTTTCCCATGGTTAAGGAACTGTTGTCTTATACACAGGGCAGCAAAGAAGATGGTGAAAAAGATGCCATAGATTGTCTGATGGAAGATACGGTCAGCAGAACCCACAGACATCGAGAATATTACAACAATTATCAACGCTATCAACTGATGCAGGTGGATAAAGAGCGTGTGATTATGGCCTGCAATATCATAATCAATGATTTGATTGGCAGGTTGTACCGATATGATTATCGCTTTGGCTATGACATTACACTTGCCTCAGAACACAGCATTGCAAAAAAACTGTCTGATAATTGGCAGAATGAATGGGAGGTTGAAGATTATGAAGCTGGTGATTGCTGAAAAACCATCGGTTGCACAAAGTCTGTCGGCGGTGATTGGTGCAACCGCCCGTAAGGACGGGTATCTGGAGGGCAGCGGTTGGCGTGTCAGCTGGTGCGTGGGCCATCTGGCCGGTCTTGCGGATGCAGACAGTTATGATCCCAAGTATGCCAAGTGGCGATATGATGACCTGCCTATTCTGCCGGAGCATTGGCAGATGGTGGTGGGAAAGGATAAGAAAAAGCAGTTTGATATTCTCAAAAAGCTGATGAATGCCCCGGATGTGACGGAAGTGGTAAATGCCTGTGATGCCGGACGCGAGGGCGAGCTGATCTTCCGCAGCGTCTATGAGCTGGCAGGCTGTCAAAAGCCGATGAAAAGGCTCTGGATTTCTTCGATGGAGGACTCCGCCATAAGGGAGGGCTTTGCAAACCTGCGCCCCGGTGCGGACTATGACGGACTTCGGGATGCTGCCCTCTGCCGTGCCAAGGCCGACTGGCTGGTGGGGATCAATGCGACAAGGCTTTTTTCCGTGCTGTATCACCGAACCCTCAACATCGGGCGCGTGATGTCCCCGACGCTGGCGCTTATTGTTCAGCGAGAAGCTGAGATCGACACCTTTCAGCCGGTTCCCTTTTATACCGTGGCGCTTGAGCTGCCCGGTCTTACCATATCCGGGGATCGCATGGCGGATAAGGCCGCTGCTGAGCAGCTGAAAGAAACCTGTCAGGGTGCAAATGTCACAATCAAAAAGGTGGAGTGCAAGGAAAAGTCCGAAAAGCCGCCTGCCCTCTATGACCTGACTACTCTGCAAAGAGATGCCAACCGCCTGCTTGGATTTACAGCCCAGCAGACCCTGGACTATCTGCAAAGCCTGTATGAAAAGAAGCTCTGCACCTATCCCCGTACTGACAGCCGCTATCTGACCGGTGATATGGCAGACAGCCTGCCGGTGCTGGTGAATCTGGTTGCCAATGCTATGCCGTTTCGCAAAGGAATCGCCATTACCTGTGATCCGCAGACGGTAATCAACGATAAGAAAGTAACCGACCACCACGCAGTAATCCCTACCAGAAATCTCAAGGATGCAGACCTTTCTGCCCTTCCTGCGGGAGAAAAAGCGGTGCTGGAGCTGGTGGCCCTGCGTCTGCTGTGCGCCGTAGCCCAGCCCCATATCTATTCGGAAACTGTTGTGATTGCAGCGTGTGCCGGTGGGGAGTTTACCGCCAAAGGAAAAACGGTGAAGCACCCCGGATGGAAAGCACTGGAGGACGCTTACCGTGCCAAAATGAAGGATGCAGAGCCGAAAAAAGAGGGCGCAGAGAAAGCCCTGCCGGAGCTGACCGAAGGACAGACCCTTTCGGTTTCTGCGGCAATCGTCAAAGAAGGCAAAAGCAGTCCGCCCCAGCACTTTACGGAGGACACCCTATTGTCCGCGATGGAGACTGCCGGAAAAGAGGATATGCCGGAGGATGCCGAGCGAAAAGGTCTGGGGACACCGGCCACCCGTGCCGGTATTTTGGAAAAGCTGGTATCTGCCGGTTTTCTGGAACGAAAAAAGAGCAGGAAAACGGTGCAGCTTCTCCCTTCCCACGATGCAGTATCCCTTATCACGGTGCTGCCGGAACAACTGCAATCGCCGCTTCTGACTGCCGAGTGGGAGTACCGCCTGGGCGAGATCGAGCGCGGGCAGCTTGCCCCAGAGGAGTTTCTGGACGGGATCAGCACCATGCTGAAAGATCTGGTGGGAACTTATCAGGTCATCAAGGGAACCGAGTACCTGTTCACTCCGCCCCGTGAGGTGGTGGGCAAATGCCCTCGCTGCGGCGGTGAAGTTGCAGAACTGCAAAAAGGCTTCTTCTGTCAGAATGATTCTTGCAAATTTGCAATCTGGAAAAACAACAAATGGTGGGCTGCCAAGAAAAAACAGCCGACCAAGGCTGTGGTGTCTGCACTGCTGAAAGATGGCCGTGTCCGCGTAACGGGCCTATATTCGGAGAAAACCGGCAAGACCTACGATGCCACTGTGGTTTTGGAGGACGATGGACAGTATGCCAACTTCAAGCTGGAATTTGACCAGCGGAAAGGAGGCAGCCGATGAAGCTCTCTTTAGTGGAACGGGAAACCATTCTCCTCTATAACCAGGCAGAACCAATGGCTGAGGTCTACACCCACGATCCCCGTCTGATGGAGAAGCTGGAACTGCTGGCAAAAAAGCACCCCGACCAGATCACCCGAAAGGACGCCCATAACTTTACCGTCCCCAAGCGGTGTGTATCAGTCCGGGAGCCATATAGCGCAGAACGCCGCAAAGCCGCCAGTGAGCGTGCGAAAGCCGCCGGATACCAGCCCCCTGTGAAAAAGTCCGGCAGTTAAAGGCACATGGCAGAGAATGTATTTGAAGCAGTCAAGCAGTCGGTCAGCACCAGAGAAGCGGCAGAGTTTTATGGGATAAAAGTCAGGCGAAATGGCATGGCCTGCTGTCCTTTTCACGATGATAAGAACCCCAGCATGAAGGTAGACCAGCGATTCCACTGCTTTGGCTGCGGTGAAGATGGGGATGTGATCGACTTTACCGCAAAGCTCTTTGACCTCTCCCCAAAAGAAGCGGCGGAGAAACTGGCACAGGACTTTGGCCTGATCTATGACAGTCAGGCCCCGCCCCGCAGGAGATATGTCCGGCAAAAAACCGAGGCACAGAAGTTTCGGGAGGATCGACAGCGCTGTTACCGTGTACTGTCCGATTACTACTATCTGTTGAAAAAATGGGAAGCCGACCGTTCTCCCAGGACACCGGAGGAAGAACCGCACCCCCGCTTTGTGGAAGCAATCCAGAAGAAAGCCTATGTAGAATACCTGCTGGACCTTTTCCTTTATGAAAGTGAAGAAGAACAAAAGGCATGGATTGCAGAACACACAGCAGAAATCACACACTTGGAAAGGAGATTGAAAATCATGGCTGAGAACAAACCCACCAACCGAGAACGGCTAAGGGAAATCACAGATGGCATCGAGCAGGGCATCAAAGAACTGTTTGAGAGTGAAAAGTATATGCGCTATCTGTCCGTCATGTCCCGCTTCCACCGCTATTCGGTAAACAACACCATGCTCATCTATATGCAGAAGCCGGACGCCACTTTGGTAGCCGGATACAATAAGTGGAAAGACCAGTTTGAGCGTCATGTAAAAAAGGGCGAGCATGGCATTACCATCATCGCTCCCACACCGTATAAGAAGAAAATCGAGGAGCAGAAGCTGGACCCGGATACCAAGGCTCCGATTCTGGATAAAGACGGAAAGATCGTCACAGAGGAAAAAGAAATCGAGATTCCCATGTTTCGCCCTGTCAAGGTCTTTGATGTGAGTCAGACCGACGGGAAACCTTTGCCGGAGCTTGCTTCATCCCTTTCCGGCAATGTGCCAAATTATGAGGCATTCATGGAGGCCCTGCGCCGCAGCGCACCGGTGCCGATTACTTTTGAAGCAATGGCCGCTGATACGGACGGCTATTTTTCTGCTGATCATCAGAAAATTGCCATTCGTCAGGGCATGAGTGAGGTTCAGACGGTTTCAGCCACAGTACACGAGATTGCCCACAGCAAGCTCCATGACCCTAAAAAATATGAAATGCTACCGTCATGGAAGGTTGTGCAGGAGAGTGAAGGTGGAACCAAACATGATTTCAAGTTGGATTTTGCCACAGAAAAAGAAGCCGAACAGTTTGCTTCTGATATGGATTGGCGTTATGTGGACGAAAATCAGTTTGAATGGCGTCTTGCAGTTGAGGAAGATGCAACCGCAGAAAAACAGGCAATCAAAAACCGTCACACGGAGGAAGTGGAGGCTGAAAGCATCTCCTATGCAGTCTGCAAATATTTTGGCATCGAGACCGGAGAAAACAGCTTCGGCTATATTGCAAGCTGGAGTCAGGGCAAGGAACTGAAAGAGCTGAGAGCCAGTTTGGAGACCATCAACAAAACCTCCGGCACTTTGATCTCCGACATTGAGCGCCACTATAAGGAAATCTGCAAAGAGCGTGGGATTGATCCCCATGCAAAGGCAGAGCCGGAAACCGCCCCGATAGAGCAGCCGACCGGCAATCTAACCTACTATGTAGCAGAGTGCATGGAGTTTCCAAACCTCGGAGAATACCACGATAACCTGTCTTTGGAGGAAGCTGTCCGCATTTATCAGGAGATTCCGGCAGAGCGAATGAACGGGATCAAGGGCATTGGTTTTGAGCTGAAAGACGGAAGCGACTATGAAGGACCTTTTCCGATTTTGACCGGCCAGACCATTGACCTGGACACCATCCAGGCAATCGACTATTACCGTGATAATCCTCTGGTGCAAAAAGCGGTAAAGGAACTGGCTGCGGCAATGCCGGAAATGGAAGTGCTGGGGGCGGACGCCAACCAGCAGGAGGCTTTGTTTCTGATTGACGATGCCACCTATCTTCATATCCAGTCCTGTGACAGCGGCTGGGACTATACCCTTTACGATGCCGCGTCCATGAAAGAGCTGGATGGTGGTCAGCTGGATATGCCGGAGATTTCCCGCATGAAGGCAGTTCTCCAGATTTGTGATGACAACGATTTGGGCAGAGACTCGGTAAAATACGCACCGTTGTCCATGATTGAGACCTTGCAGGAAGCTGCCTACCAGCAGATGCAGGCAGAGGCCAGTCAGATGACTGCTTCTTCCCAGCTGCCGGAAGCGCAGGAGCAGGCACTGGATGAATACCCCATGCCGGATGAGCAGGTATCCACACCGGATATGCAGGAATATGGCTACTCCTATGATGGGATGCTCCCTGTTACCAGAGAACGGGCGCTGGAACTGGATGCCGCCGGTTTGACTGTCTATGTGCTGCATGAGGACAATACGGAGAGCATGGTGTTTGACCCGCAGGAAATCATGGATCATGGCGGTCTTTTCGGTGTGGACCATGAGGAATGGGAGAAAAGCCCTCAGTTCCACGAAAAGGTCATGGAGCGTCAGGAACATCAGCAGGAACGCGAACAGGCATTTCTCTCTCAGAACAGAGATTGCTTTGCCATCTATCAGGTAAGTAGTGACGATCCGCAGAATGTGCGCTTTATGAATCTGGATTGGTTAAAGTCCCATGACATTTCCATAGACCGCAGCAATTATGACCTCATTTACACAGCTCCTCTGAGGGAGTCTGGCACTGTGCCGGAGCAGCTGGAAAAACTATATCAGCAATTCAATCTGGAAAAGCCCGTGGACTTTCACAGTCCCTCCATGAGCGTCAGCGACATCGTTGCGATCAGACAGGACGGTAAGGTATCCTGTCATTACTGTGACAGTGTTGGTTTTACCCAGATCCCCGGATTCCTGCCAGAAAACCCGCTGAAAAATGCGGAAATGATGCTGGAGGACGATTACGGCATGATCGACGGTATCATCAACAATGGCGCAAAAGAACCCACGGTGGCAGAGCTGGAACAGCAGGCCCGAAGCGGTCAGCCCATTTCCCTGATGGAGTTGGCAGCCGCCACCCATCGGGAGGAACGGGAAAAGAAAAAGTCCGTCATGGAGCAGCTGAAAAGCCAGCCCAAGGCAGAACACAAAAAGACAGCACCCAAAAAGAGTGCGGAAAGGGAGATTTGATATGGGAAACTTTACTTTTGAGGAAATGAACCTGATGTGCATTTACAATACCGGCAGCCGCACCGGACTGATCGACAGCCTGCGTGAGATGCGCGGCGAGCTGGCCCCGGAGGAAACCGAGCTGCGGGAGCTGACCGACAGCGCCCTTTGCAAGCTCCAAACCATGACGGATGATGAATTTGCGGAATTGGAATTGTACCCGGATTTTGACCAGTAAACACCATAATCGCAGGGATGGGGTGGCAATATGCTACCCCATCTTTTACCCCAAAACCGAAAGGAGGACAGAACACTATGCCAACCAAAGCTGAACTATATGCACAGATGGCGGAGAAGGTGGCAACGCAGCTCACGGGGAGCTGGCAGGAATGGGCAGGGTTTCTCACCACTGCTTCCCGCCTTTACAAGTACCCGTTCCATGAGCAGTTGATGATCTACGCCCAGCGTCCGGACGCTACCGCCTGTGCAGAGTACGATTTGTGGAATGAAAAGATGGGCCGGTATGTAAGGCGCGGCTCCAAGGGAATCGCTCTGGTGGACGATTCCGGGGACAGACCCCGCCTGCGCTATGTTTTTGATATTTCCGACACCGGAACCCGTGAACATTCCCGCACTCCCTGGCTGTGGCAGCTGGAGGAGCGCCATCTGGATTCCGTGCAGGCCATGCTGGAGCGCACCTATGATGTTTCCGGTGATGACCTTGCCGGACAGCTCACCGAGGTAGCCGGAAAACTGGCTGAGGAATACTGGACGGAGCATCAGCAGGACTTCTTCTATATCGTTGACGGTTCCTTTTTGGAGGAATATGATGAGTATAACATCGGAGTGCAGTTTAAGGCAGCCGCCACCGTCAGCATCACTTACGCTTTGATGTCCCGCTGCGGACTGGAGCCGGAACGCTACTTCGACCACGAAGATTTCATGGCGATCTTTGATTTCAACACCCCGTCCACCATCGGGGCGCTGGGAACAGCGGTCAGCCAGATCAACCAGCAGGTGCTGCGGCAGATCGGCGTTACCGTCCGAAATGCAGAGCGCGAAGCCAACCAAGAAAGGAGCAAACAAGATGAACAATCCCATGACCTATATCCAGAACGGAGACTATCTGATTCCCGACCTGAAGCTGAGCCAGCAGCCGGAGAAACCCCTGGGCAAGTACGGCAGGATGAGGAAAACCTACCTGAAGGAACACCGTCCCATCCTCTACAACCAGATGTTGCTGAGCGAGAAGCTGTACCCGCACCTTCTGGAGATCGACGAGACCGCCCAGAGCAGACTGGAGCAGATGATGCCCCAGCTGGCGAAGGAAGCGGGAGCCACCGAGGAACTGAAAGCCAGCGATCCCATGAAGTGGGTGGGGCTGATGAACACCTGCAAAGCCCAGGCAGAGGAGATCCTGATGGCGGAGCTTATCAACAGCTGACCCTAAACCTGTTCCTCTCCGAAGCGGAACAGATCCAATCCATAGATGAAGCAGAGAATGTAGCGCATACATCCTCTGCTTTTTCTTTTGCCCAAAATGATATTGACCATGTGCTGCGTTTGGGCGGCAATACAGACCGCCAGAGGGAGCGTGTGGTTGCAGCCTTTGAAAAGCAGAAAACCACCGCTGAGATTGCCGAGATACTGAAAACGCTGTACCACGGCGGCAACGGCCTTGGCAGTGTGAGTGCATGGTATGCCGAGGATGGTATCCATCTTTCCCATGGGAAGTCTGTCCGTTATGACAGGTCTGCCCAGGTCATTTCCTGGGAGAGCGCCGCAGAGCGTATCGGGGAGCTTTTGGAGAGCGGCCAGTTTGCCTCCAATGTGGAGCTTGCAGAAGCGGCAGGCTATGAACGCTCCCTCCTCTCGGAAAAGCTCTGGCATCTGTATCACGATCTCAGTGAGGACGCCAGAAAAGCCGGATATTTGTCCTGCCTGTCAGAGATCAAAGGCAATGGTTTCCCGGAGGAGACCCGCCGCCTGACGGAGCAGCTGAGTGACCCGGCTTTCCGCCAGACCCTCAAGGAAGAATACGCTGCCTTCTGGACTGCCTATCAGCAGGACCGTGACCTGTTGCGTTTTCACTATCATAGGCCAAGGGAGATCTGGGAGAACCTGAAAGACCTTGACCTGCCCCGCAGGACTTTTTCTTCGGACCTTTCCCAAGTGCCAACCGTCCAGCACTTCATTACCGAGGATGAGATCGACGCCGCCATGACCGGCGGAAGCAGTTTCGCCGGAGGAAAAGGCCGTATCTATGCGTTCTTCATGGCAAACCATACGGATAAGGAGAAAGTGAGATTCCTCAAAGACGAGTATGGCATTGGCGGACGCTCTCATGCCCTGTCCGGCGCAACACACAGCGGCGAAGATCACGATGGGAAAGGACTGCACTATAAAAAGCAGGACTGCCCGGATGTTCACTTGAACTGGGAAAAGGTTGCCAAGCGCATTACCTCACTTGTCCAGAAAGGCCGCTATCTTACCGAACAGGAACAAGCGCAGTATGACAAGATCCAGGCTGAAAAGGATCTGGCAGAAGAAGATGCCATTCAAGCCCAGCAGCCGGAGATAGAGGAAGAAACGCCAAAGCCTACCCTTCGGGAGCAGTTTGAGCAGTATAAGCCTGTGGTGACTGCCGCCATATCTGAGGATGTGGCATATCGAAATGCCTGCGGTCATTCCGACCGTGAAAATGCTGTCATCGAGGGCAATGCCGCTGTGCGCCGTGCGGTTCTTGGTTCTAAGGATATGGAGCTGATCCGACTCTATTCGGATGTGCCGGAGTTCCGTCAGCGTCTGCACCGGGAAGTGATCGACGAGACCTATCCAAAGCTCCATGAGCTTCTGCGCCCTCTTTCTCAGGAAGATATTGATACTGCCCTTTGTGCATGGAACGGCAATATCGAGAGTAAACACGCTGTCGTCCGCTATATGAAAGACCATGCAAGAGAGAAGGATACCGCTGCATGGCTGGCTCAGGAATACGGTGGCAGCAACAGCCCGTTCGTTGTCCGTGCCGGAAGCCCGGAGGAAACACAGCTGCCCTGGCCGAAGGTACAGCGCAGGCTTGCCCAGCTCATTCAGGAGGACCGGTTCTATACCGAAGAAGAACAGGACCGTTTTGACGACATCGACCCAATCGCCATCCGGGAAGCTCTGGAAGAAAGAGGGATCGTCAACGGACAGGTGACAGACTCGGAAAAACTGGACAATGCCCCGTTTATCCAACAGGTGATGTCAGATGCAGAGCAGATCGCAGATGCCGAGACAGAGCAGACTTCCGAAGTTTCCATTTCCGATGAGGAATATGACGCAGTTCGCCGCCCAATTCCGCAAAGAACCTCCTATGACCCAGCCGCCCCGGTCTATGCCGTGGGCGATACCGTGTATATCGAGGATGACGCCTATCAGATCACCGAGCTGCGGGAGGACACCGTACAGCTTCTGCCCACCGGGATGGTATATCCCATCTACCGGGCAGAGCGCAAAGAACAGTTCGAGCAGCTGCTTCGGGCAGACCGCCGCAATGCTTACTATACCGAGTTTCTTCCTATTGACCCGGACAAGGCAGATCAAGACTTGCGGGATGTATTGGCTCATGGACTGATGGATGAAGCGGATAAAAAGCAGATTTCCACGCTGCTGCAATCCGGCAGGAGCAACAGCGAGATCGCCTACTGGCTGAGCAGAGCCTATTCCGGTGAGATCGAGACACTGAATCTGGAGACCGGCGATATTGCCGATTACCGTACCACGGCACAGGGCATAGAACTGGAAGTCATGGATGCAGAGGAAAAGCGTCTGGCTATGCTGTATTTCCGCTGGGATGAGGTTGCGCCTTTGCTGCGCGGGATGTATGCCCGTCAGCTGGATGGCTTTGGACAGGAACAGCCCCAATCGGCTACCGAATCCCCGGCCTTCCATTCCGAGACCATGGCCGTCTATCCGGGCGATAAGAACAATCTGCCTTATGATGTGGTGGTGGAACGGTTGCATATTGAGGAGCCGGAGCCGCCAGCCCCTGTAACAGAGCCGGAAAAAACCTTTGAGGAAGTGTTGGATGAACACCCGGTTTCCATTCAGGTCAATGGCCAGTGGCAGACCTTTCCCAATGCCAAAGCTGCCGAGGAAGCATCTTATGAGGAATACAAGGCTAACCTGCGCCGCAATGCAAAAAACTTCCGCATTACCGATGAGCATTTGGGCGAAGGCGGTCCGAAAGCCAAGTTCCAGGCAAATGTCAATGCGATTCGTTTGCTGAAAGAGCTGGAAGCTGCCGGACAGCAGGCAAGCCCCGAACAGCAGGAGGTTCTTTCTCGATATGTGGGCTGGGGCGGTCTCTCTGATGCGTTTGACCCGGAGAAACCGGCATGGGCTTTAGAGTATGCCCAGCTAAAAGAACTGCTGACCCCGGAGGAATATGCCGCCGCCAGAAGCTCTACCCTCAACGCCCATTACACCAGCCCTACGGTTATTCAGGCAATCTATGAAGCGGTGGGGCGCATGGGCTTTGAGACCGGAAATATTTTGGAGCCATCTATGGGTGTGGGCAACTTCTTCGGTATGCTGCCGGAGGAAATGAGAAACAGCCGTTTGTACGGTGTGGAGCTGGACCCGGTTTCCGGGCGCATCGCAAAGCAGCTCTATCCCAAGGCGGACATCACAGTAGGCGGCTTTGAGACCACCGACAGGCGTGACTTCTTTGACCTTGCCATCGGCAATGTGCCTTTTGGTCAGTATCAGGTCAATGACAAAGTCTACAACAAGCTGAATTTCAACATTCATAATTACTTTTTCGCCAAAGCACTGGATCAGGTGCGTCCCGGCGGTGTGGTAGCTTTTGTGACCTCCCGCTATACCATGGACGCCAAGGATTCCACCGTGCGCCGCTATCTTGCCCAGCGTGCTGAGCTGCTGGGAGCTATCCGTCTGCCCAATGACGCGTTCAAAAAGAATGCCGGTGCCGAGGTGGTATCGGACATCATCTTTCTCCAAAAGCGGGACCGTCCGCTGGACATCGTGCCGGAATGGACTCAGACCGGACAAACGGAGGATGGGTTTGCCATCAACCGGTATTTTATCGACCACCCGGAAATGGTGCTGGGCAGACAGGAGCCGGTAAGCACTGCTCATGGTATGGACTACACCGTGAACCCTATCGAGGGACTGGAGCTTTCCGACCAGCTGCATGATGCTGTGAAGTACATTCATGGCACTTATCAGGAGGCAGAGCTGCCGGAGCTGGGCGAAGGCGAAGCCATTGACACCTCCATTCCTGCTGACCCCAATGTGAAGAACTATTCCTATGCCATTGTAGACGGGCAGGTGTACTACCGGGAAAACAGCCGCATGGTGCGCCCTGACCTCAACGCCACCGCCGAAGCCCGCGTGAAAGGTCTTGTGGGACTGCGTGATTGTGTGCAGGAACTGATCGACCTTCAGATGGATGCAGCGGTTCCAGACAGCACCATTACCCAAAAACAGGCGGAACTGAACCGGCTCTATGACAGCTTTTCTGCCAAATACGGTCTCATCAACGACCGTGCAAACCGGCTGGCCTATGCAGATGATTCTTCCTATTACCTGCTCTGTGCGCTGGAAGTCATCGACGAGGACGGAAAGCTGGAACGCAAGGCAGATATGTTCACCAAGCGGACCATCAAGCCCCATCAGGCGGTGGCTGTGGTGGATACGGCAAGTGAAGCACTGGCGGTGTCCATCTCGGAAAAAGCCTGCGTGGATATGGACTATATGAGCCAGCTTACCGGAAAAACAAAAGAAGAACTGGCCGGAGAGCTGCAAGGCGTAATCTTCCGTGTACCGGGACAGCTGGAGAAAGACGGCACACCCCATTATGTGACTGCTGATGAATACCTTTCCGGCAATGTACGCCGCAAACTGCGTCAGGCGCAGCGGGCCGCACAGCAGGACCCGATTTATGCAGTCAATGTGGAAGCTCTTACCGCCGCCCAGCCCAAAGACCTGGATGCGTCGGAGATTGAGGTGCGTCTGGGCGCTACCTGGATTGACAAGGAATATATCCAGCAATTTATGTATGAGACCTTTAATACCCCGTTTTATCTCCAGCGCAGTATCGGGGTCAACTATTCGTCCTTTACCGCTGAATGGCAGATCAAGGGGAAATCTTCTGTATCCTACAACGATGTGGCAGCTTATACCACCTATGGGACCAGTCGTGCCAATGCCTACAAGATTTTAGAGGACAGCCTGAACCTGCGGGATGTCCGCATCTATGACACCATAGAGGACGCAGACGGAAAAGAGCGCCGGGTTCTGAACGCCAAGGAGACCACCCTGGCAGCTCAAAAACAGCAGGCGATCCGGGAAGCCTTTAGGGACTGGATCTGGAGAGACCCGGAGCGCCGCCAGACTTTGGTGCGCCAGTACAACGAAGAAATGAACTCTACCCGTCCCCGCGAATATGATGGCAGCCACATCACTTTTGGGGGCATGAACCCGGCCATTACCCTGCGGGAACACCAGAAAAGCGCCATTGCCCATGTGCTGTATGGAGGAAATACCCTGTTGGCACACGAAGTAGGCGCAGGCAAAACCTTTGAGATGGTGGCCGCTTCGATGGAAGCCAAACGCCTGGGCTTGTGCCAGAAATCTCTCTTTGTGGTTCCAAACCATCTGACCGAGCAGTGGGCGTCGGAGTTTCTGCGTCTCTATCCTTCCGCCAATATCTTAGTCACCACAAAAAAGGACTTTGAGACCCATAACCGAAAGAAGTTCTGCGCTCGTATTGCGACGGGTGATTATGATGCCATCATCATGGGACACAGCCAGTTTGAGCGTATCCCCATCAGCCGGGAGCGTCAGGAACGGCTTCTCTATGAACAGATCGACGAGATCACTGAGGGGATTGCAGAGGTACAGGCCAGTGGCGGCGAGCGTTTTACCGTCAAGCAGCTGGAGCGTACCAGAAAGTCTCTGGAAGCCAGACTGGAAAAGCTGCAAGCCGAGGGGCGAAAAGACGATGTGGTAACCTTCGAGCAGCTGGGTGTGGACCGTTTGTTTGTGGACGAGGCCCACAACTATAAAAACCTGTTTCTATACACAAAAATGCGGAATGTGGCTGGTCTTTCCACATCGGACGCGCAGAAATCCTCCGATATGTTTGCCAAGTGCCGCTATATGGATGAGATCACCGGAAACCGTGGCGTGATTTTTGCCACCGGCACCCCGGTCAGCAACTCCATGACCGAGCTTTACACCATGCAGCGTTATCTTCAGTATGAACGCCTGCAAGAACTGAACATGACCCACTTCGACTGCTGGGCTTCCCGATTTGGAGAGACCGTCACAGCATTGGAGCTGGCACCGGAAGGCACCGGCTACCGGGCAAGAACGAGATTCAGCAAGTTCTTTAATCTGCCGGAGCTGATGAACCTGTTCAAAGAAGTGGCGGACATCAAGACCGCCGACCAACTGAACCTGCCCACCCCGGAGGTGGAATACCACAACATCGTGGCGCAGCCTACCGAACATCAGCAGGAAATGGTCAAGGCCCTTTCGGAGCGCGCATCGCTGGTACACAGCGGAACCGTTGACCCGTCCCAGGACAATATGCTCAAGATTACCTCGGATGGCCGCAAGCTGGGGCTGGACCAGAGGATCGTCAACCAGATGCTGCCGGATGAACCTGGCACAAAGGTCAATCAGTGCGTGGACAACATCATGCAGATCTGGCGGGATGGCAAAGCTGACAAGCTGACCCAGCTGGTGTTCTGCGACATTTCTACACCGCAGGCAAAAGCTCCTGCAAGCAAGGCGGCGAAAACGCTGGATAATCCACTGCTTCACGCATTGGAAGGCGCTATGCCTCTGCCGGAGCAGGAACCGGTCTTTACGGTATATGACGATATTCGTCAGAAACTCATTGCTCAGGGGATGCCTGCCGACCAGATCGCTTTTATCCATGAAGCCAACACCGAAGTACGGAAAAAGGAGCTGTTCTCTAAAGTCCGTACCGGTCAGGTGCGTGTCCTTTTGGGCAGCACCGCCAAGATGGGCGCAGGCACCAATGTGCAGGACCGTCTGGTGGCACTTCATGATCTGGACTGTCCGTGGAGACCGGGAGATGTAGGACGGATTTTGCGGACATTCAAAATAAAAAAGAATGTGGAGGTAACA
>OKTB01000830.1_pt1 | contig 14782 bp, 12 predicted proteins | sample 1606131 | NCBI WGS metagenome assembly OKTB01 (sample SAMEA3879518, study PRJEB24766) | human gut metagenome | biome: human-associated habitat; feature: feces | place: USA | collected 1985/1987
CCTTCTGGTAGAACAATATTTTTCCAATTGCAATTCCTTTAAATATTGATTTGCCAGTATATTTCTCCATAAATGATACCTCGTCCTTCTTTCAATCTTTGTTAACATTCTAACTCACAATACCTGTAAAGTCTAGTTTTTCGTAAGATTCAATTCGTCGTAACGCAGCTTTTCCATTGTAAATCCGCGTCCTCTTACCTCATTGATCTGCGTGATCGTGATAAATGCTTTCGGATCGATCTCCTGAATCGCCTCTTTTACCGAATACAGCTTTCTGCTGTGGATAACACATAATACGCCCTTCTGCTCTCCATAACCGGTCTCGATGTCTACCATCGTCACTCCGGCATCAATATCCGTTAAGACTTTCTGACGGATTTCTCTGTATTTGTCCGAAATTACAAATAACTGGATCTGTGACTTTCCAAGAAGCATCACCCGGTTCAGCACAACCGTACTTAAAAACAAATTCAGAATACCATACAGTATCTGTTCCGAATCTGAAAACAGCATCTGAAATCCCAGCACCGAAAAATCTACGATATACAAGAATACCGCTACCGGGACATGAAACCATTTGTGTAACACAAGTGCCAGTATATCGGTTCCACCGGTAGAAGCACCTACTCTTACCACCAGTCCGATACCGATTCCAAGGAGAACCCCTCCATATAATGCCGCAAGCATAGCATTATTCTCCGTCACTTTGTCTATTCCCGGAATGGACTGTGCCATCGACAGGAATATTGGATAAATAAAGGAACTGATGATCGTTGTCAATGCAAACTTCTTTCCCAAAAATACTGCACCGAGAACGAACAGCACCGCATTGATCGCCAAAATAATCATCGATAGGTTCACCTGAAAATAATGGCTGATCGTAAGACCGATACCAGTCGCACCTCCCATAATGATCCCATTCGGCACGATAAACGCTGCCACAGCAAACGACAATACAAGATTGCCGACCAGAACTCCCAGAATAGTTTTGATTATTTTTCCCCAACTTTTTTTCATATGCTCCATCCTCTCTCCGTACTTTCTTTCCCGGATTATGAAATTCCTTTCATCGTAAGCTGGATCCGCTTCTTCTTAAGATCCACGCTCATCACTTTTACATCCACGATGTCGCCAACGCTTACCACTTCCAGCGGATGCTTGATAAATTTCTTATCCGTGATCTCGGAAATGTGTACCAGTCCATCCTGGTGCACTCCGATATCTACAAACACACCAAAGTCAATGACATTTCTTACGGTTCCTTTCAGGATCATGCCTTCCTTTAAGTCTTTCATATCTAAGACATCTGTTCTTAAGATCGGTTTCGGCATTTCGTCACGCGGGTCACGTCCCGGTTTTTCCAGTTCTTTCACAATATCCCGGAGGGTGATCTCTCCAATCTCCAGTTCCCCGGCAAGTCTTGCATAGTCTTTGATCGTGAGGGAAAGTCCGGTTAGCTTTCCTCCGCTGATGTCTTCCAATGCAAATCCCTGTTTCTTCAGCAGTTTTTCTGCAGCTTCATAGGACTCCGGATGTACACTGGTTCCGTCTAACGGATTCGTACCATTCTGGATTCTCATGAATCCGGCGCACTGCTCAAAGGCTTTTGGTCCGAGTTTTGCAACTTTCAAAAGCTGCTTTCTGTCTGTGAATCTTCCGTTCTCTTCTCTGTATGCCACAATATTCTTAGCAATTGCTCCGGATATTCCGGAAATATAAGAAAGGAGCGGTGCCGATGCCGTATTCAGGTCAACTCCGACTTTATTTACACAGTCTTCCACAACACCGGATAAAGCTTCACTTAACTTTTTCTGGTTCATATCATGCTGATACTGTCCGACACCGATGGATTTCGGATCAATCTTCACAAGTTCTGCCAATGGATCCTGCAGTCTTCTTGCAATGGATGTCGCACTTCTCTGTCCAACGTCAAACTTCGGGAATTCTTCCGATGCAAGCTTACTTGCCGAATATACGGAAGCTCCTGCTTCATTTACAATTACATACTGCACTTTCTGCGGAATCTCTTTTAATAATTCTACAATGAACTGCTCAGATTCTCTGGATGCGGTACCATTTCCAACAGAGATCAATGTAATGTTATATTTTTCAATAATCTTTTTCAGCAAATCTTTGGATGCCTGGATTTTCTTCGGTGTCGTCGGAGCAGTCGGATAGATAACCGTTGTTCCGATGACTTTACCGGTCGGATCTACAACTGCAAGTTTACAGCCGGTACGGAATGCAGGATCCCATCCAAGCACAACCTGTCCTGTAATTGGAGGCTGCATGAGAAGCTGCTCTAAGTTCTTTCCGAAGATCTTGATGGCACCGTCCTCCGCCTTCTCGGTCATGAGATTTCTCACTTCACGCTCGATAGCCGGGGCGATGAGACGATTGTAGCTGTCTGCGATCGTCTCTTTCAACACCGGTGTTGTATACGGATTTTCTGTACGGATCACTTTACGCTCAAGATATCTTAAAATATCTTCTTCCGGTGCTTCCACCTTCACTGTCAGGAATTTCTCTTTCTCTCCACGATTCAATGCAAGGATTCTGTGTCCGGCAAGCTTCGCAACCGCTTCCTCGAACTCATAATACATCTCGTAAACAGACTCTGCCTCCGGGTCCTTCGCCTGAGAAGTAACCTTTCCTTTTCTCATTGTCGTCTCCCGGATCCAGGTTCTGTAAACTGCCTCATCTGAAATGCTTTCTGCAATGATATCACATGCTCCGCTGATTGCATCCTTTGCACTTTCCACACCTTTTTCTTCAGAAATATAAGCTTCTGCTATTTTCTCAAGCGGTTCTTTTGTCTTCTGCAATGTGATCAATGCAGCCAGTGGCTCAAGTCCCTTTTCCTTCGCGATTGTCGCACGAGTACGTCGTTTCGGGCGATACGGACGGTATAAGTCTTCTACTGCCACAAGTGTTTCTGCTGCAAGAATTTGTTTCTTTAATTCTTCTGTCAGTTTTCCCTGCTCTTCAATACTTGAGATTACCTGTTCTTTCTTTTCTTCCAGATTTCTTAAATATACCAGACGTTCATACAGCTTTCTCAGCTGTTCATCATTCAGTTCTCCGGTTGCTTCTTTTCTATATCTTGAAATAAATGGAATCGTATTGCCTTCATCGATCAGCTGTACTGCCGCATCGATCTGCCAGCGTTTTACATCCAGTTCTTCTGTCAGTCTCTGATTATTATCCATTCTTTTTAATCCTTTCCACTTTCATAGGCATTCTGTACCTGTTCGGTCAGTTCTTTTCCGCCGTTCGCATACCATTCTACCACAAAAGTATCAAAGTAATCCACTGGTTTCTCCCCGCTGATAATCTGAAGAAACGCTTCCTTCTCCAGCTCCTGTAATTCCTGTGGGATTTCAGCATTTACGTTTTCCAGGGGTAGCGTCTCTGCACTTCGTATTCCCGCTTTCTGCAGTTCCCCTACTGCCTCAATTCTTGACGCATAAGCTGCCCAGCCATTTGCCGTTGTCAACTGTCCATTCAAGAATGATTTACATGTGTCATAATAAGATTTTTCGAGTCCACTCAATTCCGACACATCAAGTGTTTTGTCCAACGCTGCCTGAATATGTTCCGTTGTCCGATAAAGTGCATCCTCATAATCCACATTAATATTCAACGGACGGGCTGTCGGATCTACATTAATGGAAAAATAGTCATTCAATTCTCTTGCTGAAGCATCATTTGCATATCTAGACTGATCAAAAATAGCACTCACATACTTTGCTACAATTTCCGGATGTTCATATCCTTTGCGTACCACCACATACATCCACTGGTCATACGATTCAAAAACTGATATCTTCTGTGTCTCATTCACTTGTTCTTTGTCTAAAAGATACGGTTTCCACTCTGCATTTGAATCGACACTATATGCCGCACTAAGCGGATTATTCGGAGCCCACCAACGTCCGTAAATTGCTCCGCAATGTCCGGTTTTTAACAGATTATCTATGTTTTCCGTCTTTCTCAACAAGAATCTCTGGTCGAGTATCCCATCCTCATATAGATTACGAAGCTTTGAAAGTGCTTCTTTTGTTTCCTGCGTTACTGACCCATAAACTACATCTCCACTTTCATCCAGAATCCAGTGACATGGCATTGCACCTGCATGTATAAACGCTGAATCCACTCCATAAGTCTGGTCCGCCCCGGCAATCACATCTGTACTACAGGCAAGACCAATCGTCTGACCGTCTCCTGCTGCATCTTGTTCTACAAATGCACGCACTATCTCCAACGCTTCTTCTACCGTTTCCGGTTCCTTCAATCCCAACTTCTCAATCCAGTCTTTCCTCAACCAGAGAAGTGGAGCTCCGTCATCGATCACCGTATTCGGAAATGCATACAACTTTCCATCAACTGTTGCAGATTGTAAGAGAGAATCTCCATAACTGTCATACATTTCTTTGATTGTATCTGTCGTACACTCCTCATAAGTTTCTGTCAGATCTTCGATCAGACCGGCTTCAATCAGGCGGAGCAGGTTATCTCTTCCTTTCACGACAAGCACATCCGGAATATCTCGATCTTCAATCGCTACATTGACTGCCTCTTCATAAGTATTACCATCCTGCAATTCAAAGACATCTTCATTCTGAATATTAAGTACTTCCTTCAGATATCTCGTATACGCATTGTTTTCGTATGTATTCCCTACAGGAAGATTCGAATTATTCGCTCCTGCAATCTTGCCAAGTGTATATGTAACAGTCTTAGGATATTTTCCGAGTGGTGTATGCATTGCTTCATACATCAGCTTTCTTTTCACTTCAGCTGCATTGCCTGCACCAGACCCACTTTGAGATGCTTCTGTCTGTTCCATCTGTCTTTGACTTTCCTTTGTCTCAAAACAAGTTCCGCACCAAAGTGCCATCAATAAAACTAATACAAGATGGGCTGAGTGAATTCGCTTTTTCATATCGTTTTTCATAGCACCTTTGCCTCCGTCTTCTTCGGAATTCGGATAAAGACTCTCGTTCCTTCTCCCGGAGTACTTTCTATCCTCATCTCACCTTTTTCTCCATAAAGGACATGGATTCTGTCACAGACATTTCGCACGCCATAACCAGAGGACTGATATGTCAGAATCTGATCTGCTTTCTCCTGCGTCATTCCCGCGCCATTATCTCTGATTTCAAAGAAGATATGCGCATCTTCTTCACGAATCGTCAGCCACAACGTTGGATCCTCATTATCTGACACATCAATTCCGTGATCGATTGCATTTTCTGCAAGAGGCTGCAGGATCAACTTCGGTATCATATAATCATTAAGTCCGTCTGAGATTTGTTCAACTACACGAAACTCATTGTCATGCATAACAAGCTGGATCTTGAGGTATGCACGGATATTATCAATTTCTTTTGCCACCGTAGTCATTGTTTCACCACGATTCAGGCTTGTCCGATAATAGGTAGACAGTGCCAATGTTACATGACTGATTTCATCCTCCCCCGCTTCAATCGCTTTCCAGTTGATGATAGAAAGCGAATTGTAAAGGAAATGTGGATTGATCTGTGCCTGCAGTGCTCTCATCTCACTATTCTGAAGCTGGATCTTACTCTCATATACTTCTGAAATCAAATGGTTCATCTGATCCATCATGCGCCGGAACGACCGAATCAGCACACCAACCTCATCTTTGGACTTACTCTGCACCGTAACCTTGCGAAGTCCCATATTGATCTGGTTCATATTCTCTGTCAATAACTCCAGCTGTGACACCATACGGATGGAGAAAACATACCCTAAAAGGCTCAAAAGAAGAACACTGATTATAATTAATGGAATATTTTTAAGCAGAAGCTTATGGATTGCATTTTCACTTACCGCCTTTGGACGATAGATATAGAAATTCCATCCGGTATCTTTCATTGTTCTCCGTGAAATATAATACTTATCACTGACATCCTTAAGATTCTCAATATTCTTTGGACGGTATTTTTTATCCATAGAACAATCTGCATAAACAACAGTTCCGTTTTCATCCAGAATCATGCCACCAGTATTATCTGTAATCTGACTCATGAATGGACTAAGAACTTTTTCATAATCCAGACGCATCTCCAATACTGCTTTGATCGTATCATTATCGTAGAATTTTCGACTGGCAATGATTGATTTATTTCCCCCACGAGTAATGCGCCACTGCATCAGCGTTCCTTCATTCAGTCTGGAATACCACTGTTGATTCTCCGCTTCTGACATTGGAAGAAGTGTATCTCCATGTGGCACTTCTATATTGTCAGAATACAGCGTAATACTCCGAATCTCTTTGTGATAGATGGTCGGCATCTGAAGCAACGGATCTGCTACTTTCACATATTTCAAATATTTCTCATAATCTGATTCCATTTCCGTATCGAAAATATTCCTGAGACTTTGTGAATAGGATAAATAATCGACCAGATTTTCATAAATCTGTGACTGGTTCTCAATTGAGTTCACCGACTGCTCCAGTATTTTTTCCAGGTTATACTGTTCCTTTTCTCTCAGCTGATTCGTCATGCCATATTGCATAGAAAAAGCCAGGAATACAACCGGCACCAATCCTGCAATCAACATCAAAACTGACAGTTTCTTACGGAATTTCAGATTTTCAAATCGATGGAGCAGCTTCCGTATTTGTTTTTTCATCCGCCTCTGTTCCTTTCCTGCATGCTTCCGGTGTGTCTCCGAAAAATTCCCGGAAGCTTCTGCAGAAGTATGAGTTATTGGAAAATCCTACTTCTTTTGCAATTCCGGAGATCTTCATATTCGTTGTCTCAAGAAGTTCTTTCGCTTTTTCCATCCGCACTTCACGGATAAAGCGGTTCAGTGTCACTCCCGTTTCTTCTTTGAACACAGCACTCAAATATCCGGGAGAAAGAAATACCATTGCTGAAAGCGTCTCTGCTCCAAGATTCCTCTCCTGGTAGTGATGATAAATGTAACTTTTTACTTTCGTAATCTCTGAACGGAATCCGTCTTCCTGTTCCTGTATACAGTGTTCATATTCCTGAAGTGCTTCGTCTACTATAGTGATCACATCCTTCAGGTTTTTGCAACGATATAACCGATCCACTCTCTTCGAAAGCATTTTCTCATCCATTTCATCCATCTGATCAAGCAATTCTTTTAAAATTCCGGAAAATACAAACTTTACATACATATCTGAAAACTGCTTATTGGCACGGTATTTATCTTCCAATTTCTGAAAATCCTGACGGAGATGGGGCAGATCTTTATATTGAATATCATTCGTGATCTGTTCCATGATTTCAGAATCTTCTGCCGGGTCTGCTTTCTTCTCTTCCTGCTTTTCTCCGTGAAAAAATAAATGCTGATGTGGCTGGTAGAACTGCTCTTCTAGCATTCCTTCCAGGGCTTTAAACTCCTCTGCCAGATTCTTTCTATCCTCAATTTCTTTACTGACCGCAAAATAACATTCACTGTCAAACTGATGCGCAAAGAACCGATACATTTTCTCTACAACCACATGATAGTCTGTATACTTCTCCGCGAACAGAAAGATGGACTCATTTGAATTCAGATTCACATAATAAAATTCTCTCTGCACCTCTTCCTTCAGACTTGTCAGAAAATGTTCCTCCTCCGTCTCGAAAAAACCATTGGATGCACTGACAAGAACCATGCGCGAAAGCTGTGAAACATCGTCTTCTGTTTCATCCGTTAATTTCTCAAGTTGAACAAAATCCTCTTCTTTTCCCGAATATAGATATCTCAGGAAGAAGTATTTCTTCAGATAATCTTCTTTTCTGTTCTGCTGCTTTTGCTTCTCTTCCTTAGATGAGATATTTTCCATCACTCGTTGAAAGGTCTTATGAAATTCGTTCGGATCGACCGGCTTTAGGACATAATCCACGACACCATATCGCAGAGCCTCTCTCGCGTAGGAAAAATCATTATATCCGCTGAAAATCACGATTTCCATATCCGGATGATCTTCTCTTACTGCTTTTGTCAGTTCCAGTCCGTTCATGTAAGGCATCTTTACATCCGAAAATAAAATATCTACATGATTCGAAGCCAGTATACCAAGTGCATCCTTTCCATTCGCCGCTTCTAAAATCTGGAAGTCTCCTTCTCTTTTCAGCAGAAAACGGATTCCCCTTCTCTCCAGTTTTTCATCATCTACAATCAGTATTGTAATCATTCCCCCGCGCCTCCCACACGCTGACTTTGCAGTTTCAATGTTTTTTCAAACTTATTACTATTTCCTTTTTAACGTCCGAAAACAGCAGAGAGTAATTTCTCACTCTCTGCTGTCTTTTTATAATTTTCATAGTTCTATTTTAAGTCATCTTTCAGACAATGTCCACACTATCCTTTAACTGCTCCTGCCACAACACCTTCGATAATATATCTCTGACAGAACAGGTAGAAGATAATGATCGGCACAATTGCAAGAACAAGAGTTCCCATCATTGCTCCCATATCTACGGAACCATATCCACCTTTCAGATACTGGACTGCCATCGGCACTGTCTTATATTTTCTCTGATCCAATACAAGTGATGGAAGCAGATAGTCGTTCCAGATCCACATTGCCTGAAGAATTGTAACTGTTACACAAGTCGGCTTTGCAATCGGAAGTACAACTTTGAAGAATGTCTGGATTGGTGTGCATCCATCGATCATCGCAGCTTCTTCAATCTCCAGTGGAATGGATTTCATGAATCCGGTGAACATAAAGACGGAAAGTCCTGCACCAAATCCAAGATAGATCACAATCAGTCCCCATGGATTTCCCATATGAAGCATATTTGCAATCTTAGATAATGTAAACATTTCCATCTGGAATGGTACGATCATTGCAAACAGGCAAAGCATATAAAGGATCTTCGTAAATTTTGTCTTCACGCGGCAGATATACCATGCACACATGGAGCAACATAAGATGATTACTGCTACAGATAAAATTGTGATAAACAAACTCCATCCAAATGCCTGAATCAATCCTGTCTGTTTAATACCACGGATATAGTTCTCTAATCCGACATACATCTTTCCGGTCGGTATCTCGAACGGTGCTTTACTGATATAGGCTTTTTTCTTAAAGGAGTTGATAAATACCAGTATGATCGGATACACATACAGCAGACTGAGCACTGCAAAAATGATTGTTAATAATGTACCATGTTTTACTTTTTTGTTCATTACTGCTGCACCTCCTTTGATGTTGTCATTTTATTCTGGATCAATGCAATCACACCTACAATAATGAAGAAGACAACTGCTTTTGCCTGTCCTACGCCTTCCCAACCGGTTCTTCCATAGAATGTATTATAGATGTTCAGGGCAAGCATTTCTGACATCTTGTCCGGTCCACCGTTTGTCAATGCAAGGTTCTGGTCGAAAAGTTTAAATCCGTTTGTGAGTGTCAGGAAAGTACAGATAGTGATGGATGGCATAACCATCGGAATTGTAACATATCTTAAAAGCTGTACTTTATTCGCTCCATCAATCTGTGCTGCCTCGATCAGTTCTCCAGGAATATTCTGGATTCCTGAGATATAGATGATCATCATGTATCCAACCTGCTGCCAAAGCATCAGGATAACTAATCCCCAGAAGCCGTATTTTGAAGAATATGTAAGCGTTTTCTGGAAATGTGCCAGAATACCGTTTAATAACAGCTGCCATACATATCCAAGTACGATACCGCCGATCAGGTTTGGCATAAAGAATACAGTACGGAAAATATTCGTTCCTTTAATCTTCTTTGTCAAAAGCATTGCTACCGCAAATGCAAAAATGTTGATCAGTAATACTGTTACAATTGTAAATAATGCAGTAAACCAGAGAGAGTGAAGAAAATCCCCATCTCCCAGTATCTTTGCATAGTTGCCAAGTCCAATAAATCTGGCGTCTGTTACCGTTGTGAATTTGCAGAACGAAAGATATACACCTAACACGAATGGTGCAAGGAAACCTATCGTAAATGCAATCAGCGTCGGCAATACAAATACCGGAAAATATCTTTTTATTGCTTTTTGCATGTTCCTCTCCTCCTGTCTCTCTTTCTATAAAAAAGCCTGTCTGCACCTTTGCTTTTTACATTTCTAATCACATAATTTCAGCCTGCCCCCGGTATTCTCGTTGGCAGGCTGCATGATATTTTCACTATTTCACAGCCTTTTTATCTGCCGGTCCTGTGAAAAGTCTTTTTTATTCATTTGCTGCTGCATATTCTTCTGCCCAGCCATCAACAAATGCTGTCTTCACATCATCCCATGTGCCTGTGCCCTGTGCATATTTCAGAAGAGCTCCACCCACATTGTTCTTCCAGTTCTCAGATGGCATTGTTGTAAAGTTCCAGCTTACTGGTGTCTTTCCAGCCTTTGTGTACTCGGCATTTGCTTTTACAAGCGGGTTGTCCGGAAGGTAATCTGAGAAAGTTGTAAACGGTGTTACGAATCCCATCTCATTTGCCAGCATGTCACGACCTTCGTCACTCTCAACTACCCATTTCATGAAATCAAGTGTTGCCTGAATATCTTCTTCAGAAGCATTTTTATTTACACACCAGTAGTTCTCTGATCCTGTACAAAGTCCCTGGTTCTCTTCTCCGTCAACTCCGATGTAGATTGGAAGCATTCCCATATCTTCATCTGCTACTTCGTTATCTTTGATATCATTGTAAGCCCATGTACCATTCTGATAGAATACTGCTTCACCAAGTGAGAATTCGCTTGCTGCGTCATCTCCTGTCTTAGAAGAGATCATAGATGGCTCACATGTAGAGTTGTTCAGATACAGATCCCAGATCTGTTTGTAGTTGTCAAGGTATGTTCCCTTGATAGCATCTGTAGTATCAATTCCGTCTGCCTTGTACTCATAGTAGATTGGCAGGTTTGCAAGGTGTGTCTTGAATCTCCAGTCAGAAGAAGAATCCATTCCTGCTGAAGTGAAAGCTCCTTCTACTCCAAGATCATCTTTATGCGCCTGAATCTCTTCTGCAGCTGTCTTAAGTGCCTGGAAGTTATTCAGCTCATCGATGGATTTGATGCTTGCATCCGGCAGTTCGAAGTATTTGTTCAGAAGTGCCTTGTTGTAGATCAGACCATAAGTCTCAATAACATAAGCGATTCCGTCTACTGCATCACCATCTTTTAATACATAGTCATCAGACTCAACGTCTTTGTAAACGTCACTTCCTGAAAGGTCATAGCAATAATCTTTCCATGTAGCAAGTCCAACCGGGCCGTTTACCTGGAACAATGTCGGTGCCTCGTCTTTTGCCATCTCTGATTTCAGCTGTGACTCATATGTTCCTGATGCAGCTGTCTGTACATCAACCTGAACACCAGTTTCATCTGTGTACTCTTTAGCAAGTTCTACCCACTGGTCAGCCTGCTCCGGTTTGAAGTTCAGATAATAAACTTTTCCGGATGACTTATCTCCTTTTGCTGTTTCATCTCCGCCTGATGTGCTTCCACATCCTGCAAGCATTCCGCCTGCCATTGAAGCTGCAAGTACAAGTGCAAGAATCTTTTTCTTCTTCATAATTGAATCCTCCTTTTATGTTTACTTGTCTTTGTTTTTCTTGATGATGTTATTATAAGAAAAAGTTCCAAAATAAGATATAATAAAATTCCAAGAAACATAACACTATTTCAAGATTATTGTAATTTTTAAAGATTTTGTGTATGATACAAGAGTTCATAAAGAGTCAAATCAGAAAGGATGTGTCTGTTTTTATGCTATCAGACACGACAGGATAGAAAAAGATGGATCGTACGATCAACTATCAGATAACAGAAGAGGCAGATGGCCTGCGCATCGAACAGTTCCTGCGCCACCAGGGCTACTCCTATCAGAACATCACCCAGTTAAAAAAAATGCCGGAAAGCATTTTAAGGAATGGAGTCTGGGAGTATATGCGTTCACCACTTGCTACCGGAGATCTTCTCACAGTATATATTCAGGAAAATGAAAGTTCACCGAATATCCCTCCTGTCGAACTGCCACTTAGCATTATATATGAAGATGAAGATATCCTTGTTGTCAACAAACCTGCCGGAATGCCGATCCACCCGTCACTGAATAATTATGAAAATTCTCTTGCAAATGGATTGATGTGGTACTACACGCAGCAAGGAAAGCCATTTATCTTCCGCTGCACAAACCGTCTTGACCGGGATACTTCCGGACTGACTGTCATTGCCAAACACTTGATCAGTTCCAGTATTCTCTCCTCCATGGGGGCTCGTCATGAGATTAAGCGTGAATATCTTGCGATCGTCCGCGGCAGTGTAACACCTCCATCCGGCACGATTGATGCTCCACTCGCCCGCACCGGCAGTTCCATGATTGAGCGAAAAGTAGACTTCGAGCATGGAGAGCGTGCAGTCACACATTATAAAGTTGTAGAAGAAAAAAACGGGCACAGCCTTGTCTCTCTTATCTTAGAGACCGGCCGCACCCATCAGATCCGTGTCCATATGCAATATTTAGGTTTTCCTCTTGTCGGTGATTATCTATATAATCCCGATATGGAATATATCCACCGTCAGGCATTACATTCCTGGAAACTCTCCTTTATTCATCCGATCACAAGGGAGCCGATGGAATTTACAGCAGAACTGCCTGATGATATGAAAAAGATTCTTCTATAGTAATTCCTTGCGTAAAGAAAGTCCCTCACAATCGAGGGACTCTTCTTATACACTAAGCTTCTTATCTGCCATCCATCCGCTAAGTAAAAATACTATTACACAGATTATAATGTAGTAAGCAGGATATCCGACACCAAAGAACGAATCTCCTTCGACCTCTACATTCGGAAGTACATTGCTGATCAGATTATAAATCTTTTCTATTATAAATGTAATTCCAAAGAAAGCTACGATTGAGATTCCTCCTGCATATTTTGAGTTTCTCAAAATCGTTCTAGAACCAATCACTGCAAGATATCCAACCATCACAACCTCTATCCATCCGACAAAGATGCAGAAAAGATTCCAGATAATCTGTGCGATCAGCTGCCCTTCGCCTGACAATTGTATAAAACTATCTCTTATGATCGCAAATACATTTCCAAGTTCTCCGACATACTGAAGCATCCCTACAAAACAAAGCAGTCCGGCAATCACATAAAGTGCAAACACGAAAAACATCTGTACGATCGCTACAACAAATTTTGCTCCAAGAATTTCCCATACGGATTTCGGAGTCATCCAGATCATATAGCTTTGCTTTGTTTTCAAATCTCTGTTTAAAATCAGTATACTCTCAATTCCCATATAGAACACTACAAAAAACGATCCGACTAATAAAAGCGTTGCACTGATTCCCATCAATGCATCCTTTTCAACCAGCACGCCTCCAAGAAATGTAAGCACACAGACAGCTAAAGCTACCATAACAATCATTCTCGAAGTCCGCTGTTTCTTCCATTCATATTTCATTAATTTTCCCATCGATACTCCCTCCTTACATCTTCTGCAGATAAAGCTCTGCAAGTGAATTTCCCGTTGTCATTCTCTCTGTTTCAACATTCACGACATCCACAAGCTGTCCATCTTTTATAAAAATCGCATCCTCAATAAAGCTTTCTACCTCTTCAATCAGATGAGTAGAGATCACCATTGTACGATTCTCATCTGCTTCTTCCAGGATCAAAGCAATGATCTCTTCTCTCGCTTTATAGTCCACACCGTTCAAAGGCTCATCTAACAAGAGAAGATCTGCTTTTCTCGCCAATGTCGCTGCCGCTTTCAGCTTGGCATTCATTCCGCTTGACATTGCAGATGCTTTCATCTCTTCATTCAAGCCCAGACGTTCAATTGTTTTTCTAAACTGCTCTCTGTCAAAATCCTCAAAGAAATCTGCATAATATGCTTCCACGTCTTTTACTTTCATATAGCTATAGAAAAATGGTTCCGTAGACATATATGCAATGGAAGCTTTGTCATAATAACTGAGTGGATGTCCCTCAAATAAGATTTCTCCTTCTGTCGGCTTTGTCAGTCCTGCTGCCATCTTCATAAGCGTTGTCTTACCGCTTCCGTTTTCTCCAAGAAGACCATAAATCGTGCCCTTTTTCAAGTTCAGCGTAAGTTCTTTAACTGCTTCTTTATTCCCAAACTTCTTCGTGATACTTCTATACTCTAACATCATTTCTACTCCTCCTCGTAATCGTCAATCTGCTCGATAATCTCGCCTTTCTGAAATCCGAGATCACGCATCTCATGTACAAAATTCTTCAACAACTCTTCCGCCATCTCTTTCTTCACATTATCAAACATATGCTCCTCCTCCGACACAAATGTACCGATTCCTCGCTTCGTGTAACAATATCCTGCCAACTCCATCTCCCGGTAGATTCTCGCCGCTGTATTCTGATTCACCTTATAAAGAACTGCAAGTTCTCTGTTCGACGGCATCTTCTCACCCGGTTTCAACTCGCCCTTTACCATCTTTTTCTTAAGCTCGTTGATCACTTGAAGATAGATTGGACTTCCTGAATTATATTCCATGTGATCCCTCCATTTATCTTCTTTGTAATCACTGTATCAGTGCTATATTTAGATAGTACACTAGTTTTTTAGTTTTGTCAATGGAAATATAGACATTTTTATCTTTATGTGTTAATATAAATACACTTTCATTATGTTTAACCAGGCAACTGAGAGGGCGTTCTCACCTGCTTCTAGTCTTGTGGAAGGGGTGGTCATTATGAGTACATATGAAGAATGAACTGCTCCCCGTCAAGTAGACAATTGAAAAAATATAAATTTTTCCTGCCAGT
>OKTB01000831.1_pt1 | contig 14772 bp, 9 predicted proteins | sample 1606131 | NCBI WGS metagenome assembly OKTB01 (sample SAMEA3879518, study PRJEB24766) | human gut metagenome | biome: human-associated habitat; feature: feces | place: USA | collected 1985/1987
CGAGGCGACGAAGGAACTGAAAGAGCCGTTGCAGAAGGGACAGACCGCCCCGAAGGACACCGCACAGCAACAGCAGCAGGAGAAGCCGCAAAAGAAAAACAATAAGGGCATGAAGATGTAATCCGGTGTCCGCCACTAAATCCGAAGTAACATTTGTAAAATTCAAAACGACAGAAAAATATGAAGACAATCATTGCAGAAAAGCCGTCTGTGGCACGTGAGATCGCCCGTATCGTGGGCGCGACAAAGAGAGAGGAAGGATATTTCGAGGGAGGCGGCTACGCCGTGACATGGGCGTTCGGACACCTCGTGCAGCTTGCCATGCCCGACGGTTACGGCATACGCGGCTTTGTCCGTGACAACCTGCCCGTCATCCCCGACTCCTTCACGCTCATACCCCGTCAGGTAAAGGCTGAGAAGGGCTACAAACCCGACAGCGGCGTAGTGGCACAAATAAAAACCATAACCCGCCTGTTCAATGACAGTGAGCAGATCATCGTGGCGACCGATGCCGGTCGCGAGGGCGAACTTATCTTCCGATACCTCTACCATTACATAGGATGCCGCCGGACACGGCACGTATTCCGTCGGGCGGGTGCAGACACCCACGTTGGCGATGGTGTGCGCACGCTATTGGGAGAACCGCCGCTTTACCCCCGAAGCCTTCTGGCAGCTCCATATCGCAACGGACGGCTGCGATGAAGGAACGGTGAAGTTTTCCTCTTCCGAAAAATGGAAAGAGAAAGAGTCCGCGACGGAACTGTATAATAAGGTGAAGTCGGCAGGCACAGCCACCGTCACGAAAGCCGAACGCAAGGAGAAGACGGAGGAAACACCGCTCCTGTACGACCTGACCACGCTCCAGAAGGAAGCCAACGCCAAGCATGGCTTCACGGCGGAACAGACGCTTGAAATCGCGCAGAAGCTCTACGAGAAGAAGCTCATCACCTATCCGCGAACCGGAAGCCGCTACATTCCCGAAGACGTGTTCGCGGAAATCCCCAAGCTGCTTGCCTTCATCGGCAGCCTGCCCGAATGGAAGGGCAAGTTGCAGCCGAAAGCCGTGCCGACACGCCGCAGCCTGGACGGCGGCAAGGTGACAGACCACCATGCCCTGCTCGTCACGGGCGAGAAGCCGCTGTTCCTCTCCAAAGAGGACAGCACCGTCTATCACATGATAGCCGGGCGCATGCTTGAGGCTTTCTCCGAAAAATGCGTCAAGGACACTGCCACCGTCACGGCAGAGTGTGCCGGAGTGGAGTTCGTGGCAAAAGGCAGCATCATCAGGCAAGCCGGATGGCGTGCCGTCTATGGCAAGGAGAATGGAGAAGAGAACAACAGCCAAGAGGAAACCGCCGCCATTCCCTGTTGGCAGGAAGGCGACACGCTGGCACTGAAAGCCGCCTCCATCACGGAGGGAAAGACCAAACCCAAGCCGCTGCATACCGAAGCCACCCTGCTGTCCGCGATGGAAACGGCTGGCAAGGAGATAGAGGACGACGCATTGCGGCAGGCTATGAAGGATTGCGGCATCGGCACGCCCGCCACCCGTGCGTCCATCATCGAAACGCTTTTCAAGCGCGGCTATATGGAACGCTGCAAGAAGTCGCTTGTCCCCACCGAAAAAGGGCTTGCCCTTTACTCGGTCGTGAAGGCGATGCGTATTGCCGATGTCGCCATGACGGGCGAATGGGAAAAGGAATTGGCACGCATCGAGCGTGGGGAACTGCCCGCCGATGACTTCCGCAGGAAGATTGAGGCATATACACGGGAAATTACCTCCGAACTGCTGTCGTGCGACAAGCTGTTCGCCCGCAGGGATTCCGGCTGCAAGTGTCCCAAGTGCGGAGCGGGGACGATGCAGTTTTACGGCAAGGTCGTCCGCTGCGACAACGCGGAGTGCGGTCTGCCCGTGTTCCGCCTGAAAGCAAACCGCACCCTCTCTGATGATGAAATCAAAAACCTGCTCACCGACGGACACACGAAACTGCTCAAAGGATTCAAGAGCAAGCAGGGCAAGAGTTTTGATGCCGTAGTCGCCTTTGACGGGGACTATAACACGGTTTTCGTGTTCCCAGAAAGGAAAAGTAAAGCGACCTCTGCGAAAAGAAGAAAATAAATGTTTAACTTTGCCACTGGTTCAGAGTAATGAATTGTTCTTCGATACCGGATTACACTCATACTTTGGATTTAGTGGTGGCACTCGGAGGGATACCGGGTGCCTTTTTCTTCTCGTTTTCCAACGATTATCCCTATCATCATTATCAATCCACTAAATTCCAAAGAAATGAACAACAAGAAGAAAAACGAGGGTCGGACCGACTTTTCCTATTACGGTCTGTACCTGCTGGACTACCTCACCACGAACAAGTTCGAACAGGCAGCCGATGAAGCCTTCATCCGAGAAAGAACCGACCGTGCCGCCGAAGCGTATGAACGGGCAAGGCTCGAAGGCTATCCTGCCGACGGGGCGCAGGAACTGGCGATGAAGGTGCTGACGGAGGGCCTTCGCTACTCCAGGCACGCCATCCTGCGCGAAGTCGTGGAGAACGAATTTGCGGGTGAAGTACCGGGAGAAAAATGTGAAGCCTTTACCCAGAAGCTGCTGCCGCTTGTCGGAAACGTATTCTCCATCTATGACCTCTCGGACGACAATTTCGCCCTGTCGCCCGAATATGACCTGCTCTACACGGAGCTGACGGGAGCCGTCATCCTCTATATCGAAGAGTATGGCGTTTAACCGCAAACAGAGGCTGCGGGACAACATCGAGGCGATACGGACGGCATTCCTCCTTGACAGGGAACAGCGCACACCCACCGCACGCGAACGGCTCTTGTTAGAGCGTTATTGCGGTTTCGGGGGACTGAAGAGCATACTCAACCCTGCAAGGGAACTGACGGATGCCGTCCACTGGGCGAAGTCCGACCTCGAACTGTTTGCCCCTACCGTGGAACTGCACAGGTTGCTGCGGGAGAACACAAAAGACGAGACGGAGTACAAACGGTATATGGATGCCATGAAGCAGTCCGTGCTGACCGCCTTCTATACCCCGCCGGAGATAACTGGGACCATCGCGGACGTGCTGCATGAACACGGCATCCGTCCCGACCGGGTGCTGGAGCCGTCGGCAGGTGTCGGTGCATTCGTGGACGCCGTGCTGGAGAACAGACCGGACGCGGACATCATGGCTTTTGAGAAAGACCTGATGACGGGCAAGATACTGAAGCACCTGCATCCCGGACAGAAAGTAAGGGTACAGGGCTTCGAGAAGATAGAAAAGCCGTTCATGAACCATTTTGATTTGGCTGTCTCCAATATACCGTTTGGCGATGTGGCGGTGTTCGACCCGGATTTTTCGGGCAGCAAGGATCCTGCAAGGCTCTCGGCGGCACGGACGATACACAATTACTTTTTCCTGAAAAGCCTTGACGCGGTGCGTGAAGGCGGAATCGTGGCGTTCATCACCTCGCAGGGGGTACTGGATGCCCCGACTAACGCGCCCATACGCGAGTATATGATGAACCATGCCAATCTGGTGGGCGTAGCCCGCCTGCCGAACAACCTCTTTACGGATAACGCGGGAACGGAGGTGGGCAGCGACCTGATTATCCTGCAAAAGAACAGCGGAAAGAACGGTGAACTGTATTACAACGAAAAACTCTTCGTGCAGACCGAACAGACCCCTATCGGCACTTCCGTAAATGGGTATGTATGGAGCATCGGCTCGCTTTCACACACGGATTTGATCAGAAGTACCGACCCATACGGGAAACCAGCCTATAAACTCCTGCACTGTGGGGACATCGCACAACTGGCGGAAGACTTGCGGGAGCATCTGAAAATAGAACTGCAACAACTTGACAGGAAACTGTATGAGAGACACAGGCTGCATCCGACAAAGGAGGGAAGCACGGCTGCGGAAGTGCAACCTGCTCCGAAAACAGAAAAGGTATCACCTTCTGTAATAGCCCCCGTTTCTGTAATTGAGCCTGTCAAGGGAGTGGAGAAGCCGCAGGCACAGCCCATAGAGGAAAAGCCGGAGATTGAGCCGCGCCAACCCAATCATTCGTCAGCCGTGCAGCTTACCCTGCTCGACCTTTGGGGTATGCCCATAGAGGAACCGGTAAAAAAGAAAAAGGCAGCGAAAAAGGAAAGCAAGCCGAAGCCTATGCCGTCCACGCCTAAACCGCAGGTCAAAGTTACTCCACCCGTTGAAGCCGCCAAGCCGGTAAACGGTAATAAGGAAGAAAAGCCGGAAAATGCCGAAAAGCCAAACGACCCGGACGACATTTACGCCACTCTGGATTGGGAAACCAATCCTCCCATCAACGGCTTCTATGAGACAATGATGAGCCTGACAGCGGAACGGCGCAAGGCCCTACGGCTTGAGGCAGAACGGCACAGGCAGGAACAACTGAAAAAGATGGGTATCAAAGACACGTTGAACCCTGCTTTTGCGCCTTCTTCGGACAATATGGATAAAAAGCCGGAACAAACGGAAGAAATAAAGCAACCTGAAACACTGGCAGAAGTTGTGCCTACTTCCGAAACGGTTGCCACTTCCCTGTTCCCGGAACTTGAAACGGAAAAGCCGAAGGAGGAAGTCATGGACCTTTCTCCCCGTCCGTTCAACGGCCTGCTGGAGCCACACCACCGTGACGGCTCGATGGTGCTGGATGCTTCACGCAATCTCGGTTACCTGAAAGACCTCACGCCTTACGGTGCGACCTTCCAACCGCTCGACCTCCGTGGCTATCAAAAAGAGAAAGCGATGCTGTATATATCGCTCCGTGACGCTTACGAACGTCTGTATAGCCACGAGACGGAGAACCATACGGAACACAAACCGCAGCGCGGGTATCTCAACACCTACTACGATGAGTTTGTCATGCGTTACGGTAACCTCAACGCCAGACAGAACGTGAAACTGGTGATGATGGATGCCGGAGGGCGCGACATCCTTTCGCTGGAACGTGCGGAGGACGGCAAGTTTGTCAAGGCGGACATCTTCGACCGTCCCGTTTCCTTCTCGGTGGAGAGCCGTGTCAATGCAGGCTCTCCCGAAGAAGCCTTGTCCGCATCGCTCAACAAGTTCGGCACGGTCAATCTCGGCTATATGCAGGAGATAACCGACACTACGGAAGAGGAACTGCTTGGTGCCCTCAAGGGGCGCATCTTCTACAACCCGCTCGTAACCGGTTACGAAATCAAAGACCGCTTCATCGCGGGGAACGTGATAGAGAAGGCGGAACGCATAGAGGGCTGGATGGAGGACAATCCCGAAAGTGAGCGGATGCCGGAGGTGAAACAGGCGTGGGAGGCATTGAAGGAGGCCGAACCGCAGCGCATCTCCTTTGAAGACCTCGACTTCAATTTCGGGGAACGCTGGATTCCCACGGGCGTGTATGCCGCCTACATGAGCCACCTTTTCGACACGGACGTGAAAATAGCCTACTCCGCAAGCATGGACGAGTTTTCCGTGGCGTGCGGCTACCGCACCATGAAGATCACGGACGAGTTTTTAGTAAAGGGCTATTACCGGAACTATGACGGTATGCACCTGTTGAAGCACGCCCTGCACAACACCTGCCCCGACATGATGAAAAGTATCGGCAAGGACGAGAACGGCAACGACATCAAGGTACGCGACAGCGAGGGCATACAGCTCGCCAACGCGAAGATAGACGAAATCCGTAACGGGTTCTCCGAATGGTTGGAAGAACAGTCGCCGCAGTTCAAGGAACGGCTCACGACGATGTATAACCGCAAGTTCAACTGTTTCGTGCGCCCGAAGTATGACGGCTCGCACCAGACTTTTCCCGACCTCAACCTGAAAGGGCTGGCAAGCCGGGGAATCAAGAGCGTTTACCCGTCGCAGAAGGATTGCGTCTGGATGCTGAAACAGAACGGCGGCGGGATCTGCGACCACGAGGTGGGAACCGGCAAGACGCTGATAATGTGCATAGCGGCACATGAGATGAAGCGTCTGAACTTGGCGCACAAGCCGATGATTATCGGGCTGAAAGCGAATGTGGCGGAGATTGCCGCCACCTATCAGGCGGCATATCCCAATGCGAGGATTCTCTACGCTTCTGAAAAGGATTTCTCGACCGCCAACCGCGTGCGTTTTTTCAACAACATCAAAAATAACGATTACGATTGCGTCATCATGTCGCACGACCAGTTCGGCAAGATACCGCAGTCACCGGAGTTGCAGCAGCGCATCCTGCAGGCGGAGCTTGACACGGTGGAGGAAAACCTCGAAGTCTTGCGGCAGCAGGGCAAGAACGTGTCGCGGGCGATGCTGAAAGGGCTGGAGAAGCGCAAGCACAACCTTGTGGCGAAGCTGGAGAAGGTGGAACACGCCATCAAGTCCCGCACGGATGATGTGGTGGACTTCAAGCAGATGGGCATCGACCACATCTTCATTGACGAGAGTCACCAGTTCAAGAACTTGACTTTCAACACCCGTCATGACCGTGTGGCGGGATTGGGAAACTCGGAAGGAAGCCAGAAGGCCCTGAATATGCTCTTTGCCATCCGTACCATACAGGAACGCACGGGCAAGGACTTGGGGGCTACGTTCCTTTCGGGCACGACCATTTCCAACAGTCTGACGGAACTGTACCTGCTCTTCAAATACCTGCGCCCCAACGAACTGGAACGGCAGGACATCCGCTGTTTCGATGCTTGGGCTGCCATCTTCGCCAAAAAGACGACCGATTTTGAGTTCAACGTAACGAACAATATCGTTCAGAAGGAGCGTTTTCGCTATTTCATCAAGGTGCCGGAGCTTGCCGCCTTCTACAACGAGATTACCGACTACCGCACGGCGGAGGATGTAGGTGTGGACAGACCAAACAAGAATGAGATACTGCACCACATACCGCCCACACCGGAGCAGGAGGACTTCATACAGAAGCTGATGCAGTTTGCCAAAACCGGCGATGCCACTCTGCTTGGCAGGTTACCCCTGTCGGAAACGGAGGAAAAGGCGAAGATGCTCATCGCCACCGACTACGCGAGAAAGATGGCTCTTGATATGCGCATGATAGACCCGAACTACGAGGACCATCCCGACAACAAGGCAAGCCATTGTGCCAAGATGATTGCAGAGTATTACCACAAGTACGAGACGCACAAGGGTACGCAGTTCGTGTTCTCCGACTTGGGGACATACCAGCCGGGGGAAGGATGGAACGTGTACAGCGAGATAAAACGCAAGTTGGTGGAGGATTACGGCATACCGGCAAGTGAGGTGCGCTTCATTCAGGAGTGTAAGACGGATAAGGCTCGTAAGGCGGTGATAGATGCCATGAACGCCGGGACGGTGCGCGTGCTGTTCGGCTCCACAAGTATGCTCGGAACGGGCGTGAATGCGCAGAAAAGATGTGTCGCCATCCATCACCTTGATACACCGTGGCGACCGTCCGACCTGCAACAGCGTGACGGACGGGGTGTTAGAGCCGGGAACGAGATTGCCAAGCATTTTGCCGAGAACAACGTGGATATCATCATCTACGCGGTGGAAAAGTCGCTGGACAGCTACAAGTTCAATCTGCTGCACTGCAAGCAGACGTTCATATCGCAGCTCAAAAGTGGAGCGATGGGCGCACGTACCATCGACGAGGGAGCAATGGACGAAAAATCGGGTATGAACTTCTCGGAGTATATGGCGTTGCTCTCCGGCAATACCGACCTTTTGGATAAGGCGAAATTAGAGAAGCGTATCGCCTCGCTCGAAGGGGAACGCAAGTCGTTCAACAAGGGCAAGCGCGATTCGGAGTTCAAGCTGGAATCCAAGACGGGAGAACTGCGCAACAACACGGCTTTCATCGAAGCCATGACGGAAGACTGGAACCGTTTTCTTTCCGTTGTGCAGACTGATAAGGAAGGCAGCCGCCTTAATCTTGTCAAGGTGGACGGCGTGGATTCAACGGATGAGAAGGTCATCGGTAAGCGTTTGCAGGAAATCGCCAAGAACGCCACGACTGGTGGACTGTACAAGGCTGTCGGGGAACTTTACGGCTTTCCGATAAAGGTGGTCAGCGAGAGGACACTCAAAGAAGGTCTGGAGTTCACTGACAACCGCTTCGTGGTGGAGGGTAACTACAAGTACACCTACAACAACGGGCATCTGGCGATGGCAGACCCGATTGCTGCCGCACGAAACTTTCTGAACGCATTGGAGAGGATTCCGACCATCATCGACCAGTACAAGTCTAAGAACGAAGTGCTGGAAAAGGAGATTCCGCAGTTGCAGGAGATAGCGGGCAAGGTGTGGAAGAAGGAGGACGAGCTGAAACAGCTGAAGTCCGAACTCGCCGCACTGGACCGCAAGATACAGCTTGAGCTGGCTCCGGCTCAGGAAAACACAGAAGAGAACCGGCAAGGCAACGAGAAAAAACAGACGGAACAACAGCCGGAAAGCCCGCACGTGGACTTTGTACGCAGTCATTTAATTATAGGGAGACCCGGTTTATCGGAATCCAAAGGTGTAAAACTTTAATATCGAAGTCTTGACAGAAAAAGCCAGTGGTTGAATTTTTCACCACTGGCTTTAATTCTAATAATTTTTCAATCTAATATGACCGAATCTATAACGTTAAATCATAGATTATGTGTCTATTTGTGAAGAAAAAGACGTAACTTTGTATCAAAATCAAATAAGCATAACAATGGAGCCATCTATATACAGTTTTTCACTTTATACCGCACTGCCGTTGATGTTATTCTTCGGCTTTTATTTTTTGTTTGCAAAGACTCCTGAAAAGAAAATTTTCAAGAATTATCTCCGCTCCCGACAGATTATGGGTATAGCTATGCTGCTGCTTTCGGCAAATTATTCGGTACATTTCTTCTTTGGTATCCGATTCAAAAATGCGGATTCTGCCATATTGATGAACATGTCCACATACTTCCTGTGCTATTCTCTGTTCAGTTCGGCATTGATAATGTTGCTTGATCGTTTTTACATTACCAAACGGCGTGTGTGGACACATATCATTTTATGGATTATATTTTCAACTCTTTCCGGAGTTGTGTTGTTCCTGTTGCCAAGCGGAATCATGCAAAAATTCTCTTTATTTGCTTTAGCTGTATGGTTAGTCGTTTTTGGAGTCGTTTTAGCTCGCAGAGTCATAATTGCATACCGTAGAGCCATTCGGATTTTCAATGAAACTCAGGCGGATGATATAGGTACATATATCGAATGGCTTTCCATATTCACTTATTGGGCTGTTATCTTCGGTGTCGGATGCGGATTGCTGACATTTCTGCCAGACAAATATGTTTTTATCTGGATTTTGTCGTCAATACCGTTCTACAGCTATCTTTTCTACAGCTATCAGAACTACCTGCTGTTCTATGAACAGGTGGAAAATGCTTTTGAGCAAGATATACAGTCTGAAGAAGAACTTCTGACAGATACAGAAACAGAACCTAAAATAGTTTCTGAGAAAGAAGTTCCAGTGTCCTATACAGAAATTATAGAGAAAGTGGCCAACTGGATAAAGACAGACGGCTATGTCCAGCAGGGACTTACCATAAAAGAACTGTCCGAAATACTTCATACGAACCGTACCTATCTTTCCGCTTATATCAAGACTACGTATAAAATGACATTCCGCGAATGGATAACCGGTCTCCGGTTGGAGTATGCGAAAAACATACTGAAGGAGCATCCGGAGATCAATATACAGAAGCTGGCTGAGTCTTCCGGTTTTCTTTCCCGCAGTAACTTTATCAAATCATTTACCGAGAAGGAAGGATGTACGCCTGGCAAGTGGAAAAAAGCAAATCTGGAATAATTTGTGTGGTAAAAAGCCGATGAAAAAGGTCTCAGAAACCCATTTCCAAAAAGTGCTCAAACGACAAAAAAAAGTGCTAATTCGACAAAAAGGTGCTCTAACGACAATTTGAAAAGTGCTCAAACGACTATTTTTTATAAAACGCTGTATTTCAACAGAAAAAGTTTTTGTAATATTTTGGGCGCTGAATGGCATTTATTACCTTTGGAGAAGACAAAGATAATAAATTCAAGTTTATATGAGCAGAAAAATCACTTTTCTTACCCTGTTTCTGTGGCTGATGACGGTAACTTTTCCTGTCATTGCGCAGCAGAAAGCAGACACGACCTACACCTTCCGGTTCGTTCCGCAGAAGGACATGTTCTACGTGCCTTGGAATGGCAATGACACGGAACTTGCCCGCCTGTTGGAATGTATCGAAAACAACAAAGCAACAATTCTTGACGGCAAACTGCCGCTATTGGTTGACGGTTACTGCAATTCGCTGGACAGTGAAGCCGAGAACCTTGCCACGGCGAAGATCCGTGCCAACCGTGTGAAATCCGAACTGATTATCCGTGCGGAAATAAAAGAGGAGAATTTCATTACCCGCAACCATGCGACTGAGGGTGATTTTGTCACCGTGCGCCTGACGGTACCGGTAAAGGGAACTGCCGTGACGGATGCGGAAGCAGAAGCACGACGCAAGGCGGAAGCCGAACGCTTAGAAACCGAGAAGCGTGCCGAGCAGGAACGGCTTGCCGAAGAGCAGCGCAAGGCGGAAGAAGCCCGACTTGCCGCTGAAAAGGCAGAAGCCGAGAAAACCGCTCAACAAAATACACTTGCCGACACGCTGTCGGAAACCAAAATCACAACTGATTATCATCTCTCCCTGCGTGCCAACCTGCTGCGCTGGGCTACCTTGACACCAGATTTAGGACTTGAATGGCGCATCTGTCCATCGTGGGGCATTGCCGTAAACGGCTCGTGGACTTCTTGGAGCTGGAGTGACAAAGACCGCCGCTATGCACTCTGGGAAGTGGCTCCGGAAGTGCGTTACTATATGGGTGAGAAGAAAGCCTGGTATCTGGGCGCGATGTTCAAGGCCGGACAGTTCAACTACAAGCTCTCCGAAACAGGCAAGCAGGGCGACCTGATGGGTGGCGGCATCACCGCCGGCTATCAGCTGCGGCTGAACAAGGCACTGGCTCTTGATTTCAACCTCGGTTTGGGCTACCTGAATGCCGATTTCGAAAAATATGAAGTCATCGACGGCGTGCGTGTACGCCGCGGCAACGAGACAAAAGATTGGTGTGGTCCCATCAATGCCGGTGTGACATTGGTATGGAAGTTATTCTAACACGGAGGAATAGAATATGAAAGCAAGACAATATATAAATATGATGGGAATGGCAGCCGCCGTGCTGCTCTCTTCCTGCGTGAAGGACACGCTTTATGACACGCCGCATCCCGACTATGGGAAAATTGCGGTGACAGCCGACTGGTCGGCACGCGGTGAGGGTATCGACATACCTGCCACATGGACGGTCACCATGGGAGACTATACGGGTACGGAGACTTCCGCCACCCATGCCCCCGACCATCTGTTTGCTCCGGGCAGCTACACCCTTGCGGTGTGGAACCCTGCTGAAGGAATCATGGTAAATGGTACCACCGCCACCATTGCCGCAGCCACGGGAAACCGGGCAGGCACGGATGCCTTTGTGAACAATGCCCCGGGATGGTTCTTCACCTATACGGAACAGGTGACCATCGAGAAAGACAAGGACTATCCGCTGACCGCCGCAATGAAGCAGCAGGTACGCGAACTGACGCTTATCATCAAACCGACGGGGGATGCCGCCGGACGCATCACGGAGATTGTTGCCCATCTGACGGGTGCAGCCAGAACTCTCGATTTCGCTACCGATACCTACGGAGCCGCTTCAAACGTCGTGCTGCCCTTCACCAAGATAACCGAAGGTGACGATGCCGGCAAGTGGAAAGCCACGGTGCGGTTGCTGGGTGTGACCGGCACGGAACAACTGCTGACGGGTGAAATCCGCTATGCGGACGGCAACCCGACCCCCACGACGCTGAAAAGCGACATCACGGAAGCCCTCAAGGGGTTCAACACCGGAAAGGGCGAATCGCTGACCCTCGGCGGAACGCTGGTTGAGACTCCCGAAGGCATGGAAGTGGACGGAGTCGAAATCAACGGCTGGGAAGAAGTGAAAGGTGATGATGTAAATGCCGATTTGTAAATAATTAGCAAACCGAACGCAGAAGCAAAGCTTGCTTTGATTTTGCTAAGGTGCAGCAATTATTGAAATGGAATTTAACTAATATAATAACAGAATATAATGAAGACAAGATTTTTTGCACTTGCGATGCTCGCCCTCGCACTGGTAGCCTGCAACAACGACAACGAGAACCTGAACGGTGACCCCGTGGCCGCCCAGTTTACCGCCGACATCGCCCCCGCCACCCGCGCCAGCGGAACCACCTGGACTGCCGGCGACCGTATCGGCATCACCGACATCGGCAACGATTCCCAGTACGGCAACGTGCCTTTCATCCTGAAAAACGGGAAATTTGAGGCAGAAGGAAAGGTTATCTATATCGAAGATACAAAGACCCATACTTTCCGCGCCTACTATCCGTACAACGCGGTGGGAGGCATCCTCACAGCCACGACCGATGCCACGGCGCAGCAGAACCAACCTGCCATCGACTTTCTCTTTGCTTCAGGAGCCACGGGAGACAAAAACAACCCGGTAGTAAGCTTCACCGACAAAACCGCCAAAGGCGGTGAAGACAACTCCTTCCACCACCGCATGAGCCAGATAACCCTTACCTTCGAGGCGGGCGACGGCGTGGATTTCAGCGTGGTCAAGCCTGAACGTTACACGCTGGACGGATTGTTACTCACCGGTACGTTCAACACGGCCGACGGTATTGCCACCGCAGACAACGGGGCACAGACCGGAGAACTGACCATGAATCTGGCAGACGGCAATCTCACGTCATCGATCATCCTCTTCCCGCAGACAGTTGCATCCCTGCCGTTGGTTGTGAATTACAAAGGTCAGGAATATCATGCCACACTCACCATGCCCGAAGGCGCACTGCAGGCGGGCAACAACTATACCTATACCGTCAAGGTACGCAACAAAGTCCTTGAAGTCAGCGAAGCCACCATTGCAAAGTGGAACGATATAGACGGCGGAGAAGTGAATGCTAGCCTGTAAGATATTAATAATTAATTGATTAGGTTGAAGAATTATGAGACATAGAATTTTTATCCCCGCAGCCACCGCACTGCTGTTCGCCCTCGCCGCCTGCACGCAGGACGAACTTGCTGGCGATAACCGTCTGCCCGAAGGTGAATACCCCGTCGTCATCCGTGCCACCGGACTGTCCGTAGAAGCAACGCCGCTGGCAGCCCCTTCCACCCGTGCCTCTGTGGACGGCGACTGGCAGGGCGTCACTTCCGTGGCACTCAAGATGGGCGATGCGGTAAAGGAATACACCGTAACGGCTTCTACCGATTTCAAGAGTGCCACGCTTTCACGCGAGAACGACCCGTACTACTGGACCAGCCGCGACCCGATTACCGTATCGGCATGGTGGCCCTTCAACAATGCCGACATCACACAGATGCCTGCCGTGAAGGTGGCCGAAGACCAAAGCAAATTGGCTGACTTCCAGAACAGCGACTTCATCTCTGCTGAGAACCGGAAGGTGGAATTTAACAACCCGACTCTTGAATTTACCCACCGCACGGCACGCGTGACAATCGAACTGAAGCCCGGCACGGGATTCACGAGCGTCGCTGGTGCCACGGTGAGCCTCGTGAGCCTGTCCGCCGATAACGGCAACCCGACTGCCATCAAGACCTACAACGCAAGCGGCAACACCTACGAGGCACTGACCGCCCCGCAGACCGTTGCGGCAGGCAAGCCGTTCGTCAAGGTGGAACTCGGCGGCGGCACCTTCTACTTCCGTCCGCAGAACAACGTCGTATTAGAAGCGGGTAGCCGCTATAAATATACAGTTAAGGTGAACACCACCGGCCTGACGTTAGAGGGTTGCACCATCGGCAGCTGGGTTGACGGCGGCGGCGAGAGCGGCGCAGCCGAGGATTTGGGCTATTCTATACAGAACGACGGCAGTTACATGGTCTATAACGCTGACGGCCTGCTGGCATGGAACAAAGCCGCACAAAAGGACGAATCGATAAATTGCACCCTCACCGCCGACATAGACCTGACGGGTAAGGATTGGACACGGATAGGCACATGGCCTGGCTACTCCGGCGTCTTTAATGGGCAGGGACACAGCATTACGGGATTAAACTTTTCAGCAGCGAGGTTTGGACTTTTTCTTTTTTTAAATCAAAGTGGAGTGATAAAGAACCTACAACTCATAGATGTGAATCTGTATGGCAGTAGTGGATCAGCAGCTGGAATAGTGGAGCAAAATGAGGGTCAAATCATTGCCTGCTCTGTGACGGGAAAAATTTCTGCATATGGTAGAACTTGTGGTATAGCCGATTTAAATTATGGCAGTATCACCGCTTGCTGGTTCGACGGCACATTGAAAGAGTATGAATCTGGAGCAATAGTGCGTTATAACTACAATACTATAACTTCCTGTTATTGGGGAGGCAATGCCGGGCAAGGAGTATTCCGTAATCATGGAGGAACGGTAGATGCCACGAAGGTGGACGGTGCGACCGCGAAATGGCAGACAGCCGTCGACGGCATGAACACCGCCCTCACCGGCAACGACTACCAGTGGACACTCGGCACCGGCGGTCTGCCCGTACTGAAAAGAAACAATAAAAACCCCTAAACAACACGCATCATGAAACGAACAAACATCCATATATTCGCAGCCCTCGCCCTGCTGTTCGCCCTCGCCGCCTGCACGCAGGACGAAGCAGGCTTCCTGTCTGAAGGGGCGGAAGGCACACCCATC
>OKTB01000838.1_pt1 | contig 14633 bp, 13 predicted proteins | sample 1606131 | NCBI WGS metagenome assembly OKTB01 (sample SAMEA3879518, study PRJEB24766) | human gut metagenome | biome: human-associated habitat; feature: feces | place: USA | collected 1985/1987
GAGTAGATATTGATGAACTCTATATTTCACAGCCTGACAGTGGAGATCAGGCCCTTGAGATTGCAGAGACAATGGTACGTTCAGGGGCGATTGATATTATTGTCATTGACTCTGTAGCTGCACTTGTTCCAAAACAGGAGATCGAAGGGGATATGGGAGACAGTCATGTTGGTCTGCAGGCAAGATTGATGTCACAGGCATTGAGAAAGCTGACACCGGTTATCAGCAAGTCAAACTGTATTGTGATCTTTATTAACCAGCTACGTGAGAAAGTTGGAGTAATGTTTGGAAATCCAGAGACAACGACAGGAGGACGTGCGCTGAAATTCTATGCATCTGTGCGTATGGATGTCAGAAGAATCGAGACTTTAAAGCAGAGTGGAGAGATGGTAGGAAACCGTACAAGAATCCGTATTGTGAAGAATAAGATTGCCCCGCCGTTCAAAGAAGCGGAATTTGATATTATGTTTGGAAAAGGTATTTCCCGTGCGGGAGATATTCTTGATCTCGCAACCAATATTGATCTTGTGAAGAAGAGTGGTGCGTGGTATGCATATGAGGGAGAGAAGATCGGTCAGGGAAGAGAGAATGCAAAGGCATATCTGGAATCACATCCGGAAGTGATGGAGACACTGGATCAGAAGGTGAGAGCACATTATGCATTATCCGGGTCAGAAGAAGCAGAGAAGGAGCTTCCGGATGCTGAGAAGAAGACAGGAGCATCGAGTGATCTGAAGCTGACACCGGCTTCTAAAGCGGCTGATGAGGCAGAAAAGAAAGAATGATTGTTACCGGGATAGAGGAGCAGACAAAGACGAAGTTTAAAGTATATCTGGATGGAACATTTGCATTTGTGCTTTATAAAGGTGAGTTGAAGCGTTTTGGTATAAAGCAGGGAGAAGATCTCACGCAGGAAAATTATGAAAAGATTCAGAATGAGGTACTGTTGAAACGCGCAAAGAAGAGAGCAATGCATTTGCTGGAGGATATGGATCGTACAGAGTCTGCATTAAGGAAAAAACTGAAGGCGGGACAATATCCGGAGAATGCAATCAGCGGAGCAATTGAATATGTGAGATCTTTTGGATATCTAGATGATGCAAGATATGCGGAAAATTTTGTTATGAGCCGCAAAGATAGTAAAAGCAAACGGGAAATCAAGGCACTGCTGTCGCAGAAGGGAGTTTCTGATGATTTGATTTGTCTGGCTTTTGAACAGTGCTATAGTGAAGATTCAGAGGAAGAGGCAATCCGAAGGATACTGCGAAAAAAGAAGGTTGATCCGGAAAGAATGGAAGAGCAGGAATATCAAAAGATATTAGGATATCTTGCACGAAAAGGATTTCGTTATGAAGTGATCCGTCATGTTATATCAGATTATGATAAACAGAGTAACTGACACGGGAGTGAACAGTAACCCGGGGTGTGTCATGTGATACAAAATAATAATTACAATGCTTGACATTGTTGTTGAAACAGTATAAAATTTAAGTGTTGTATTTGAGTAATATGTACAATGAAAATCGAATAAGGAGGTGCTCCTGTGCAGATAAGTCTAGGTTTATTTATAGGCGTTGCCGTGGCCCTCGCGTTGATAGTCGGAATCATTACTCACTTTGTTACAGTTTCCAATCTGAGAAAGAATGCGGAAAGCAAGATTGGGAATGCAGAAGCAAAAGCAAGAGAAATCATTGACGATGCTGTAAAGACTGCAGAGACGACGAAGAAGGAATCTCTTTTGGAAGTAAAGGAAGAGTCCATCAGGACAAAGAATGAACTTGAGAAAGAGACGAAAGAAAGAAGAGCGGAGTTACAGCGTTATGAGAAGCGTGTACTCGCGAAAGAAGAATCGGTCGACAAACGGTCAGATGTACTGGAACATCGTGAGAACAAACTGACAGCGAAGGAAGAACATCTTCGCCAGCGTGAAGCCAAAGTAGAAGAACTTAGCCAGAAACGTGTGCAGGAACTGGAACGAATCTCAGGACTTACCTCCGAACAGGCAAAAGAATATCTGTTAAAAACTGTTGAAGATGACGTCAAGCATGACACAGCCAAGATGGTCAGAGAACTGGAAACTCAGGCAAAGGAAGAGGCTGACAAGAAAGCAAAAGAGTATGTTGTGAATGCAATTCAGAGATGTGCAGCAGATCATGTTGCAGAGACTACAATTTCTGTAGTTCAGCTTCCAAGTGATGAGATGAAAGGAAGAATTATCGGTAGAGAAGGAAGAAATATCAGAACACTGGAAACATTAACCGGTGTGGAACTGATCATTGATGATACTCCGGAAGCGGTTGTATTATCAGGGTTTGACCCAATCCGCCGAGAAGTTGCAAGAATTGCACTTGAGCGTCTGATCGTGGATGGACGTATTCATCCAGCAAGAATTGAGGAGATGGTTGAAAAAGCTCAGAAAGAAGTGGATACAATGATCCGCGAGGAAGGAGAAGCTGCAGCTCTTGACGTTGGAGTTACAGGAATTCATCCGGAGTTGATCCGTCTTCTTGGACGTATGAAGTTCAGAACAAGCTATGGACAGAATGCATTGAAGCATTCAATCGAAGTGGCTCAGTTATCAGGCCTCATTGCAGGAGAAATCGGACTGGATGTCAGACTTGCAAAACGTGCAGGACTTCTTCATGATATTGGTAAATCAATTGATCATGATGTAGAAGGATCACATATTCAGATTGGTTCAGATCTTTGTAGAAAATACAAAGAATCAGCAACAATTATTAATGCTGTGGAGGCACATCATGGCGATGTGGAACCGCAGAGTCTGATTGCTTGTGTTGTCCAGGCAGCGGATACTATTTCAGCTGCAAGACCGGGAGCAAGAAGAGAAACCATCGAGACATATACAAACAGATTGAAACAGTTAGAAGATATTACCAACCAGTTTAAAGGTGTAGATAAGTCTTTTGCCATTCAGGCAGGTAGAGAGATTCGTGTTATGGTAGTTCCGGAGCAGGTATCTGACGATGATATGGTGCTTTTAGCAAGGGATATTGCAAAACAGATTGAGTTTGAATTAGAATATCCTGGACAGATTAAAGTAAATGTTATTCGTGAGTCACGAGCAACAGATTACGCAAAATAAGAGAATCATAACAGAAGATGAAAGTTGGCCCTTGTCGAAAGACAGGGGCTTTTAGTTTACTGAGAAAGCTATTACAGGTAAGCGTAAAATTTTTTGATATAGAATGCATACGGTGATGTAAGGTAAAAGAAGGGAGAACAGAATGAGCGAGAAGATTAAAAGAATTAACAGAGAATTGAAATTTAAAGGAAAGATTCTTGACTTTTATCAGGACACGATAGAAGTGGACGGGGATCATACCGTAGTATGGGATTTTATAGGTCATAAAGGAGCAGCAGCGGTAGTTCCGGTTACAGCAGATGGTAAGATTTTGATGGTGAGACAGTATAGAAATGCGCTGGATCGATATACATTGGAGATTCCGGCAGGAGCACTTGATGAAGTGGGAGAACCTGGTATAGAGTGTGCGTCTCGCGAATTAGAGGAAGAGACAGGGTATCGCAGCGAGAATCTGGAGTGGCTGATCACTTTACGGACAACAGTAGCTTTTTGTAACGAACGGATTGAAGTTTATGTGGCACATGATCTGATACCGTCAAAACAGCATTTGGATGAAGATGAATTTATTGAACTTGGCGCTTATACAATAGAAGAATTGAAGGAAAAGATCTTTTCAGGTGAGATTGAAGATGCGAAGACAGTTTCTTCTTTGATGGCTTATGCTGTAAAGTATGGAAAATGATTGAATGCCGACAATAAGTAGCATCGCTGCCGCATGAGAAAAACCAGACACTCATATAATGGTGTGGAAGATTGAGGATAAAAATATATCCGCAGAACATTTTATAGGGTGGGAGGAATACTGGTGAAGGCATTTCGTACAGGTCATTACTTTCTGGCTCTGTTTTTTACAGGCTTTTTGACAGGAATCTTGATTGTCAATTATATATGGGGAGAACAGCTGAGCCTGATCGGAACTTTTACAGAAGTTTATCTTATGAGATTAAAGAATGAGAAGATATCTTTTCAACAGTACATTTGGTATTTGATTCAGGTACGGGGAATTTTTTTCCTGGTGCTGTTTTTGGCGATGGGAATCCGGATTAGAAAAATTGTGGCAGCGTTTTTTCTTCTGTGGACTGGGATGTCAGGAGGAATTTTACTGTCAGAGGCAGTGGCAGAATTAGGAATGAAGGGAAGTATTCTTTGTGTGGCAGGACTATTTCCACAGTTCCTTTTTTATGTTCCGGCAGTTCTTGTGCTTTTGCGCTTTTGTTGGAACTATCCACAGAATCAGTGGAACAGACAAAAAACGTTCTTTGTATGCGGTTTGTTTTTAATTGGGATTTTTTCAGAATCCTGTCTTAATCCGTGGCTGATTCAACAGATTGTAAATATTCTTTTTTGATTTCGTGGGAAAGTGTGAGTAATGCAACGAGGCAGACAGTTGATTGACTGATGAAAAGTCCCCATAGGTATCCTGTGATTCCATAGTGCGGGATTCCGAAATATACACTAAGAATGCGGATGGATAATCCAAGAAGATTGATCATCAGTGTCAGGGTTGTAAGTCCCAGTCCGTTGATTGCACTGAGAAGAGCGGAACTTGTGTACAGGAAAGGGCAGATCCAGGCAAGTGTTACGATGAAATTACCGGCTAAAGTACTGTGAAACAGGAAGTTTCCGAGAAAAGACCCGGTAAGAAGAAAGAAGACAGAACACAGAAGACCAAGGGAGAAACATCCTCCGGCAGCCTTTTTTATAAGGAGAAATGTCTCTTTTGAAGAGCTTTCAGCCTGCTTTTGTGCGACAGCAGGGATTAAAAGCAGGCTGACTGAGTTTGTGAGTGCACTGGGAAAAAGGATACATGGTAATGCCATTCCGGTCAGTACTCCATAAATACTGAGAGCTTCAGAAGCACTGTGAGATGCAAGCTCAAGGCAGACAGGGATTGAAGCTGCTTCAATTCCCTGCAAGAATGTAATTGCTGTGCGATTAACTGTCAATGGAACAGAGAGGCGTAGCAATTCAGAACAAGATTTTGAGATAGAAAGAATATATGGAGAATTGGCATCAAAACCCTTCTTCTTCAGTGAAAAAAGCGAGTAGCCTGCTGCTGCAAGTTCTCCGAAAATAATACCTGATACAGCCAATGGAATCTTAGGGTGAACTCCACGGTGTATAAAAATAAAATATAAAACAAAAACAGAAGAAATTCGAACAAATTGCTCGATTAACTGTGAAATAGCCGGGACAGAGGTTCTTTGCAGACCATAGTGATAACCACAGATACAACTGTGGACAGAAGCTGCCGGAAGTGCAAGAACGATCAGATATAATAGTGTTGCACATCTAGGATCTCCAAGAAAACGATTTGAAAGAAAAACGGAATTCTTCTGTACCAGAAAAGTACAAATCAGAGAAATCAGAACAGAAAGAATCAGACCTGTCTGGAAAATCAACTTTCCGTCCTGCGTTCGGCCAAGGGAGTGAAAGCGAGAGACACTTCTGGAAATGGCAGTTTCAAGACCTGAAGTACTCAAAGACAGGCAGAGTGCGTAGAAAGGGAAAATTAACTGATAAAGTCCGACCTGTTCTTCTCCAAAGGTATGGCTTAAGAAAATACGGAAAAAGAATCCGAGAACGCGGCTTACAAGACCGGCAGATGTGAGAATCAGTGTTCCTTTAATCAAAGAATGTTTTTTTCTAAACATAATACCCTCATGTCAAAATGATTGCTGCCACGTGCAACGCGGACAGTAACCAGAAATGAACTTATTTTTAAACAACATATTCAAGAAACATCCTTGACAGAACGTAAGACTGGTGATATCCTACAAAAGGAAACCCTAGTATAATACTAGGAAAAAGGAAAAGAAGGTGAAGATGTGAAACTGTCAACAAAGGGGAAATACGGATTGCGTGCCTTGATTGATCTGGCCCAATACAGTGAAGATTCTCCGGTTTCCATCACAAGTATTGCAAGACGTCAGGATATTTCAGAACGATATCTGGAACAATTGATGTCGAAGCTGAAAAAAGCAGGACTTGTCAAGAGTATCCGAGGTGCAAATGGTGGATATGTCTTAGCAAAGGAAGCGAAAGATATTTCTGTAGGAGATGTGCTTCGTGCACTGGAAGGAAATCTTGAACCAGTAGAATGCGCCGGACTTGATCCGGAAGGAGAATGCAAAGGTGCGGACAGCTGTGTAACAAAGTATGTGTGGAAACGAATCAATGATAGTATTAACCAGACAGTAGATGAAATCTGGCTGAACCAACTGGTGACAGAAAGTAAATGTCTTGGACATACGGACAATCATCTGGATTATACAAAGTGTAAAAACTGAAAAGAATCATTGTCTACAATTATTTGTGAACGGTAAGAAAACAAAGCAGATAAAATAAAAGTGAGGTAACAGGTAATGGGAAAATTAATTTATCTTGATAATGCAGCAACAACAAAGACAGCACCGGAAGTTGTGGATGCGATGCTCCCATATTTTACAGAGCATTTTGGCAACCCATCCAGTGTTTATGGTTTTGCGGCTGCGAATAAAGAAGTGATCACAAAACAGAGAGAAATCATAGCAAAAGCACTTGGTGCGAAGACAGAGGAGATTTATTTTACAGCTGGTGGTTCTGAATCTGATAACTGGGCGCTGAAAGCTACAGCTGAGGCTTATGAATCAAAGGGAAAACATATCATTACAACAAAGATTGAACATCATGCAATCCTTCATACAGGAGAATATCTCCAGAAGAGAGGATATGAAGTGACTTATCTGGATGTAGATGAGAATGGTATTGTCAGTCCGGAAGCTGTTGAAGCAGCGATCCGTCCGGATACAATTCTGGTCAGCGTAATGTTTGCAAACAATGAGATCGGAAGTATTCAGCCAATCAAAGAAATCGGAGAGATTGCACATAAACATGGAGTACTTTTCCATACAGATGCTGTCCAGGCGTTTGGTCAGGTACCGATCAATGTAGATGAGATGAATATCGATATGCTCAGTTCCAGCGGACATAAACTGAACGGACCGAAAGGAATCGGATTCCTTTATATCAGAAAAGGAGTGAAGATCCGTTCATTTATTCACGGCGGAGCCCAGGAGAGAAAACGCCGTGCAGGTACAGAGAATGTTCCGGGTATTGTAGGATACGGAAAAGCTGTAGAGCTTGCTATGGCTTCCATGGAACAGAGAATGAAACATGAGACAGAACTTCGTGATTATGCAATTGCAAGAATTGAGAATGAGATTCCATATTGTAGATTAAATGGAGATCGTGTGAAACGTGTTCCGAATAACATTAACTTCAGCTTCCAATTTGTTGAAGGAGAATCTTTGCTGATCATGCTGGATATGAAAGGAATCTGTGCTTCCAGTGGTTCCGCCTGCACATCAGGTTCTCTGGATCCATCCCATGTCCTTCTTGCAATCGGACTGCCGCATGAGATCGCACATGGTTCCCTTCGTATGACACTTGGAGCTGATACAACAAAAGAAGATATCGACTATACAGTAGATCAGCTTAAAGAGATTGTTGCCCATTTGCGCAGCATGTCACCGCTCTACGAAGATTTTATAAAAAAGCAGCAGAAGAATGCATAAGTCAGAATGATTTAAAAGAAAAATACAGAATAATTTTTGGATAAAAAGATAAACAAAATGGAGGAATTATATAATGTATACAGAAAAGGTAATGGATCATTTTCAGCATCCAAGAAATGTAGGGGAAATTGAAGATGCAAGTGGCGTAGGAACAGTAGGAAATGCGAAATGTGGAGATATCATGAGAATTTATCTTGATATTGATGAAAATCAGATCATTCGTGATGTAAAGTTCAAAACATTCGGATGTGGAGCAGCTGTTGCAACTTCCAGTATGGCAACAGAGATGGTTAAAGGGAAAAGCATTCAGGAAGCAATGGAAGTAACAAACAAAGCCGTTATGGAAGCTCTTGACGGACTTCCGCCGGTAAAGGTTCACTGTTCACTTCTTGCAGAGGAAGCAATCCATGCAGCACTCTGGGATTATGCAGAGAAACACGGTGTCAAGATTGAGGGGCTTAAGAAACCGAAGTCAGATATTCATGAAGGTGAAGAAGCAGAGGAAGAGGAATATTAATGAGCAAAGGCAAAGTTGTTGTTGGAATGTCCGGGGGAGTTGACTCCTCCGTGGCAGCCTGGCTTTTGAAAGAACAAGGCTATGATGTGATCGGTGTGACAATGCAGATCTGGCAGGATGAGGAAAATGAAGTTCAAGAAGAAAACGGCGGCTGTTGTGGGCTCAGTGCGGTAGACGATGCAAGACGTGTTGCATCGTCTATTGGTATTCCGTATTATGTGATGAATTTTAAACAGGAATTCCAGAAAAATGTAATTGATTACTTTACAGAAGAGTATCTCAACGGAAGAACACCAAATCCATGTATTGCCTGTAACCGCTATGTGAAATGGGAAGCTCTTTTGCAGAGAAGTCTTTCCATCGGAGCAGATTATATTGCAACAGGACATTATGCAAGGATTGATAAGCTCCCGAACGGAAGATATGCAATCCGCAGATCTGCAACGCTTGCGAAAGACCAGACTTATGCACTTTATAATCTGACACAGGAACAGCTGGAACATACATTGATGCCGGTTGGAAATTATTCAAAAGATCAGATCCGTGAGATGGCAGAAAAAATCGGACTGCAGGTGGCAAATAAACCGGATAGTCAGGATATCTGTTTTGTTCCGGATGGAGACTATGCATCTTTTATTGAAGAAAACGCAGATGCTCCGATTCGTCAGGGAAATTTCGTGACACCGGATGGGAAGATCCTTGGAAAACACAAAGGAATCATTCATTATACAGTAGGACAGCGTAAGGGACTTGGGCTTGCATTGGGGTATCCTGCATTTGTACTGGAGATTCGTCCGGAGACAGATGAAGTTGTAATAGGAACTTATGAAGAATCACTGACTTATACGTTACGTGCAAATGAACTGAATTTTATGAGCGTAGAGGATATTACAGAACCAATCCGAGTGTTTGCAAAAATCCGCTACAATCATAAAGGGGCCTGGTGTACAGTGGAGAAGACAGGCGAAGATGAGATTATCTGTACATTTGATGAACCAATTCGTGCAGTGACACCGGGACAGGCAGTTGTTCTGTATGATGGAGAATATGTATTAGGAGGCGGCACAATATTATGATAAGATGTGATGCCCACATGCATACAAGGTTTTCTGAGGATAGTGATGCATCCGTACATTCTATGCTTGATGCAGCAATAGAAAGGGGAATGGAAGCAGTCTGTATTACAGATCATCTGGATAAAGATTTTCCGAAGACACCGGATTTTCCGGCGGGTGCATTTCTGTTTGATCTGGGAAACTATTTTCAGAGGCTGACACAGTTAAAAGAAGAATATCAGAAGAAACTGGAAGTCCGAATCGGTGTAGAGATCGGACTTCAGCCGCATCTGGGGGAATATTATAGAGAACTGACAGAGAAATATCCATTTGATTTTGTGATTGGATCTGTGCACCTGATCCATGGACAGGACCCGTATTATAGAACTTTTTTTGAAGGTCGAAGTGATGAGGAAGCTTATCAGGAAGCTTTTCAGGTGACGATAGAGAATTTGAAAAAGGTAAATTCTTTTGACAGCCTGGGACATCTGGACTACGTTGTCCGTTATGGAACGCATCAGGCGGAGGAATATTCCTATAAAAAGTATGCGGAAGAGATCGACGAAATTCTGAAAATTCTGATTGCACAGGGAAAAGGACTTGAGATGAATATGGCCGGGATGAAGTATGGGCTTGGATTTCCGAACCCACATCCGGATGTGATCAGAAGATACAGAGAACTCGGTGGTGAAATTGTCACAATTGGTGCAGATGCACACCGTCCGGAACATGTCGCTTTTGACTTTGACAAGGCTGGCGAGATACTTATAAGCTGTGGTTTTAGTTATTATGCAGAATTTAAGGGGCGGAAACCGATATTTAAGAGAATTGTTCCATAAAAATCGAATTATATGGATTTAAGGGTTGAATTTTTGTTCCTGTTTTAGTACAATGAATCTAGTTGATGAATATTTAACAATTATCGCTTTGTTAAATTCATCGCCATGGCTGGAGATACAGTCATAAATTTTTTAAACTTTTTAGGAGGAATTAATCATGGCAGTAAAAGTAGCGATTAATGGTTTTGGACGTATCGGACGTCTTGCTTTCAGACAGATGTTCGGAGCAGAAGGATATGAGGTAGTAGCAATCAACGACCTTACATCTCCTAAGATGCTTGCTCACTTATTAAAATATGACTCAACTCAGGGAACATACGCTCTTGCAGATACAGTAGAGGCAGGAGAGGATTCCATCACAGTTGACGGAAAAGAGATCAAGATCTACGCAAAAGCTAACGCAGCTGAACTTCCTTGGGGAGAAATCGGTGTTGACGTTGTTCTGGAGTGTACAGGATTCTACACATCCAAAGCAAAAGCTCAGGCTCACATCGATGCAGGTGCTAAGAAAGTAGTTATTTCTGCTCCAGCTGGAAATGACCTTCCGACAATCGTTTACAATGTAAACCACGAGACACTTTCAAAAGATGAGAACATCATCTCCGCAGCTTCTTGTACAACAAACTGCCTGGCTCCGATGGCAAAAGCTCTTAACGACCTTGCAGCAATCAAGTCCGGTATCATGTGTACAATCCACGCTTACACAGGAGATCAGATGACACTTGACGGACCACAGAGAAAAGGTGATTTAAGAAGATCTCGTGCAGCAGCAGTTAACATCGTTCCTAACAGCACAGGTGCTGCTAAAGCAATCGGTCTTGTTATCCCAGAACTGAACGGAAAACTTATCGGATCTGCTCAGCGTGTTCCTACACCAACAGGTTCTACAACAATCCTTACAGCAGTAGTTGACGGAGAAGTTACAGTTGATCAGATCAACGAGGCTATGAAGGCTGCTTCCAACGAGTCCTTCGGATACAACACAGATCAGATCGTATCCAGCGATATCGTAGGAATGAGATATGGTTCACTGTTTGATGCTACTCAGACAATGGCTCTTCCAGTTGGCGATGGTACAACAGAGGTTCAGGTTGTTTCATGGTATGACAACGAGAACTCTTACACAAGCCAGATGGTAAGAACAATCAAATACTTTGGAAAACTTCTTGAGGCTTAATTCTTTTTGAGGAATTAGAATCTCAGAGATTTATCTGAATTATTGACTCACAATGGGGTCCGGTCTTATTGTAGGACCGGACCCCATTTTCTTTGTGCAGAACAGATTCTGCACGTGAAAGTGACAGGAAATAGAAATACAGGAGGCTATGAAAAATGGCAGCACTTAATAAAAAATCCGTAGATGATATCAATGTAAAAGGAAAAAGAGTTCTTGTAAGATGTGACTTCAACGTACCGCTTCAGGATGGAAAGATCACAGATGAGAACCGTATCGTGGCAGCTCTTCCTACAATCAAGAAGCTGATTGCTGATGGAGGAAAAGTAATCCTTTGTTCCCACCTTGGAAAACCGAAGGGAGAGCCAAAGCCGGAGCTTTCACTTGCACCAGTAGCAGTAAGACTTTCTGAGCTCCTCGGACAGGAAGTTAAATTTGCAGCTGATCCGGAAGTAGTTGGACCAAACGCAAAAGCAGCTGTTGAAGCTATGAAAGATGGAGATGTTATCCTTCTTGAAAATACACGTTACAGAGCAGAAGAGACAAAGAATGGTGAAGCATTCAGCAAAGATCTTGCATCTCTTTGTGATGTATTTGTAAACGATGCATTCGGAACAGCCCACAGAGCACACTGCTCTAACGTAGGTGTTACACAGTTCGTTGACACAGCTGTTGTTGGATACTTAATGCAGAAAGAAATCGATTTCCTTGGAAATGCAGTAGAGAATCCGGAGAGACCATTTGTTGCTATCCTTGGTGGATCCAAAGTTTCCAGCAAGATTTCTGTAATCAACAACCTTCTTGACAAAGTTGACACACTGATCATTGGTGGCGGAATGTGCTATACATTTACAAAAGCTCAGGGCGGTAATGTAGGAAATTCCCTTCTTGAGGAAGATTACTTACAGTATGCACTTGACATGGTTAAGAAAGCAGAGGAGAAAGGTGTTAAACTTCTTCTTCCAGTAGATGCTGTTGCAGCAGATGCTTTCTCTAACGATGCAAATACAAAAGTTGTAGCTCAGAACGAGATCCCGGACGGATGGATGGGTCTTGATATCGGACCTAAGACAGCTGAGATGTTCGCTGATGCTGTTAAATCTGCGAAGACAGTTGTATGGAACGGACCAATGGGATGCTTCGAGATGCCGAAATTCGCTGAAGGAACAAAGGCAGTAGCAGAAGCACTTGCCAACACAGATGCTGTAACAATCATCGGTGGTGGAGATTCTGCAGCAGCTGTTAACCAGCTTGGATATGGTGACAAGATGACACATATCTCTACAGGTGGTGGAGCTTCTCTTGAATTCCTCGAAGGAAAAGAACTTCCGGGAGTAGCGGCAGCTAACGATAAATAATAAGAATCTGTAATTACAGATCAGAAGAAACCCGTGTTGTTACATTTCACACGGGTTCTGAATATAAAATTCAAGGAGATAAGAACAATGGCAAGAAAGAAAATTATTGCAGGAAACTGGAAAATGAACAAAACTCCAAGCGAGGCAGTAGCACTTGTAGAGGAGTTAAAACCACTTGTAGCTAACGAAGAAGTAGACGTAGTATTCTGCGTACCGGCTATCGATATCGTACCAGTTGTAGAGGCTGCAAAAGGAACAAACATCCAGGTTGGAGCAGAAAACATGTACTTCGAAGAGAGCGGAGCTTACACAGGAGAGATCTCTCCGGCTATGCTCGTAGATGCAGGAGTAAAATACGTTGTTCTCGGACACTCTGAGAGAAGACAGTATTATGGTGAGACAGATGCTACTCTCGTAGAGAAAGTGAAGCTCGCTCTTGCAAATGGTCTCGGTGTCATCTTCTGCGTAGGTGAGAACCTTGAGCAGAGAGAGGCAGGCAAGCACTTCGATGTTGTGACAGCTCAGATCGAGAACGTTCTCTTCGGTCTTTCAGCTGAGGAAATGTCTAAGATTATCGTTGCTTACGAGCCTGTATGGGCTATCGGAACAGGCAAAACAGCTACAGCAGAACAGGCTCAGGAAATCCACGCTTGCATCCGTAAGGTACTTGCTGACAAGTTCGGCGCCCAGGTAGCTGAGGATACAACTATCCTTTATGGCGGAAGCTGCAAGCCTTCAAATGCAAAGGAACTGTTCGCTTGCCCTGATATCGACGGCGGTCTTATCGGTGGCGCAGCTCTCAAGGCTGACGACTTCATCCAGATCGCATTGTCATTCTAATTTTCAGCGGCTTTAGCCGCTCAAACAGGAACTAACTTATAGGCGAGGAAACGAACATTATTGTCCGTTGTCTCGCCTTATTCATTATTCAAGTATATGATAAGAAAAATAACATTGACCTGTATGTGTCTCGCGGCACTTGCGTCTTGCGGAAACAGGGCACCGAAATCAGAATTGCAGAAGAAAGTGGATGCTTATGCGGTGTTCCAGATCGGTTCTCCTTACATGGAGGGTATCTCTGACAATGGAAAAGAGGTTCTCAATCTTTTCAGAAAAGCTGCCGATGAGGCAGACAACATTTTCTGGCAGCAGACTTTCGGTGACAAGAATGCTATTATGTCGCTTCCTGACGGTGCAGCCAAGAATTTGGCCCTCATCAATTACGGACCATGGGACCGTATGGATAACAACGCTCCTTTCATTGAGGGTTACGGCGAGCGTCCAGCCGGAGCGAATTTCTATCCTGCCGACATGACAAAGGAAGAGTTCGATGCTCTGGAAGACCCTGCCAAGTTCAGCCCTTACACCATCATCAGAAGGGGAGAGGACGGCAAACTCAAGGTGGTATGGTACCATGAGGCATACAAGGAGAGCATTGACAAGATTTGCGGATACTTGGAGAGCGCAGCTACCATGACCATCAAGGAGAGCGTGAGAAACTATCTTCTCAAGAGAGTTGAGGCCCTCAGGACTGATTCATATAAGGAGTCTGACTATGCTTGGATGGATATGAAGGACAGCAAGATGGACCTCGTAATCGGACCTATCGAGAACTACGAGGACGGAATCTATGGACTCAAGACTTCTTACGAGTGCTTCATCCTTCTCAAGGACCTGAAGAAGACAGAGGAACTCACAAAGTACATTTCAATGCTTCCTGAACTCCAGAAGAGCCTTCCTTGCCCTGAGGAGTACAAGACCTTCGTTCCGGGAACAGAGTCTGACATGTTCGTTTATGATGCGATCTACTATGCCGGTGATGCCAATGCCGGCGGAAAGACCATTGCGATCAATCTTCCTAACGACCATGAGGTCCAGGCTGAAAAGGGAACCCGCCGTCTTCAGCTCCGCAATGTCATTAAGGCCAAATTCGACAAGATCGTCTATCCGATCGGCCAGATTCTTTTCGAGCCTGAGCAGCAGAGATATCTCAGCGCTGATGCATTCTTCTGGAATGTTACCTTCCATGAG
>OKTB01000846.1_pt1 | contig 14549 bp, 16 predicted proteins | sample 1606131 | NCBI WGS metagenome assembly OKTB01 (sample SAMEA3879518, study PRJEB24766) | human gut metagenome | biome: human-associated habitat; feature: feces | place: USA | collected 1985/1987
TAGATCAGCAGATAAAAGAGGGAGAACAGACAAGCAATGTGAAAGCAACCTATACTGTAAAAGTCTATGTGGACGCAGACGGGGATATGGTAATCGTTCAGAACCCTACCCTTGCACCAGCAGTTGAAAAATCAGACTATGAGCCTAAGACACCAGAAGCAGACGCAAGCGTGGACGCTGATACGGTAAATGACGCTACCGCTTTTCTGGAAACATTCTTTAAGCTGTACCCAACAGCGACGGAAAAAGAGCTTGCTTACTATGTATTGGGAAATGTGATTGAACCTATCGGCAGGGACTACCTTTATTCTGAACTGGTAAACCCTATCTTTATAAAGGACGGCGACAATGTGAAAGTCAAGGTTGCGGTAAAATTCATTGATAATCAGACAAAGTCTACGCAGGTATCGCAGTATGAGCTTGTGCTACATAAGGATAGTAACTGGAAGATTGTAGGATAAATGATATAAAAAGACCGTAGCCTGTAATATAACACTCTGATGTGATATACAAGCTACGGTTTTGTCATTGATTATTTATAGGTAAGGAAATAGTTGTAGAAAAGCCTTTATTTAATGCACTTGAAATGGAAACTGTTCCTTTATGAATAGAAATGATTTCTTTCACAAGAAGAAGTCCTAGACCATGTCGCAAATCTAACCTATTATCTGTACTTTGTAAATAATGAGGTGTCGATTGTATTTTTTGTAGTTCTTTTTCGGAAATTCCTTTTCCATTATCGCTGATTACTAATTCTAAATTATTTCCATTTATTTCTAATCTAACTGAAATTATACAGCCGTTTTCATTATGATTGATACTGTTAGAAATAATATTTTGTATTGCTCGACATAGCAATCTTTCGTCGCCTATAATAGTGATTTGTTCTGTATTATGGTTTAAGTTCAATTCAAATTCAAACTTATTATTTATATTGCTGTTTAGATATTCAGCAACAATTTCTCGTATCAATTTACAGAAATGAACTGGTTTTTCTTGATGTGGTTGCACATTATAATTTAATTGGCTTACAAGGTTTAAATCTTGAACCAAATTTTTGATTTTTACACTTTGAATTTTGATAATATTAGCTTGTTTTCTAGCGTTTTCCTCAACATTTAATGAAGAAGATATTCTATCTGCATATCCCATAATCATGGAAAGGGGTGTTCGTATATCGTGTGAAACGCCACTTATCCAGTTTGCTCTTGCTTGATTTTGTTTTTTTAATTGCAATGACGTTTCGTTGATACGATTTCCAATTTCTTCCAATTCTCCATTTATATTAAGTGTAACCGTTTCGCCGTGTGATAGTTTATCTATTCCATTGAGTATAGGGGAAATTTTTAACATCACATTTCGTTTTGATAAGTAGTACACAATAAATAGAATGGCAATATTTGATACTAACATAATCAAAAAAAGAAAGGGTGTTTTCTGTATTGCTGATAAGGGAAGATAGTTAGTCATAAATTTTGAATAGCTGTTCTTTGGATAACCTAATACTAATAAATCATTTCCTTGTTTCCATGTAAATACGGGATAATTTTCGATATACCCCTTAGAAAAGGTAGCAACATCTTGTAATGAATAGTTTAATGGTATTTCTTTTGGTAGATTGTGTTTCCATACTACATTACCATTATCATCTATTACTATTCCCCAGATATTGTTTGTAACTAAATCTTTTTGACATTTATTATTTAATATATATTCTCCATTTTGAATAGTAAGGTTATTAGATACTTTTTCTAGTATTTGAATAGGATTATCTTTGCTTATACTGTTGACAGTACCATTAAAAGTTAGGAAGAAAATTAATAAATCTAAAAGCACTATAAGAATTACTACTGATAAGTATATAAAGAAATGTTTACTGATAAATTTTCCAAAATTACGCATTATTGTAACCTGCTTTCCACGTTTATTTTATATCCCAATCCTTTAACAGTTATTAATGATTTTGGTTTTGAGGGGTTAAGTTCAATTTTTTCTCTTATACGTCGAATATGAGCAAGGAGAGAATTTCCATATCCAAATGGGTTATCGCCCCATACAGCTTCACAAAGAGCGTCTATTGTTACAATATGATTAGCATTTCGTACAAGTGTTTCTAAAATATCATGTTCTTTTGCGGTAAGAGGTAAAACTTCATCGTTCTTTATAACTTGTGCATTAGCCAAATCAATTTTACAATCATGTAATTCTATAAGAGGGCTATCTTCCTTATAACATCTGCGTAATACGGCATTTAGGCGAAAGACAAGTTCTTTTGGCATAAAGGGTTTTGTTATATAATCGTCAGCTCCTAACCCAAAACCAGAATATTTATCTTGTATATCATCTTTTGCAGTCAAAAATATTACTGGAATATTAGTGAAACTTCTTAGTGCGTCCATAAGTTCAAAACCGTTTCCGTCTGGAAGCATAACATCTAATATAGCTATATCTGGTTTTTCCTGTTGGCAGATTTCCAAAGCTGATTTTACACAATCAGCGGTAATAATATTAAAAAAGTTTTCATCTTCTAATATGGTAATGAGCATACTTCTTAAACTTTCTTCATCATCAACTATTAATACTTTTTTTGATTTTAAGTATGTATCTTTCATTTGTTTGTCACACTCTCTTTATCTTTTTCTTTATCCTATTATAACATTCTGAAAAAAGTTGAACAGTCATTTTCGCATTTGTAAGGTAAATGTAAGGTAGAGAGAATGTTGCTGTAATGTCGGTGTTTTATATTATAAGTAACGAGAAAGGAGTTAAAAATTATGAAAAACATGATTGAAACTAAAAATTTGACAAAAACATACAAAGAGTTTATTGCAGTAGACCACGTATCTTTACACATTAAGAAAGGTAGTATTTACGGTTTTCTCGGACCAAATGGTGCTGGGAAATCTACGACTATGAAAATGCTTTTGGGTTTGACTGCACCTACTGATGGAGAATTTCAAATTGATAACATGACTTTCCCGAATGACCGTGTTCGTATTTTGAAAGAAGTTGGTTCATTTATCGAGTCTCCGTCATTCTATCCAAATTTAACAGGTAGAGAAAACCTTGATATTATTCGTAGAATTTTAGAACTTCCAGCGTCAAGTGTTGATAAAGCATTAGAATTAGTAGGATTATCTGAATTTGGTAATCGCTTGGCAAAAAAATATTCTTTAGGAATGAAACAACGTTTAGGGCTTGCTTCCGCTTTGCTTGGAGAACCACCCATTTTAATTTTAGATGAACCAACAAATGGATTAGACCCAGCAGGTATTCACGAAATTCGCAATCTCGTTAAATCACTGCCGAAAAGGTATGATTGTACGATTCTGATCTCATCACACATGCTGTCAGAAATTGAACTGTTAGCTGATGATATTGGTATTTTGAATCATGGAAGATTACTATTTGAGGGAAGTCTTGAAGATTTGAAATTTACAGCACATGAATCTGGATTTGAAAATGATAATTTAGAAGAAATGTTTTTATCCATGATTGATGAGGATAACAAAAACAGAAAGCAGAGGTTAAAATTATGAGAAATTTGACCATAGAATTGAAAAAATGTAAACACACCGGAATATTAGAAGTTTTACCAATTCTTGGACTTCTTGGTGCATTATACGCTTTTGTAAATTTTATAGTTCGTAAAGAGGTTTTGTTGAGTTTACCGCTTCCGCCTATGGACGTTTTGCTGACACAACTTTATGGAATGGTTATGGTTCTTAATATGTTCGGCATTATCGTGGCAACAACTTTAACATATAATATGGAGTTTCAAGGAAATGCAATTAAAAAGATGTATATGCTTCCTTTTAAGACATCATCTATTTTCAAAAATAAATTTTATATATTATTTGTTTTGCTTACTTTTTGTATCGTCTTGCAAAATGGAGCATTGTGTATTATTGGAAATATCTTTTTACCCAACGGAACTTTTGAGTTACTAACACTTGTCAAATATACAGGATATTGCTTTGTATCATCTTTACCTGTATTGGCATTTATGCTTTTGGTGTCATCACGATGTGAAAATATATGGTTTACATTAGGTATTGGAGTAGCAGGTTTTTTTAGCGGTATGGCAATGTCCCTTTCAGATATATCACTATTTCTTGTCAATCCATTTGTACTGATGATGAAACCTGCGGTAGCTTCAACAGCAAGTATTGATACAGGTATTTTAATATTGGGAGTTTTTGAAACAATCATATTCTTTATGATTGGCTGGTATCTTTGCAAAATAAAGCATTATGAATAAAAGGGGGGCAATCGTATGTCAATTATTGAATTGTTAAAAATAGAATTTATGAAAGTAAAAAGGTCTATGATTTTACCTTTGCTTTTAATCCCACCTATCTTAGTTGTGATTTCTGGCGTATCTAGTATTAGTATGTATATGACGCCAGAATATACAGACGCTTGGTCGGCAATGTTCATTCAAAGTGCATTACTTTTTGGATATTATTTACTTCCATTTTCAATGGTAATTGTTTGCGTTATGATTTCCAACAGAGAAACAAAGAATAATGGTATATTAAAAATGCTTGCTTTGCCCATCAGTAAAGGAAAACTTGCATTGGCAAAGTTCTTTGTATTATTAAGTTTTTTAATGATTGAATTATTAATCTTTTTCAGTTCATTCATCATTGCAGGCATTATTGCTACTAAAATAATGAATGTGGCAGAAAATATTCCTGTTTTCTACTTACTCACATGGACATTAAAATTGTTTGCAACAATGATTCCAGCTATTGCTTGTATGTGGGCGATTACTGTACTATTTGAAAAACCACTATTGTCTATGGGATTAAATTTACTCTTAATAATTCCGGGGGTTTTAATTGCTAATACGCCTTTATGGTTAGTGTACCCTTATTGTTATAGTGGTTATGTCGTATCAGACGCATTACATACTGTAACAACGACGGGAACAGGAAGTACAATATCGCTATTTCCTTTTATACCGTGTGCTGTAATCATATCAGCCCTTGCACTATATGTTTCTATTAAATGCTTTGGACGAAAAGAAATGAGGTAATATAAAATGAAAAAAAATAAATTAAGTGTTATTACATTTATCATTTCGCTGTTACCATTTATCACGTTATTGATTTCTCTTTTTACAGAAGAAATTACAGGAGGACTTCAAACGGGATTGATTGTATTAAATGTAATCTCGATATTATCTGGTTTTGTTCTTTCGGTTTCGTTAGTAAAAAATCCCAAACGACGAGATGTATTTTCAATCGTCGCTTTATGTGTTAGTGCTTTTTTCGGTTTTCTTATGTTTGGTATTTTAGCTTTTGGCTTAATAGCCACTTTTATGTAAAAAATGTTTATGAAAAATATATAGATTAAAGGTTATTTGAAATATGATAGGTCTAAAAAAACGAGATATTAAAAAAGCCTTGAAAGCAGGTGCAAAGGCTAGTGGTGTTTCATTAGCTGATGTACGAGCTAATATTGAAGCAACGATTGATGAAGCCATGAACAGCCCAGACCCAGAGGTGCAGGCAAATTTCAAAAAATATTTTGGTAATAAACGCCCTACCCCAGAAGAATATATTTACAAGATTACCAAAAAGACAAAGATTTGAAAAAAGGCTTGCTCCATACATAGTGTATGATCTGCAAGCCTTAATCTATTTCAGAGGAAATTTAACAGTAAAAGTAGCACCTCCACCAGCAGTATCATTGATAATGATAATACCGTTCAGCATTTGAGTTAATTCTTTGGCGATACTTAGTCCCAGTCCAAAATTCGATTTGTTCGTATGGGACTTGTCGCCACTATAAAATCGGTCAAAGATATACTGCTTATCTTCATCAGAAATGCCTTGCCCGTGGTCTACCACAGAAAAAGCAATATTTTTTTCGGTGGCGATTACTTCTATCTCTATTAAAGAATTATTCTTGGAATGTTGAATGGCATTATCCATAAAGACACACAAGATTTGAAATAATCGGTCTTTGTCGGTAAACATAGCAGGATAACTTTCCTCGGATAAATGCAGTTTTAGTTCTAAATTCTGCTTCATGCAGACGGGTTCGTAGGTTTCATATAACGTAATGAGCAAGGTATCTACATTGATTGTGCTTTTATGCAATGTCCATGTTTTAGCGTCGGAAGAAGCCAAAAGCAACATATCTTTGACTAAACGGGATAACCGCATACATTCAAAATCTATGGTCTGTACGGCTTGCTTTGCCTGCTCGTTTAAGGAAACATTATCAAGAAGCATATCCGTGTTGGAAATCATAACAGCAAGTGGAGATTTTAATTCATGGGACGCTGTTGCAACAAAATCTTTTTGGCTTTGCAGTATTCGTTCCGTTGGAGCAAACGACTTTTTCAGCAGATAACGGGTCAGCACGATAACAACGATACAAGCCAAAAACCAGATAAGAAGATAGATAGGCAATGTCTTTTGTAAAATATCCGTCAAACTGGCTGTCTGATAAAGAAAGGTTGCATGATACACGGTATCATTTGCTGTCCTAATTGTAGCAGGAATAACAAAATAAGTATCGTGATGTGTTCCTCTTATTTCCAGAAAACCGCCTTGTGAAGTTGTGCTGTTTTCTGTTTGTGATAATGGTTGTGTAGAAATCTGCTTTTCTACATCATGCAACAGATTGTCCGTAGGAGTTGGAAATGGAAAATTACTCTGATAAATGGTATTTCCTTTTGTATCGCTAATCAAGGAAAAAATATGATAACTTTCTTCGTAGGCTTTAAGTTCCTTATCCATATCCGAAGAAGCACTTTCCACTTGATAAATCAGCAAGGTTGTCAATCTCTGAAATAAGGTGCTTTCGTTGATTTTCTCTGTATGAACTGTGTTCGCAACGACAAAGGAAATCACAAGGGTAATAATCAGCATAACAGAACTTGCAAACAGAATATGAAGTTTTCGGTATAAATTATTTAACATGTTTCTTTCTCCAGTTTGTACCCTGCACCGTAGACCGTTGTTATTTTACAGGAACTTTTTAATTCTTTTAGGCGTTTTCGCAGAAAAGAAATGTAACTGTCTACATTGCCAGTTTCTACCTCGGAAGAACTGCCCCAGATTTTAAGGATTAGCTGTTCACGGGAAAATAGTGTTTCTGGGTTCTGCATAAATACAAAAGTCAATTCAGTTTCCTTTGAAGTTAATAAAATAGAATTGACGGGTGTAGATAAGGTTCGGCTGTCTTTATCGAAAGTTAAATCTCCATATTGTAATTTAGACGATAACTGGATATTGGCAGGTCGCCTTGTCAATGCCCGAACTCTTGCAAGCAATTCTTTGATATGAAATGGCTTTACTAAGTAATCATCAGCACCGCCGTCTAAACCCTCCACCCGATTGTCAAGGGTACTCATGGCAGTAATGATAAGGATAGGAATAGATATTCCTTTTCTACGCATAGATTTTATGATTGTTAAGCCGTCAATAATCGGTAGCATACGGTCTACAATGGCGAGGTCATAAGCATAGTCTGTATTTAAAGCGTACAGCATAGCGGTTTCCCCGTCATTGCAACAATCAACCATATAGTTTTCTTTTTCCAGCGAAATTTTTATATTTTTACATAATTCTAAATCATCTTCCAGAAGAAGTATTTTCATAATGTATCAATCCTTTTCTATATAAATTATAGACAGTATAACAGAAAAGTCTGTAAAAATCCTCTAAAAAATGATGATGATTTTCTTACTTTTTTACAGGATTTTTAGAATGGTTTGCTTTTACAATAGGGGCATATCGAACAAGAAAGGTGGAATACAAAAATGAAAAAAACAAACATCAGTAAATTTGTAGCAGTTGGATTATGTATCTGTGCATTGACGGGGTGTGGTGCAAGTCCAGATGAGAAACCAGATACGTCTAATCCTATTGTCAATTCTAATACGAATGAAGAAAATGCAAATGGTTCTTCAGAAAATAAAGGAAACGACATATTAGATTCTGCTAATTTGATAGGAAGTGTTTTGGAATTTACAGACAATGGTTGTTCCGTAAGTCAAGCAAAAGAAACTGAGGGTGGAGCTAGCCTGCAAATCGAAGCGTCGGGATTGGAAAATAAAGACAATGCTGTTTCTGTAACCTATAACCCAGATTGTGAATTTGTCATTGCCACAGTAAATGCACAGTCTGGTGTTAGGAATGTAACAACGGGTTCTATATCCGATGTAAAAAAACAATCTGAAGTATATCTCTATGGAGAGTTTTCAGACACACTTCATTTTAATGCAACAAAGGTTGTCGTAGCTCGTTGGGAATAGAGGTGTGAAGTATGAAGTTTTATCAACTTGGCTTTCGCTATTTACAGCGAAAAAAAGGAAAAACCATTCTTCTGTTGATTGTTTTGATACTTGTAAACAGTATGATTTTAGGTACAAGCATGATTTTAAGGACTACAAATGAGTCCAAACAAGCCATGCAGGAAAAGACAAATTCTAAGATTGTAGCTGAAATTACAAGTAAGGACAGCAAGATAACAGAGAATGAAGTAAACAAGATTGAAACGCTGGAAGATGTTTCGTCTATCAACCGTATCGGCAGACAAGAGGTATTTCCGAATGATTTTGCTCCCGTTACGCTCAATACTTCTACGAATGAGGAAAATTTGAAAATAGCGTTGCTCTCCTATGATGATTTGGAAAAGGACAGCCCTTTTTCAGAAATGCAGTACCGCTTATCTTCTGGCGATTATATCAAACACGAGAAAAAAGGTGCTGTTATCAATGCGAACCTTGCAAATCAAAATGAGCTAAAAGTTGGAGATACGATTGAATTAAGTACAGAAAACGGAACAAAAGTATCTGTTCAAATTATTGGAATTTTCATGTCCGCAGGAAATGTGGAAAAAGACCAGCCAACAGAAACTACCGCAGTCAATCGAATAGAAAATCAAGTCTTTATTGACAACAGCACTTATAAAGAATTGTTCAAAGAAGCTGAATTTGAAAAACTCTGCGTTTATTCAAAAAGACCAGAAAAATTAGATGTGCTGGAAACCAGCTTGCAAAAAATATTCGGAAATGATGTAGAACTTAGCACTTCCGATACCCTTTATCAACAGATGTCTGCTCCATTAGAGCAAATCAGTAAGGTGGCAAATCTTATGCTGGTACTTACATTGGTAACTGGTACTGTTGTTGTTTCCCTGCTGTTATGTATGTGGATGCGGACAAGGCAAAAAGAGGTGGCAATCTTTATGAGCCTCGGCAAGACAAAAAGTGAAATTTTCCTGCAAACTTTATTAGAAGCAGGCAGTGTATTTACACTTTCGGTTTTAGGAGCAACAGCCATTGGTAAATTGTTCTCGGGCGTTTTGCAAAATGTCATTACTGGTTCAGAAACAGTAACAGAAAATCTGAAAGTGGTGTTGCAGATACAAGATATTGGAATGTTGTTCCTTTTAGGTGGTGCAGTTATTCTGGTGGCATTGTGCTGTTCCATTCTTCCGATATTACGAGCAAACCCAAAAGATATATTAGCGAAAATGGAGGGATAGTACATGAATTTTTTTGGATTGGCAAGGCGTTCTGTGTTCAGAAAGCCCGTAAAAAGTATTCTCTTATTGTTGATTGTTTTTGCAATCAGTACCCTGCTTCTTGCAGGTGTGGCGAGCAAAAATGCCAGTATTGAGGTGCAGGACAAAACCAGACAAGCCATAGGTGCAGGCTTTCTTTTAGAAAGAAATGCAGAGTACCGAACAAAACGAGTTCGTGAATACTCAGAAAAGATTGGTAATGATAAGGAAGGTAGTTTTGGTGGCTACCATCAGGAAAAAGAGATTATCAATGGTGTGGAGACTTGGTCAGGCTGGACAACAAATGAATTTGAAAGCTTAGATATAAAAGACATTGAGAAACTGGCAAAAACAAAAGGAATTGCTGATTACAATATTACAACAGCAACAACTCCTGTAAACCCTGTAAATTTCAAAAGAATTGAAGATAAAGATGTAGACCAAAGTGTAGATGAGGGAGGTGTAAGCTTAATTGGAAACAAAGATATGAAACTTGACAGAAATGTTTTATCTGGAAACCTGCATATCAAAGAGGGACGAATGATAACCCCAGAGGATAAAGATATGTGTGTCATTTCAGAGGAACTTGCAAAGCAAAATAATCTGAAAATCGGCGATAAGATTTCTTTTAATGATTACCACGATACTGAAAATTCAAAGGTATCAGAAGCTGAGATTGTTGGAATTTATCAAGTGGATCAAAAGATGTCCCCACTTATGCAGGGAGATACTTACCGTTCGGAAAATGTAATATTTACAGATTTGAGATTTCCAGAAAAGGCAGAGGGTGAAACAAGTCCATTATATGAAAGAGCCTATTTCAAAGTAGAAGATGTGGAAGCTTACGACGAAGTAAAAGAAAATCTGCAAAAAGTAGACATCAACTGGGAGCAATATGATTTGATTGACAATAACGGAAATTCCGAAACCATGTCCTCAAACTTCAATGATTTAGCAAAAGTAAGCGAAATGATGATATTGGTAATCTCTGTTGCAAGTTTTGTTATCCTTGTTTTAGTATTTCTTTTCTGGCTGAAAAATCGAGTGCAGGAAGTCGGCATTTTCTTATCTCTCGGTGTTCCGAAATTCAGAATTATCGGGCAGATTTGGAGTGAAGCGATTATGATTGCTGTTCTTTCCCTTATGCTATCCTTTGCTGTCGCTCCTGCCGTTTCCAAAGTAACTGCAAATTATCTGGTATCACAGCAGGTTCAGCAAATGCAGGAAGAAGAAAAAAATAACGAGGGAAAAGTATCCACAGAATATGTTGCACCAAAGCAGGACGTGCAGAATATCAGCGTAGAGGTTACGCCAGAAATGTATCTGTTGGACGGTGTAAGTGTTCTTGTGTTGATAACGGCTTCTGTTCTGGTATCTGGAATTGTAATACTAAAGAGAAACCCGAAAGATATTTTATCGGAAATGAGTTAGGAGGACGACGAAAATGTTAGAAGTAAAGAATGTAAGCTATGCTTACAAAACAAAAAAAGATAAAACCATTTTGAATAATGTATCTGCTACTTTCGAGGAGGGTATCTTCTATACCATTGTCGGTCCGAGTGGTGCAGGAAAAACAACACTCTTATCGTTGTTAGCAGGCTTAGACACAGCGGTAAAAGGGACTGTACTTTGCAATGGCGAGGACATTACAAAAAAAGGGCTGAATTACCACAGAAAGCATAATATCTCATTGGTATTTCAAAATTATAATCTGATTGATTATTTGACAACGGTTGAAAATGTCAAATTAGGTGGTAGTGGAAATGCTGAAAAATTATTGGAAGAAGTCGGCATTGGAAAAGAATACTGGCAGAGAAATGTATTGCAACTATCTGGCGGACAGCAACAGCGTGTAGCGATTGCAAGAGCATTAGCCAGCGACGCTCATGTACTTTTGGCAGATGAACCGACGGGAAATCTTGATGAAACTACCGCTGATGAAATCATTGCTTTGCTGAAAAAGACTGCACATGAATTAGGAAAATGTGTTGTTGTGGTTACACACAGTAAGCATTTGGCAGAAGAAGCCGACGAAATCTTAGAAATTAAAAACGGTGCAATTTCTTTTCTGTCTGATTAAATTAGAATAGTGCCGTAAAGGAGTTGTCATTATGGAATATTTTAGATATACCTCGACGCAATCAGTTTGAACCTAACGGCATTTTTATAACAACTGAATATAGCACAGTTTTAAAAGCTCGTACAGACTATATGTTTTGTGCGGGCTTTTTTCATGCCAGAAAAAAATTTTTTAAAGTTTTTTCGATTTTGGTTACGCTGTCCCCCACTTTCAACGCGGTATATATGAAAAGGGGCAGACACCTCTTTTCGACTAGCGAAAGGAGGTGAGGAAAATGAAACCGTCAGAACTACAAGAAAAAACCTGTCATCAATTCGATTGTGCTATTAAAACAGTTATACGTCATAGAGCGATTGACTTCTATCGAGCGATACGTCGTTCAGAGAAAAAAGAAATGCCATTCGCCGAAATTATGGACGACCTCTTAAATTCCATAGGTACAGAAGATACATATTCTACGGATTATGTTGCAGTATTTGAAGTCTGTGGAGAAAAAGTATCAATCGAAGATGAACAACTGGCTCGTGCATTGAAAGCTATTGAAGAACGAAAGCGTAATATCGTTTTACAGTATTTTTTCATTGGGGACACGGACACTTACATTGGGAAAATGCTTGACTGTTCCAGAGCGAATGTAACGAAGTGCAGAATACAAGCACTAGACAAGTTAAAGCAACTGATTGAGGAGGAAAAAGAAAAATGCCAAAAGAGCTGACACCGACTTTCACGGTTATTTCCAAAGCCTGCGACGGCGACGAAACAGCAATTTCAAAAATCTTGGAATTTTATGACCCATATATCAATCAGTGCTGTATGCGTCCGTTTTACGACGATAACAACAACTTACGTCTTGCGGTAGATTTGGAAATGAAAGGTTTTATCAAAGAAGCGATTATTCGTAAAATCTTAAACTTTGATATTAAACGCTTCTAATTCATATCGGGATTGATTATGCCCGTCTGGTCTTTGACAACTGAATAAAGCAGACAGATACGTTTGTGAGATAGCAAGCCACGGGGACTGTACGCCATGACCTTTCCAAAAGAAAGCGAGCGACCCACGCAGTGATCCGAGAGCGACCGTTGGAAAAGTCGCTTTGCCACGACCTATCCTCACAGAATAATGATACGTCCGCATGGTGCGGTTCTGCCCACAAGAATGGGAATAGTTGAGATACTAACGGAGCTTTCCAAAGCCGTCTGCCTGCTTGTAAAAAATGACACACAGTAAAGGGGGTGCATAGATTATGAACAATACTGATGTGCCTATCTGGGAAAAATATACGCTGACGATTGAAGAAGCGTCTAAATACTTCCGCATTGGCGAAAAGAAATTGCGTAAATTAGCCGAAGAAAATATTGACGCTGGCTGGGTTATCGTGAACGGTAACCGTATTCAGATTAAGCGAAAACAATTTGAAAAAATCATAGATACATTGGACGAAATCTAATGTCATTGAGCCGTAGATATGGTATAATAAAGTATAGCGTATCACGGCTCATTCCATGACGGAAAGGAGCTTTACACTATGTCTAATGTGAAACGAAAAGACAGTAAAAATCGCAATTTGCGTAATGGAGAGAGCCAGCGAAAAGACGGAAGATACGTTTATAAATATACCGATATATACGGAAAGCCACAATTTATCTATTCTTGGAAACTTGTACCGACAGACAAGACACCTGCTGGAAAACGTGATGATATTTCGTTGAGGGAAAAAGAAGCACAGATAAAAAAAGACCTTAACGACGGTATCGACACAGCAGGCGGTAAAATGACAGTCTGCCAGCTCTACGACAAGAAGAACAGCCAAAGAAAGAACATCAAAAGGGCTACTGAAAAAGGACGACAGTATCTTATGAACGCTCTGAAAAATGACCCATTGGGTATGAGGGCGATTGATACTGTTAAGCAGTCGGACGCTAAAGAATGGGCTATCAGAATGAGTGAAAAAGGATATGCCTATAAAACGATTGATAACTATAAGCGTTCCTTGAAAGCGTCATTTTACATGGCGATACAAGACGACTGTATCAGAAAGAACCCGTTTGAATTTAAGCTAAGTGATGTTCTGGAAGATGATACGGAGCAGAAAGTTATCCTTACACCAGAGCAGGAAGAACGCCTGCTTGCCTTTATGGAAAAGGACAAGATTTACAGCAAGTATTATGATGAGGTTGTGCTTCTGCTGGAAACGGGACTTCGTATTTCTGAATTTTGCGGACTGACGACGCATATTGATATGCAGAACAGAATACTCAATATAGACCACCAGTTATTGAAAGACAGCGAAATCGGCTACTATATTGAAACGCCAAAGACCAAAAACGGAAAACGGGAACTTCCATTGACAGAACGGGCTTATCAAGCAATCCAAAGAATACTAAAGAACAGAGGAAAGGCACAACCGCTGATTGTAGGTGGTTACAGCAATTTCCTATTCTTAAACCGTGAGGGCTTGCCTAAAGTTGCAGGAAACTATGAGGGCATGGTGCGAGGATTGATTAAGAAGTATAACAAATATCACACGGACAAGTTACCGAACATCACACCACATTCATTCCGACATACTTATTGTACGAATATGGCAAACAGAGGAATGAACCCTAACACTCTGCAATATCTCATGGGACACGCTAACATAACCATGACACTTGGTTATTACGCACACGGTACATTTCAATCTGCAAAAGCGGAGCTGGAAAGGCTGGCTTGTTAATATCGGAGCTTATATTTACTACTCATTTACTACTTTTGGTTGCATTTTCATGCTGGTAAATGCCAGCTTATGCAAGGTATCTTCCAAAAAGAAAATACCGATAAAGCCCTAAAATACGGGATATATCGGCATTTACCAACTTATGAAAAGATAATCAGAAATTTAGTAAGTTTTTATACATAAAAGTTGTAATAATTGTAAAATAACAGAATGTTCAAAATT
>OKTB01000892.1_pt1 | contig 13830 bp, 8 predicted proteins | sample 1606131 | NCBI WGS metagenome assembly OKTB01 (sample SAMEA3879518, study PRJEB24766) | human gut metagenome | biome: human-associated habitat; feature: feces | place: USA | collected 1985/1987
AAAAAGTAAAATTGGCTTTGGCTAACGGTCTGACTCCGATTTTCTGTATCGGTGAGGTATTGGAAGAACGTGAAGCAAACAAGCAGAATGAAGTGGTAGCCGCTCAGCTGGCTTCTGTATTCTCTTTGTCTGCCGAAGATTTCTCTAAGATTATTTTGGCTTACGAGCCGGTTTGGGCTATCGGTACCGGTAAGACTGCTACTGCAGAACAAGCACAGGAAATCCACGCTTTCATCCGTTCCTTGATTGCTGAAAAGTATGGTAAGGAAATTGCTGACAACTGCTCTATCCTTTATGGTGGCAGCTGTAAGCCTTCTAATGCAAAGGAACTGTTTGCCAACCCGGATGTTGACGGCGGTCTGATTGGTGGTGCTGCCTTGAAGGTTTCTGACTTCAAGGGTATCATCGATGCCTTTAATTAAATAGTTGAAAGCTGAAAGTTGAAAATGGATTGCATGTCGTATCTGCATAACTGTTTTCCATTTTCAGCTTTCCATTTTCCGTTATATAAAGATATTGACTCATGAAAAAGCTTGGTTTACTTTTAGTTGCATGTTTCGCTTTTGCAACGATTTCTGTAGCGCAGAATAATATTGTGAAAAGCCTGGAACGTAATGTGCCGGGACAAGGCAAGGTGACTATCCATCAAGATGCACGCATTGCGGCATTGATAGGTTCGGAGTATGTTCCTGCCGGTTCGGATGAGCAGAAAGTGATTAAAAGTTCGGGTTACCGCATACAAGTTTATGCAGGGAATAATACCCGTCAGGCCAAGAACGAAGCTTATGCGGTAGCTACCCGCATCAAGGAACATTTTCCCGAACTTACAGTTTATACCTCTTTCAATCCCCCTCGTTGGCTGTGCCGTGCAGGAGATTTCCGCAGTATCGAAGAAGCGGATGCCATGATGCGTCAGTTGCGGGCTACTGGTGTATTCAAGGAAGTTTCTATCGTGAAAGAGCAGATAAACATCCCCTTATAAAGAATTATCATGTTAGGAAAAGAAGAAATTGTATCTCCTTCATTAGATGAATTGAAGGAACATTATCACCGCATCCTTACTCTGTTGGGTGAAGATGCCGGACGTGAAGGTTTGCAGAAGACACCTGAACGGGTGGCGAAGGCCATGTTGTCGTTGACGAAAGGGTATCATATGGACCCGCACGAGGTACTCCGTTCAGCCAAGTTTCAAGAAGAATACAGTCAGATGGTGATTGTGAAAGACATTGACTTCTTCTCGCTTTGCGAACATCACATGCTTCCCTTCTACGGAAAGGCACATGTGGCATATATTCCTAACGGCTACATTACCGGACTGAGCAAGATAGCCCGCGTAGTGGATATTTTCTCTCACCGCCTGCAAGTGCAGGAACGTATGACTCTCCAAATAAAAGAGTGTATTCAGGAGACGCTGAATCCGCTGGGGGTTATGGTTGTTGTGGAAGCCAAACACATGTGCATGCAGATGCGCGGAGTAGAGAAACAGAACTCCATTACCACTACATCCGATTTTACCGGAGCATTCAACCAAGCGAAGACCCGCGAGGAATTTATGAATTTAATCAGGCATAATTCTTGACGGAGAACTCCCCGAATTGAATTTAAAAATTCAGGATGACTCTGTCTCCCAGCCGCTTTGCCATGATGCTTTTTACTTTGTTCAATTCGTTGTAGCGCTCCATGATGCTGTTACACTGGGTTTCATCATTGGCTATGGCAGGGTTCTGTAACGCAAATAGGGTATGCTTCAATTCTTCGCAGACGATGGCATATTTGAAGTTTATCATTAACCGTGGAATTAGCTCATAGAGGCGTTCTTCGTCCGTTACCATTTGTTCTATCTGTGATTTCCTTAACTGATAGCGGTTGCTGATAAGCTCCACACTCAGCTTGCTGATGACGGGGTCGGGATGCGCCACAAAATACCGTTCGGCGGTAAAACCCTCATTGTGGATACGTTCGGCAGCCTCTGTCAGGATTTGCCGGTGAAGCGGATTGTGGAAGGCAAGTTCGTCTTCTTTTAAATCATTGACTATATATTCAGTTACAGTGATAGGGGTTTCCTGCCCCTCTTCATTGGTGACATTGCACATCACCCGCTCACCATAGAGCACTACCATCTTCAGAATAAGTCGTTCGTATTTATAGAACTCCTGGCCCTCCTTGCCCTCCTGCGGGATGAAGGATACATATTCTTCCTCGGGTGGAAAAGGTGGAGGTGTTTCGGAAGGGAGACCGGCAGGCAGTGATTGGGACGGATAGCCAGCTTGTTGTGCGTCGGGGTTGGTAGCTGCAGTATGACTGCCATTGACCCCCGTTTCTGCATTGGCTCTTGCGGCATTGGCCGACCGACGCTCACGTTCTGCTCGCTCAGCTTGTTGCTCGGCTTGCTTTTCGCGACGCTTGGCAACCTCAGAAACCAGCAGTTTATCTTCTACGTGCAATAATTGGGCGCACTCCTTGATATAGACATCACGCACAATGGCTTCGGGAATGATGGAAATGCTCTGCACAAGGTTTCCGATAAGCTCGGCACGCTTGATGGGGTCTTTTCCAGCATCTTCCAGCAACAGATTGGTTTTGAAGCGGATAAAGTCCGTTTCATTCTCTTGTATGAAGGCCTGGAACTCCGTCGCATTGTGTTTGCGTGCAAAGGAGTCCGGGTCGTCACCATCGGGCAGGAGGCAGACTTTGACGTTCATGCCTTCTTCCAGCAACATATCAATACCTCGGATAGAGGCCTTTATACCGGCAGCGTCACCGTCGTAGAGCACTGTCATATTGTTGGTGAAACGATGAATCATCCGGATTTGTCCGGATGTCAATGCTGTGCCCGAAGAGGCAACCACATTCTCTATGCCCGATTGGTGCATGGAAATGACATCCGTATAACCTTCGACCAGAAAACAACGGTCTTGTTTCACAATGGCTTGTTTGGCAAAATATATGCCGTACAGTTCATTGCTTTTATGGTAAATCTCCGATTCAGGCGAGTTGACGTACTTCACCTTGACGCCTTTGGTGGCGCCGGCAAGCACACGTCCCCCAAAAGCCACCACCTTGCCGGAGAGAGTGTGTACCGGAAAGATGACGCGCCCCCAGAAGCGGTCTTGCAGTCGGTGGTCGTCCGTCTCGTAGCAGAGGCCGGTCTTGACAAGATAATCCTTTTTATAGCCTTTCTTCAAAGCTTCCTGGGCAAGGGCATCGTGGCTCTCGGTACAATAGCCCAACTGGAACTTCTCGATGATGTCATCCCGGAAGCCGCGGCTGCGGAAATAGGCCATGCCGATACTCCGTCCGTCTACGTGGTTCTTTAGGATATTCTGGAAGTAGTCACGGGCAAAGTTGTTCACAATGAAGAGGCTTTCCCGTTCACCCTGTGCTATCTTCTCCTCGCTGGATAGTTCGCGTTCTTTGATTTCAATGCCGTATTTTTTTGCGAGATATTTCAGCGCCTCGGGATAAGACATCTGTTCGTGCTCCATGATGAAATGCACTGCATTTCCTCCTTTTCCGCAGGCAAAACACTTGCAGAGCCCTTTGGCGGGGGATACATAGAAGGAAGGGGTTTTGTCATCGTGGAAAGGGCACAGACCTACATAGTTCACACCGCGTTTGCGCAGGGTGACAAAGTCTGATACGACATCGTATATCTGTGCGGCATCAAGTATGCGGTCTATGGTGGGTTGGTCTATCATTGTCTCTTTTCTAACTTGTGCAAAAGTACATGATATTTCTTGGATAATCAAAAAATATCATATAGGAAAGAGCAGACCGGAACTCTACATCATCATAAAATTCCCGTGGATTGTATAGTCGAGTTTTTCTTTCAATCTTTGTATGTCAACCGGCTTGGACATATATCCGTTAAAGCCATTCTGCATAATCTTTTCTTTGTCCGAAGCAAAGGAGTATGCCGTTACTGCAATGATAGGTACCGTTTTGGATACTTTACGTATTTCGCGAGTAGCTTCATATCCATCCATTTTAGGCATATTGATGTCCATGATGACCACATGCGGATGAAACTTCTGATGGAGTTCCACGGCTTCCTCCCCATCCCAAGCATGAACCAACTCATAATCTTTCTGTAGGATAGACTTGAACAGCATATAGTTGCTTTCGTTGTCCTCTGCTATCAGGATTATAGGCTTTTCCTTGCTTCTCTCGTTCAGAAGAGGCATTAAAGTTAGATTATTTTCCTTTTGGGCCTCTTTCGGTTTATAAGGTATTGTAAACCAGAAAGTACTTCCTTTACCTTCTCCTTCGGATTCTACTCCGATGCGTCCTTTCATTTTTGTGACAATGTTTTTGCATATTGAGAGCCCTAATCCCGTTCCTTGTATAAAGGTGTTTACTTTGGTAAACCGTTCAAATATTTTCTTCTGATTCTCTAGTGATATGCCCGTATCTTTTACGTAGAAATAGAGTTCTTCTCCACGGATTTTGTATCCAAACATAATCTCACCTTTCTCTGTGAATTTTGCAGCGTTGACCAGCAGGTTGATGAGGACTTGAGAGAGACGGTTATGTTCTGTCTGTACATAACAAACTGGTACTTCAGGAACGAATTGTAGGGCAACACCTGTTTGCAGTCTGCCTCGTACAGTGTTTTCCACATCTTTTGCCAACTGATTTAAGTCGACATTCTGATAATTGAATTCCAGTGTATTTGCTTCTATTTTTGAAAGATCCAGGATGTCACTTACCAGTTGCAATAGCAACTGGTTGTTGGTTTCTATGATACTGATGAACTCTTTGCGTTCGGTTTCGTTTTCGGTTGCAGTCAGCAGGCTGGAGAATCCTACGATGGCATTCAAGGGGGTACGTATCTCGTGGCTCATATTGGCTAGAAATGCAGATTTCAGCCGGTCGGATTCTTGGGCTTTTTCTCGTGCTCGGATAAGCGCTTCTTCTTGCCTCTTGCGTTCTGTTATCAGTAAAAGGGAGCCGACAAGCGATATTGGACAGCCGTTCTTGTCGCGCTGGTCAATTACTGCGTTGGTTTCCATCCAATCTGTTATTTTTCGCCCTTCTACTTCGGTGATGATACGATATTCTTCTTTGATATGCTGCAACTTGCCTGAAATGAGATTTTCATGTACATGGTGCATACGTTCGAAGTCTTCCGGGTGTATCTTTCGGAAATATTCTGACGCCTTGATAATATCTACTTGGACTGTAGAGTTCTTCTCCTTTGTAAAGTTCATGTGGTCTAATATCTTTTGTGCTTCGCAATAAATCAGACCCTCCTTTAAATCCCAGCGCCATGGTATGATGCGTGCTATGCCCAATGTCATTTCCAGTTTTTTATTAATCTCTCGCAATGTGTTTTCGGCATCTTTGCGCGCTGTAATATCTACGGCAAAGACATCCAAAGTGTGTTTTTGGGATGCCGGGCAAAGAATGAATTCGTAAAAGCTGTTTGTTTGTTTGAAGTAATGAGTAAATGTTACCGTTTGCTTTTCTTGGAATACCATTTCCATGAAATGTGTCAGGTGCTCTATTTGGGAGAAGGCATTTTTCTGTGAACCATCGGTAGTTGGCGTAAACTGGTCGTTGAAAATAATATTGCCGCATCGATAGCTCATATCTGCTATCTGTCCCGTTTTGTCGAAGAAAACCTCTATTTGAGTATAAGATATCGGCATATTACGTAAAAGGGTATCATGGGCACTTAGCAAGGTGATTTTCTTTTGCTGGAACCGGTAAATGACTAAAGCTATGATAAGTAGTGAGAGTATCAACACTACTCCGCAAATAATCCACCATTGATACTTCTGCCAGAATGTAAGCGGTTTATTGATGAATACCGAGTCTTTAGGACAGAGTGTGGTGTCCAGACCGTCCATCTGCAGTTGCTGGTAGTTGATGAAGGGATAGGATTTCTTGCTATATGTAAATGGGATATTCCGTGCATCCTCTCCTGCAAATATCTGTTTGAGGGCTGAAGAAAGCGCGTTTTGCACTTCCATGCGGTCATAGAAATATCCTCCCGCAAACCCCTCTTTACCCACATAGGCATTCCTTAATGCAAATACGGGTTGAGGCGATGATGCAACTAACTGAAAGTCTCCACTGATGAGTGTAGGAAAACCGAGTAGATTCTTACGCTCGTAAAACCATGTGGAAAATAGCATACCCGTCTCCGGTTCATCATTTAGCAGATATGCCTGTAATTCGTTTTGGTTTCTTTCATTACCTATTAAGCGTTCATAGTGGAGGTTTGGATACTTTGACGTTATATAGGCATGAATAAGCCGGTCCAAGTCTTGGTTATGATAGAGTTCATCTGCTGCGAATACAATCGTTTTCATTTTTGGCAGCATCTGTACCATCATGTCGATGGTCTCTTTGTACATATACGGCGTTTCGATAAAAGTAAAGTTGTATTGCGGCTGCAGGTCAACCAGAGGAGATGTGATGGCATTGGAAATGTGTATAGGACGTCCGGTGAAATAATATTCCCGTGGAGCATACGTGTCTTCGTTGCCGATCAATACTATTGGAATATTTCCCCACTCACTCAAAATACGTTCCCTTAAAGTAAAAGCCATGTTGCCGAGAAGTACAAGATAATCGGGTTTCTTATCCTGGAAACGTTCGAAAATGCCATTCTCCATCCGGATATACAATGAGTCATTACGAATGAACGTCCCGTTCATGTGTACTACATCGGCTGTGATGTCCTCTATAGGAGATGTTTGCAGCAGGATGGGAGTTATAAGTTCTTGGCCCAGGGTGCGCTTTCATTGTACGAGTTTATAATAAGTAATCTGCGGTGTTTGCCGACTATGGTTGCTGTGGCAAAAGCCGAACTTAAATATAAAAAAAGGAAACATAAGCTAATTATGCATCTTTTAGATAAAAATACTTTCATGACCTGATTTTTCAAGCAACACATTGTCTAATGGCAATTTAATTGCTACGTATTATTTATACAAAAATAATACAAATGTATTTTAATCATAAAATATAGTCGCTAAAATTAAAAATAATTAACGGCGTCTTTTTGTTTTATGCACTGGAAGTTTAATGTAATTATTATTTCATATATCTGTCTTGTATTATCTGGCAAGTGTGTACAAGGGTGAGAGCAGATAGAAAAGGGAGTTGACAGATTGTAATAAAAAGATGAAAAGGATATTTTCATCTTGAAAAAAGTTATATTTTTGCACCCGCTTTTGAAAATGGTATCGGAGACATTTTTGTTTTTATATAAATTCAATTGGTATTATGAACATTTTTTGTAAGAAAATCTTTGTTCCCCTTTTGTGCGGAATATTATTTTGGGGCGCTTGCTCAGATGATGCACCGTCCGGAGAAGATAGCGGGCAGCAAACTTATTCATTGGTGGTGAAAAGTGTCACTGCTTCGGGAGAGGATTCCTTCGGGGAACTGCGTGAGGTATCGGTTTTTCAGTTCAGTGGCGGCAGCTTATATAGGACGCAATTGCTGAATCCGAAACAAGATGGTACATCCAGCATCTCTGCACTCAGCGGCTCGCGGTTATATTTTCTTTCAGAAGTGAAGCTGCCCGTTCAGGAAGAGAAACTGACCGAAGAGGAATTGTGTAATATGGCCATTGGCGAAGGGCTTCATGATAATTCCGCTCCGGATTTCATGTCGGCGGTGGTTCAATTGGAAGATGATGTCGAGACGCGCAATAATCCGGAGGTCAGTGTGGGCATGAAACGTGGGGTGGCCCGTATCGACCTGAACACTACGGCCGACGATAAGACGCGGATTGAGGAGATTATAGTGGAAGATGCCCCGGCCGAAACTTTTCCGTTTCAGGAAGGCGTTGCTGTGTCGGACAAGACGGTGAAATATGTGAAGACGTTTGAACCGGCATTCGGAGGAGAACAGCCGAGCGTATTCCGTATTTTTGAAAGCATGTGTCCGGTCCATGTCGTTTTGCGTGGTACGTATGATGGGATTCCCATCAGGCTGAAAATGGAGTTGCCGCGTATAGAACGCAACAAGGTGTATGAATTGTCGGTACTTAACGTAGGGGCTACGGTAGAAGGCGTTTTCGAAATCAAGCCGTGGGAAGAGGGCGAAACGGTGACCGGCAAGCCCGACGCGGACCATCGTATTCTGCTGGATGCTTCCCGGTCTGTTATCCCCGAGGGGGTATCGGTAGATTATGAGAACAACATTGTAGAAGTGCCTATGACGGGAGTAGATGGCATGAAACTGGCGTTTCTGGCCGACACCCGGATAGACATTGCATCTGCCGAAGGAGTTGTGGATGGCGTGATGCTGACCGACATGGCAGTGACTGAAGAGGCCGAAGGAATTGTCTCTTCCTTCAGTGTATCTGTTCCGGCGCAAGGCAGCGGACGGTTGGGGTATTCGTTCATGGTGCACCTGAAGAATGCACTTATGACCGGTTCTTATGATTACGTGGAAGTACGCGTGGCTCCGAGTGACAAGCAGATTGAAACGGTAGAGATGGCAGGAAGCGTGTGGATGGCTTTTAATGCACGCAGCAACGACCTCGAAGACCAGATTTATCCGTTGGACGGTGCTACGGTGGAAGACATGTACCGCACCAGCTGGATTAATACGGTCGGTGGTCTGTTCCAGTGCGGTCGCAAGTATATGTATGTGCCTTGGCAGGGATATAACCCTTCCAACAACCTGGGCAACCAGACTGCCGACATGCCTTGGCAGAATGATTCGCACATGCCTTGCCCTGAAGGATATAGAGTGCCTACCCGCGACGAACTGAACTCCTTGCTTCCGAAAGGCCAGGAGATTCCCGGTACTTATACGGCGGGAAACGGAGAACGGATTACCGCCACGCTCCATGTAGGAGAAGGTACGTTGGTGACCCCTACCGGTGTCACCGGAACACAACATTACGTGAAGTTTACTTCGGAAGATACCGGCCGTTACCTCATCATACCTTTGGCAGGAGGAAAGGGTGACAAATCGACCTCCAACAATCCCTCTTTTGGAAAACGTGCCGTGTTGTGGACTAGCCAGCGCGACGGTTGTCCCGGAGGATATGCCTGGGCCTATTGGATGCAGTTCGAAGGAAAAGATTCGACCGTCATTGCCGAACAGCGATTGCAGATGGAGGCGTTCGCGTCCTTGCGTTGTGTAAAGAAATAGAGGAGGGCAGGACATGAAGATTATAAGAATTATAATGCTTTTGGGATTGCTGCCGTTGCTGGCCAGCTGCTCTTCGGACGGGCTTGGCTTCGACAGCGCTGAACAGGCCGGCGCAGGGCAGGTGACCTTCCGGTTCGGCTTGCAGGCAGATGTCACTGCCGGGGTGCGCACCCGCAGCGAACAGCCGGAACCGATAGCCCGTATGTGGTATGCCATAGCCGACGAACGGGGCGAAGTAATCAAGCCGTTGTATCAGAAACTGGAAGCCGATTTCTCCAAACTGACCATCGAAGGATTGGGGTATGGCGACTATACCGTGGTGTTTCTTGCTACCACCCATCCGGAATCGGATATTACGGTTGACGAGCCGGCCCTGCTGTCGGATGCCTGGCTGGTGAATCACGTGGAAAAGGCACCGCTTGATGAGGCCTGGTTCTATAAGAAGATAGCGTTGCACATCGGCCGGGAGCAGGCTCCGGTGATGCAGACCGTCTGCCTGGAACCTTGTGTGGGCAGGGTAGATGTCGATTTGGATGTGTCGTCCGACTATATGTGGCGGTTTATCCGCAACATAGAGGTCTCTTTCGATGATGCCCAAGGGGTGTATGCCGGTATTCAGGCCGGTGGCGAGTACGCAGGTGCCGGAGGAGTGGACGCTTACAACATCACGCAGCGCCGTTCATTCTACTCGTTGCCCGGACGGGAGGCACTTTCCGGACGGGTGACGATTGAGTCGGAGCGTAGCGACGGAACTTCCTTTATGCAGGTCTATCGCTTCAGTGGTTGCAAGATAGAAGCCGGACGCGTGTCGCATATCCGCATCAATTACCGCCATCCCGAAAGTGGCGAAGGCTTGCTCTATGTACGCGAGGAGGATTTCTCCCGATTCCGGACGGATACCATGTTTCTGGCCGACGAACCGCGCGAGGTGTTCTACGATAGCAATCGCCGTTCCTTTCGGGTGAATGCCCCGTTGCAGGTGTCGGTGTCCGATGATCATCAGCTGCTTGTAAAGTTCTTCTCGCCGATTGGCATCAGTGGCGTCAAGATACTGTGCCGTTTCAACAAGGTGAGCACGGAATTCTTCGAACTGGCTCGTTTCGACCGCATTTATCCGTTTATGGAGGCATCGTTCCCCTTGCCGGTGGTCAGTTCGGAACGTACGTTTGTAGCGGAGAACGGTCGCCGGATAACAGTTCCGGCACAGCCGGAACTCTCCAATGACGATGTGACGTTGCTTGTCCGTACGGAAGACCCCTTCATGAAAAAGATAGAGCAGATAGACAGCCGGTGGTTTATCCGCTTTTCCGCTTATTCGGCCGATAACGGGCATGCTTATTGGCGGCACATGGATCCCTTGCTTTGTCGTCACGGAGTGGCGTTGGTGCTCAACATGGCTTTCATGTTCGCTTCCGAAGAGTTCAATGTGGAAATGAATGCCTACGAGGGCAAGCTGAAGGACAATGGAGGAAATCCGATAGACCTGGATGCTTTGCGGCAAAGAATCCGCAACCACGGCGGTCTTGTGTTGGGCCGTGTGGTCGGAGTAGGTGGTTTGGGTGGAGGCAACACTTATGGTCTGGCCGATTATTGTTATAAAGGTGTTTACTTTGATGCCACGGCGCCGGGAGCCAATCCGCATAATTATGCCCGTCAGGCCATGTTTCACGAGTATGGGCATTGTTTGGGCTACAATCATAGCAGTACGATGACATACGGTGACCAGTGGACAGTACTTTGCGCTACAGTTTTTGTGGGCATGGGGCAAGATGGCAAATTGCCGGTATGTTCAAAAGAGGTGGTAGGAGGTTTACCAATGTAACGTGACAAAAAAACGCGGCATCGAACCATGTGTTCGGTGCCGCGTTTTTTCTCTTTTGGTGTCAACTGTTAGGATTTTCGGTGATTAATGCACCTCTCCAAGGGGTTACTTCGACAGATAGTGTGAGGTAGTGACTGTCTTTTTCATCCGGGGTGTCCGGAGTTATGGGAGCGGGGTCGTTTTCCGAAATGCGCGGATGTCCCAGACGGTTGATTCCCGTTACGGAAAGCTTGTAAATGTTGTTGCGCACGATGGCAAACTCCATAGGTCCCGTCACGGTGTCGTCGTTGTTGTCATTGTGCCGGTTCCAGCAGAAGTAGTAGCAGTAATAGCCTGCTGCGTCGTAGTCGTCCGTGTTCGATTGGTAAAGGGTGAACTGTGCCTTTTTGGCGGCTTTCCTGAAATTGGCCTGGAATGCCTCGTTGCCAATGTTCTGTTCATGCCACTTTTGCCACAGATAGTCCGGGCTTGTTTTGTCTGTGCTATAGACGGCTGTTTGCCCATTGCTTTTTATGGTGATATTCTTCTTCTTCTCATTTCCGAATACGGCTTTATAGAACCTGCTGTTCTCCTCTGTCAAGAAAGCTTTTTCGCGCACTTCCTCCCATGTCACGTAGAGTGTATTGGCATAGGAATAAAGGATGGGGTCTTTAGCCGGATTTCCCTTGGCATTTGCAATGGCATCTTTCAGTTTCCGGGATGCCTTGTCGGTCGCCATGATTTGCCCCTTGAATACGATGCCGGTGCTGATTCCGTTCTGTTGCAGTTCTATGCCGGGAATGGTGTTTTCGGTTACATACCGCCATGTGTGGTACCCTTTCCCTTTATTCTTGACAACCTTTGAAATTTGCGAGGTGTACCATTGGCTGCGTGCGGTGGCGTCAATGTCCCAGTTTCCCCCTTCATAGTTGCCGAGGCAGAAGTTGAAGAAATCCTTGAAGGGATAACTTTTATCGATGTTTTTGGCGGTTCCGCTTTTTATTGCGGCATCCGTATTTACCACATAGTTGGTTTTCGGGCCGTGGCTATGTTCTGCTCCGCATATCTGTGCGTTGGCATTGGCACCGTTGTCCGACACGCGTCGCAAGTAGTAGAAGTCGCGGCTCATGTTTACCAAAGCCATTTTGGTCAGTTTCACTTTTAGGGTGGCGTTTCCTTCGTCATTCCCCACTACGTAGGTTTGGTCTTTGTTTTTACTTCCATCCTTGGAGTCGAAGCGCGCCACGGCACGTTCCACCAGGATGGTGCCTTCATTGTTCACCTCTTTTTTTCCGGTGCCTTTATGGTTTGTTCCGGAGAAGTGGAAGGGTGTGCTCTCTTGGAAATGGCTTTTCCAGGATTCTATGTTTTTAGGAATTCTCTTTTCAATGCACGTTCGGGTTGCGGTGGACATAAGGAATCCATGCTGATGGTCTTTTCCTCCCCATACGCTTTCTCCTCTTATTACATAGCCGTTGGCATCTTCAGTTATATTCTCGGTTTTGTGTATCCATTCTTTCAGCATGAAGTGCTCTTTAAAGAGGTTTTGCAGTTCGTTTGTAGGGTTGCAGAAGACGTAGAGGTGGATTCTGTCTTTTCCTTCATCGAGTATCCCGTCGGCCTTGTAGTAGGCAGCCAATGCGGCTTTGTCGATTTTCTGGACGGTACTGACGGTGCCTTTTGCTTTGTTGAGGTTTGTCAGTGATACTTGTTCGCCGCAGGCAATGAATTTGTTGTCTTTATCTGCCAGTACAAGCAGGATGTTGTTCACCCGATTTTCGTGCTCTTCTCCCGTTATGGCATTGCCGGTGCTGTTGTTGTCGGTTTTATTGTTTTCATTTGTTGTGTTTTTATCAGTTGTGGACAGTTGCACTTGTACGTTCACGTACACTGCATCTTCCGGTTTGTCCGGCATTGCATCTGTTTTACGCCTGCTTTTGGGTTAGTAGGGTTGCCGCAACTTGTAATGGTACATATCGCCAATATGCTGATAAAAAACATATTCCAGTATCTCTTTTTCATAGCGTAAATTTATTAAGAATTTCGGCATACAAAAATAAGACAAACGACAATGGATTCCAATTTTTAACTATTTTTTTCTGACTTTTCTCTATAAATGTTCAAATTCTTCTGTTGTCAGTTTGGTTGCTTGGATAATCATTTCCGTAGCTACTCCCATTGTTTTGAGATTGCGGGCTATCTCGAAACGACTGGCTCGTATACCTTCTTCTCTCCCTTCTTCTCTTCCTTCCATCAGCCCTTCCAGTTTATTGCCTTTTTGGGGGTGATTTCGAGTAGAGTTCATCGTTATGCTATTCTGAAGTAGGGCGGCAGATGGTGGCGTACATTTCCCTGCATTCTTCGGAACTGTCGACTGTTTGTAAGTGAACTACCCTGGTCGTTCGAGTGAACTACCGGTGTCGTTCAATCGAATAACTGGGGTCGGCTGCCTGAACTACCCTGGTCGTTCACTTGGATAAAAGCGCTCCGATGTGCTGAAGGCGGCAACTTGTCCGATGCGAAGAAGGGTGTTTCAGAATCACGTGTCGACGGTTTGTCGGTTGCTGATGCCGTTTCTCTTTATCATAGAAGAAAAGAAGTTTCACCGGAAAAGCCGATAGATAGGGCGAAAGTGTGATAAGGTGAAGGCTGTGAGGGTTTGAAATCATTCTCCGTGTAGGGACTGATTTCGGCTTTCTTTCGCAAGGTGTGAGAGGACCTGCTCCGGCAGTGCTTCTTTTAGGAGGACGTGTTTTTCTTTGTCCAGCAGGTAGAGGGTGGGCATGGAGGGGAGTATGTACAGTTCGTTGTCGGTGAGGGTGTGAGAGGCGGTTCCGGCCATCCAGTCTGTGGGCAGTCTGTTTCCGGCACGGGGGGCGGCTTCGGGACGCGGGGCTGTTTCGGGG
>OKTB01000897.1_pt1 | contig 13788 bp, 19 predicted proteins | sample 1606131 | NCBI WGS metagenome assembly OKTB01 (sample SAMEA3879518, study PRJEB24766) | human gut metagenome | biome: human-associated habitat; feature: feces | place: USA | collected 1985/1987
CTAGAATATTTTTAATAAATATCGAATAAAATTTATCTAACATCCCTTTTCTATAATAAATAGTAAAAAAATAGAAGATATTTTATCTTAAACATTGTGTATTAGCCAATTATAAGTGAAATCGTATCAAAAATCTCCTGTCCTAAAAATACGGACTTCCACTTAAAGATATAATCAGCCTATGTTTTTAATACTATGATTTGGTTGTTGAAAAAACTACGGCATAATCTCCCCGAACGCTATGCTCGTAACCGTCAAATTATAATACGGTAGATAGGGTAGAGGGGAATAATTATCTCGCCCCTCCCATTGAACCATACGTACGGGGCTCGTATACGGTGTTGATCAGCACATTATAATATGCCATTTTCAGAAAAATAAATAGTGCAGAAATAATACGGGGATCTTCCATCCCCGAACCCCTGGAATCCTTGTTATAACAGTAATAGAAAAAATTATTACCGTTATAACAAGGCTAAAAATGGGATGTTTTAATTTTCCGAATTCTGCAAATTATGGCATCAAATAAAATGCGTTGTAACAACGGCTCTACAACTTATATTCCAACTTTTGCTAAGTAATAGGATAAGGGATTGAGCAGACCAGTTCCATCTTTTATCCTATTTTCAAGTAAATCCTTACTGATGATGAAATTCACCACGTTCATTCCACTTCTTCTGTACCACCCAAGTCTTGAATTCGCAACTTCCATTCTTCCAGTTTAGACAACTTAGGTTTGCGTTTACTTTTACTGGCACCGACTTGTGGTTCACTACACTTGGCGGTAAATACCCGTGACTGGACTTTCACCAGTAAGATTAGTGTCATGCTCGGCACACAACGTAAGTGCCTAGTTTTGGGCTGTTCCCAAAACTAGGCACTTAGTCATTATCCTTTTTATCTAATTAAATATAGTAATCATCATATCTCTTTGCATTGAAAACTTTCGAAATATCAATTCTATTAAAAGGGTATGTATTCCATACATTCTTCCAATTAATCCATCTCCCACAACTCCCTAGTTTCCTAATCTTTTGCAATACTATCATACTATCAAAAGAAAAAGCTCTTATTACATCATCTATATTTTCTTGATACATTAAAACATAAAAATCATTCCTGTCTATATCTTCTAAACCAATAGATCTTTCTTTTTCTTTTTTTACATTAGTAATCTTTCCAAATGCTATGGTTAATACACAAATGAGTCTAAAGAAATCTCCAGCTAATTCATGTGGATTTATCGCATAGACCTTACCATTTTGCTTTATTGACACTATCTTTTCAACTCCAGATTCATTGCTATCATCCACCTCTATCAATTCAAAATTAAACCAATCTTCAAATTTCATTTTGCTTTGTACAAACAACGGAGACAATAGTGATTTGATATGTTCATACAGTTTCCAAGAATCTCTTATCCTTCCACTATTTTCTACAGGATTTACTTTGCTTGATCCCATATCAATCAATTTAATGTCAAATGGCTCTAATTCTCCTAAAACACGATAATGATAAGATGACAGTCTCCTTAATTCTTCATCAATAGAATCTCTATTAAAAATCCAAAGGATATTTCCTGGATTCAAATCTCCATGAATAATATTGTTCTCGTACAATGTAATAACTGCTTTTAAAATTCCAGCTGATAAATTTAAAGATGTATGTATACTGCTTAAGCAATTTATATTATTAACATCAAATTTTTTACTATTACTTTGAAAATAATTATTCCTTTTAGCTCTCCATTGCTTAATGGTACAGTAAGAAGATACACTTTCCATTATTGAATACCATAATTTACAAGGATATGTGTATTCTCCCGCATCAAATATAACCGCAATTACGCCTGCTAAAGTTGTGTTTGCATTTTTTCTTGCTTCTTCTTGTGCCTTATTAGATACATATTTCTCATTTTCTTTAGGAAAATATATTTTTATTACTTGCTTAACATTTAATATTTTGTGAGTCACACTAAAAGTAACACCATTTGCACCAGAACCCAATGGTTCTTCCTCAAAATAATATTGTGCAAATCCAGCTATATCTTTTGTTTTTCCTACACATTCGCCGTCACAATATAGTTTACCATCTATTACCTTTAATTTTTTCTCTTGTTCACCACTTGTTTTCAATTTTTCTAATCCTTTCTTTTAAAAAAATTCTATAGATTTTTTAGTAAACCACCTATTTTTTCCTTAATTATTTTAATAAATTTTATTTTCTCTTACAATCATTTTCTTTTTTTAAAATTTTAGAAGTTTTTTCAAGCGCTTCTATTAAAGTTAATCCTGTCAAAATTACAACAGCCCCAATCATAAATAATGTCCATGCTTTGCCCTTATCAAAGGTTACCAAAATAGCTATCAGAGCTACAGGCATATTTATATACCCTAAACCTGTTGCCCATTGAATAAAAAAAATTGGCCAGAACTTTTTCTCTTTTTCAACTTCATTTACTGTTTTCACTTTTCTGGCGAAATAAAACATACAGAATATTGATACAGCTATCAGTATTACCTTCCAGAAGCAATTAGCTTTCGTTTTCTCCGGCGGAAAAAAGTTATCTATCATGATAACTGATATTCCAATTATATACGCTATTTCACTATACAATCCTGAATAAGCTGAATCTTTCATGTCATTTACTTTTTGTTTTAAAGCAGTAATTACAGATTGATGATACCGTTTCGCACTTTTCTTATTTTCATTCATGTAATACATCCTCCATTAATAATAATAATATACCATTTCATCTCAATTATATCTCCAGAAAACTATAACTTTTTCAACCGATTCCCCACATTAACCAACGTTTCGATAATATCATGTCCCATCTTTTTTCTTATCTTCCATATCACATATTCTACTGTTCTATATGCTATCTGATCGTCATGATAATAAATCCCCCATACAGAATGATAAATATTTTTCTTTGGCATTACCCAGTTTGGTTTCAGCGCCAGTAGATATAAAACTTCAAATTCCCTAGGTGTCAAATCTATTTCCTTTCCTTCGTAGATAACCTGATAAGACATTGAATTTAACTGTAATTTCCCATTCCCCAGCACTACTTTCTCTTTATACTCTGGAAAAACATACTTCATTTGTATGCCTCCTCTTGATTTGTAAATTCATCTATTCTCATTCCAGAAAGAAATACTAGACGAAAAATCCCCTGTACAGCACCTTTACAATTATTTCTTATTTTAATGCAATCTCTATATCCTCTGCTACCTTTTCTATAATTTGAAGATACTCCTGGAGCTTTTCATAGTGGATATGAAGTAGGTGACTTCAATCCTACCATCATATTTAGTAAAATGCTACTTTAAACCACTACATATCCTATCTCTGAGGTTACCACTATTGTTGACTTTGATAAGCTGCTATATTTTAGTAGACTGTTTAAAAAGCAGACAGAACTTCCAGCTTCAAATTTTTAAGATTCAATCTGATAGTTTAAATATGTGATGATAAACATTTATTTTGAATAAGGCCTTGAGTCAATACAATGACCCAAGACCTTCTAAAGTGGTTTTGAATTATTACCTGGCAAATACTCTGTATGAACCGAATTGATACTGCTATACATCCAATATCCTGGTTTATTACTCACTGTTGCTCCTGGAACCGTTTTACCTCTTGTAACAGTAGCTGTTGTTCTAGTTGTATTTATTGGCTTACGAATTCCGCTAGTGTAATATCTATTTGTTGCTGTTCTTCCATTGAATATGTACGAAGTTCTTCTGGATTCATAAAATGAATCTCCATTGAGTACTCTTTATTTAATTTGTCAATCACTGCCTAATAAGAAAACGCCATAATAGTTCCCACAAATTTAATTTTTCTTTTTATATTCTACCTCCAAAACTTATTTTTATTTCCATCAAGAAATATCCCCTAAGTATTTATTTGTTACATCCGTAATGTGTGTATGAATACACCCAACCACTATTAAATTTCAAAATAGTATTACAACATTTACACCATGTTGCGTTTGCTGTATATACATCACACCTCACTCCAATATGTCTATGTTGCCATACAGTATCTGTCACATGATTACATGGAATATGAGTACAAGTACCTCTATATTCACTATAAAATGAATTCAGTAACTCTCCCTTCTCATTATAAATTTTTCCATCGAATTTTTCTTCCATTTTTGAAGAAGTGTTCTCGGGATTCGCTGCCATTACATAAGTAAAATTTGTAAGTAACATACAACACATACTCAATACCATAAATAATGCTTTTATTTTTCTTCTCATAACCAATCCTCTTTCTTTCTAAAATATAAATGGGATATTTCCAAACAGCAATTTACTTCTTTAATGTAACAATACATTCTCCATTTACTAATTCAAATTTTATAACCTCCTCATATGAAATTTCTTTATTTTTATTGTAAACTACTATTTCAAATTCACATTCATTCACATAACGTGAACTATTATTTGTTAACTTTTCATTTTCACTATTATAAATTTGTCCAAGTGTATTTGATCCAGGAATCCAATATATATTTTCCCCATTTTGGTAAATTGTAAAAATACTATTTTCTTTTTCTAACGACTTACACTCATATGTATAATCCTTTGGTATATCTATCTGAAAAATATATCCATTTCCTACCGGTGTTTCCATCAATTTTAAAATTTCTTTATGTTCTGGTTTTAAAATGGAACTTTTCTCATTTCCATCTTGTGTCATCGCATAAACGGTAACTGTTGCGTTATCTTTTAGCATGATATTCATAAAAAAACACATAAAAATCATAGCTGTTACAACAATCCCAGTTGTAATTCTTTTCATGTATATTTTCTCTTTCAAAGTTTTTTTTCTTTCAATCCCATCAAACCCATCAAAAATTCTCTGCTTGGATTCTTCTGTAAATTCGATTCCAGTCACAACATTTTTAATTAAATTTTTATCCACACTAATTCACTCCTAAATTCTTTTTTAATAAATTTCTCCCCCGTTCCAAACGCTTTTTCACAGTCGATTCCGTAATTTTCAAAATCTTACTTATTTCAGAGCATTTATATCCTTCTACATAATACAATAAAAGCACTGCTTTATATTTAGGTGGTAATTCTAAAAGAATATCAAATATCTGCCTATCTATACTATCCTCAGAGTATGTAGTCTTAATTGTTTCAATATTTATATATGGATGTTGTTTATAGAAACGCAATTTATCTTTACAAAGATTCATTGTAACTCTAATTAACCATGCCTTTTCATGTTCATAGGTTTCAAAGAGAGGATTTTTTGTCATATATTTTATCAATACATCTTGCACTGTATCTTCTGCATCATACGTCTTTTTAAGCATTACGATACATATTTTATACAACATTTCTCCATATTTCTGAAATATCTCCTCAATTGAAGATTGTTCAATCATACCTCTCACATCCCTACTTAATTCCTTTTATATTAAAACGTTTCAAAATTTAAAAAGGTGACAAATTTATTTTAAATATTTTTTTCATTTTTTCTTTTACATCTACCCAATATTTGTTTAGTGTACAAATCGCCCAATCAATAAAAAAACACAGATATGTGCGGGATAATATATATATAAGAATTTTTTCATATTTTTCCCTTTACGATTATCATATAATGCAATAAATGGCGATGCAAGAACCATCCATGCCTGAGTATGATTAAACAGACCTGTATAAACCCAACATTGAGATATACTTACAATATAAGAACCTATTAATACAAATGCTGAAAAGAAAATCAATGCTACAATCTGGCTTTTCTTTTTTTTCATATAATACCATCCAATCCCTAAGATCAAAAGAAATGGAGAATATTGAATCGTGAAAATATTAGGTAAAAATACATTTATCAATGGACAACTATCTCCTATTATCAAACTTCCTATCCCTACTAAAATAGGTATAAGCATTAAAACTATATGTCTTATAATATGTTCTTTCTTTATAATCATATCAATCAAGTAGATATAAATTGCTGTAAAAAGCCATTCTGGGATTACATTGAATGAAACCTTTGAATTTGCTAAATACGACAAAACAATTTCAAGAATACAAATACAAATATGATATTTATACAGTCTAAAAATATAGCGTTTTCTATCTGATGAATAATGCATAGCCTGTATCACGGCAAAAAGAAATAATGGTGCTGCAATTCGTCCCATAATTCTAAAAACACTAACATCTATCGTAGTGTTTACAAATACATATAAATACAAATGATCAATAGTCATAAACACTAACCCTATTATTTTAAGCATTGTATTATTTAAGCTAAGAAAATCGGCCTTAATACTTTCCATTTAAAATACTCCTATAAATCCCAATATGAGAGCCCTTCTAATTATATATAGAAAGGCCCTCTCAAAACATTAGCCGAAAGAACCTGAAATAGAATAACTATCTCCTATAGGGCTACTGTTAAAACGAAAATAAAATTTATCACTATTGTCGTATCCGCCAAGATCATCTGTTGTAATCGTATGTGATTTACTACCACCAGCACTAATTGTCCAGCTACTTACAACCGTTTGAAAAATAGTACCTTTATGTACCAAATCAACTTTTACTTTGTTACTTGAGCCTGCTGAAAAATCAAATGTCTTACCTTTAACATTCGTAAAATAATAATTCGTATATAGTGTTGAATAATTACTACTACCATCTACATAATATGTTCCATTACTCCAAGACCATTTTGATGTTGGTTCCTGAGTGGTTCTAGTATCAGGTACAAATTTAAATTCTTCGTATCCATTAACATCACCTGTAAAATAAACTTCTGGGACATCTTTAACCGCCTCTTGACGCATTTCTTCATCTGTTTGTGCAAAAACAGTCAACGATGGAACACAAAGACATACCATAACCATAAATGTAGACAACAAACGTTTAAAACTCATTCTTTTGTTTCTCATATAATTCCTCCTTTATTGGAAATGTTATCTTTTTTGCTCAGACTTCTGTATATCTTTCCCATTGGATTCACCTCCCTCTTGATTTTCTCTTTTAACTTTAATACGAATACAAACCTATAATAGTGACATTAATTTGGAAAATTTTTTCTGAAGAATTTTTGCTTTGAAATAAAGTACCTATATTCAAACTTCACCAAAAGAACTACACATAAAAAGGCAACAATTATCTACATAATCACTGCCTCCGCAAAATTTATTATTTTCCATTTTCCCTCTATGCCTTATTGTATCCAATGAATTTGTCTCCATAAACTTAATACAAAAGATTTGTCAATCCGTTTTTATCCTCAATCATATATATTGAGTGTCCTAATATGACGCTTTTATCTTTTATTCTATATTCCTCTCTTCTTGTCGTTATAGCACTACTTTCTTCTTTATGCATAAATATTCTTCATCGCTTCTGCAATTACCAAACAACTAAATTGCAATTACATTTTCTAAAAATCTTCCTTCTTTTCCTTAAATCCCCCTCTGGCGAATACAAAAATAGCCATCTCTATGTACGAATCAGGTCACCCGTCCATCTATTTTTATCTATTTCATCTAGTGTTATTCTGTCCGTACAGTCCGCAGAAACAGCGTAAAAACGCACAAAACAGCACTCAATACCACTCATTTTCCGCCTTATAAATAGTAACTCATAAATAGTTCTACAGAATTATTAGGAAAAAATTCCTTAAATTCGCCATATAACTGTGCTGCCAAGGTCTTGTTATGTGCAATTACTAATGTTGGTCTATTCAATTGTGCAATGACATTCGCCATCGTAAATGTCTTTCCCGAACCGGTTGCACCAAGAAGGGTCTGGCATTGGTTGCCTTCTTTAAAACCCTTTACAAGCTGGTCAATGGCTTGAGGCTGGTCGCCGGTTGGGGTGTATTCTGATACCAATTCAAAATGTTCCATATGTTTCTCCTCTGTTCAAATCAACCCTCATTTATTCCAAGTTTTTATCGTCCAATATTTCTGCTCAATGCCAAACGTTCATAGAGCGAACTTCCATACTGTCGAGCTAATTCATCTTTACTCCACCCATTTCTATATGCTCCTATCTCATAAAAATGGCGTTCTTCAATATTGTTTATTCGCATAAGAATAAGATAATGAGACCAGCTTAGATAAAATTTTCTCCCTTCCTGTGTAACTGGAAGTTTTTCAGATTGGGGAAACGGCGTTTCCCCAATTGAGTCCTTGGAATAAACCAGATAAAATTTACGCATAAGTTTTAAATTATCGTATGAATATCCTCTTCCAAATTTCTGTGTCAGTCTCTGAGACAATTCTTTCAAAATGTACTTCCCATATGCTGCACGTTCTTTTCCACTTTGTTCTTCTTCCACAATCATTCTCCCTGCTTCATAACAGAGGTATACCATCGTCATATTTACTGCAACTGATAATTTTTTTGCATTTTTTCTACCAAAACCGAATGCTCCTCAAATTTTGTGTTGAAACCCCTGACATTCCCGGAAAAGCTTTCCGCAAATCTTTACTCATCACATTCAGAAAGGATTTTCCCTATTTAGCATTTTTCTGCTTGCTGACAATATTTTTCCCAAGTTCCCAATATAAATCCAATAGTTCATAATTTATTTTAACATCATTAATCCAACTTTTAAAAAGTCTTTTACCATTGCTGGAAACCAAATACTTTCAGCCGAGTCATTCATCTTTAGTGGATTACCAAATCTAATGATATCTGTTTGTAAAATGTTATAAAATGTATCCACAGAGCAATAATGATAATATATTTTATTGTTCATCTTTTGCATCCACCACCTTTGCTGTTTCCAGCAAAACACGATCAAAATCACTCTGATACAATTGATCCTGCTTCACACGGTATTTTTCAAATTCATTTAGCGCATGTGTTTCTGCTATCTTAGCAGAAATACTCCCTGCATGTGTTAAAATTTCCTTCTTGGACAGTCTCAATAAACCTTCAAATTGTTCTGCCCAATCTTCCATTGTCATCGGAACTTGTTCTTCAGCCCGCATTTCTGCCAAATCTAAATAAGCATTAACAATCCTTGCCATTGCCGAAAGTTCCTGCTCAGTCAAATAATTTTTTGCGACTGTCACATCGAATCTTTGTATTTTCCCGCTAGGTGCATCTTTCCATGTTTGCAATCCCATGTTTTGCTTTTCACTGTCTGCTCTATGATAAATCACTTCTGCCGCTGTTTCTCCATGAATTGCCCAATGAAGCTGATTCTGTACTCTTGCGAAGAATTTTTTTGTTGTTAAAGAATGTGCATCATAATCTATACTTGTTGCATATATATCTGTTATTTTTTGATAAAACCGTCTTTCTGAGAGGCGAATCTCACGAATTCTTTCCAGTTGTTCTTCAAAATAATCTTTTGTTAATACAGTTCCAAAATTCTTTAATCGCTCATCATCCATCACAAATCCCTTAATTGTGAATTCTTCTATAATATCATTTGCCCACTTACGAAATTGAACTGCTCTAGGTGAATCAACTTTATTACCCACTGCAATAATGGCTTTTAAATTATAATGGTTCGTATTATAACTTTTTCCATCTGAAGCAGTTATTCGAAATTTTCGAATAACTGCATTCTCATCTATTTCTCCATCTGAAAATATTTTCTTCAAATGATAATTAATAGTATGTGTTTCTACATTATACAAGAGTCCCATCATTTTTTGAGTCAGCCACACATTTTCATCAAAATATATAGCATTAACATCACTTTCTCCAGTTGCTGTAATAAAGGTTAAATATTCTGCTGCTGAAGAACGTATCATAGATATCTCTTTCTTCTTTTTCATTCTCTCCCACCTTTCATAATTTCTATACCATATATTTCCCTTTTGTATGGAGAATATCTCTCTTGGTCATCCGTAAATAATCATCTATTCTGTTTCATCATAATATTCTGCTCTCAAAGAACAAATGTTCTTCTTTCATTTTATCTTATGTGCTGTTTTGTGTCAACTTTTCTTTTTAGGAATTTCTTGCACTTCCTTGCTATTTTCTTTGCTAATTTCATCTCTGCACTAGTGTACTTTATCACGCAAAAACCAGCGGAGATTCATCTTTCTCCGCTGGTCTAATTCTTTATTCTATTACAATTCCATAATCTTTGCTTTATGTCTGATTTGTGGCAAAAATTTATTCAACAAATCTTCTGTCTTCATTTTCAAATGACTTGTATTAATCCCCGGATTGCAGCCGAACCATTCTTCCTGTGCAACTTCTTTGTCCACAATCAATTGAACATAATCGTCTTCGTCATTGATCAATCCCATGACAGACGCAGATCCCGGTTTCGTTCCAAGATGCTCTTTCATCAGTTCTCCTGAGGCAAATGAAAGATGCGGTACTCCGATTTTTTTACTCAATGTGTTCGTATCCAAAGATTTGTTTGCCGGAAGCACAACCAAAAAGAAACTCGTTTTTTTCTTATTGCACAAGAAAATGCTTTTTCGAATCTCTGTTCCAAGCGCCTTGTCAATCTCCTCACACTCTTCCATCGTCTCCACAACATCATTGTCGACTCTCTCATAAGAAATTTTCAGTTTATCCAGTATCTGATACTCCTTTTTTTCTGTTGCTACGCGATCATCCGTCGGTGCTGTTGTATAAATATCACTAATATATATCATCTTAGTTCCCCTTTCTCTAATGCTTGTCTTTGATAAGGACATCTTAGCATTTCCGAATAAAAAGAACTACCAAAACCTTAACAAAAAATATTAATATCTTAACATTTCATATTTTTATAAGCTTTTGGAGTAGCACCGGTCATTTTCTTAAAACATTGAATGAAATGGCTCACACTGTTGAATCCAACCGCCCCGGAAACTTCCGTTACCGATAGTTCCGTCCCTCTTAGCAACTCTTTGCTTCTCAATATACGGTATTCTGCCAGATACTCGTTCGGGCTTTTGCAGACAACTTCCTTAAATCCTCTGCAGCATTCTCCAACACTGACATTCCCTGCCTGCGCAATATCCGCCAGACACATCGGATGCATATACTGATTATGGATATAAGACAGCATCGCCTGTATCCGTTCCTGCTTTCTAATATAGCTGTTGGAAATTTTCTTTCCACTTTTCTCTATATTGCAAATCATCATGTACCATATCTCCACAATTTTTATTGCAATCTGATATTCTTCTCTTCCAACAGCTTGTCTTTTCTCTCTTCTTCTTTTAAACAGGAGCTCCATCTTTAGCAGAGTATCCAGTATCTCCTTCTGCCATGACGTTGTCCTTTTAAATTCAACTACCGCTATCCCGTAATTTCCCACATAGGGAAGCACAAAATTCTCCTCCATAGTACTCCCTGAGAAGAAAGATACTACCTTGTCCGGAAAATTAAAACTCAGATATCTGCCTCCATCGCTAATCTCTGTCGTTATATGGAGAAGATTTCGATTGATAAAAATTCCATTTCCTTCATCCAGCGTATATAATTTCCCATCTACTCTCAATTTCAGCTTTCCGTTTGTCACGACAGTAAACTGCAGTTCCTCATGCCAGTGTAAGTCCATATATCCCCTTCCCGATGGTTCAATATTCCCCTGCGTTACCGTGTACATCTCAATCGGAAACCCTTTATCCGTATAATAATTAATCTCATGTAATGGTTTTTCTATCTGCTTTGGATTACATCTTTGCATTTTCATCACACTCTATTTAGAAAAAGTCTCGATATTGATTCATGTCATCATCATCGTAAAAGAAATCGTCATAATAATCATCGAAGAAATCATCACGCGGCTGTTCTTCATAGTACGGAGTCTGTTCTTCTATGGAAGGAACCTGACTCTCCACTGTGCCCGCTATCAAAATTATAGCAACCGCAAATACGGATAAAATCAGTCCAAATGCAGATGTCGCAATACCTGCAATCGCAAATCCGCGTTCCTGTTTTCTCTTAGACAGATAATAGACCCCAAGTCCTGCTCCCACAACTGCACATAATCCGGACATCACCACCGTCCAGCACAAAAGAATAGAGACAATCCCAAGTACCATAGAGGTAATTCCCAGTCCTTTATATTGGTTATCCATCTTGTATCCCTTCTTTCTTCACACTACAATCAGTCTACCAGTCCAACCATCTCATTCACAGAAGTAAATCCATATTGTTTCATATAATCTTGAATTCCATCTACGATTTCCATCGTCACAGATGGATTATGGAAGTTCGCTGTGCCGACAGAGATTGCGCTTGCTCCTGCAAGGATCATCTCGATTGCATCCTCCGCACTTGCGATTCCTCCCATTCCGATGATCGGCACTTTTACCGCATGGAATGCCTGATATACCATGCGGACTGCGATTGGATGAATCGCCGGTCCTGACACTCCGCCCGTTTTATTTGCGAGCACAAATTTGCGACGGTTAATGTCAATCTTCATTCCTGTAAGTGTATTGATCAGAGAAATTGCATCTGCTCCGCCTGCTTCCACTGCCTTCGCCATCTCCGCAATATCAGTCACATTCGGACTCAATTTCATGATGACCGGCTGTTTTGCATATTTCTTTACTGCTTTTGTAATCTCTTCTGCCGCTTTCGCATTCTGACCAAATGCAATTCCACCCTCCTTGACATTTGGACAGGAAATATTGATCTCCAGCATATCTACATCTTCGTCTGCAAGACGTCCCACAACCTCACAGTAATCTTCTGTAGATTTTCCACACACATTCACGATAATCTTTGTGTCATACTGTTTTAAAAACGGAATGTCTCTCTCACAGAACAATTCAATCCCCGGATTCTGAAGACCTACTGCATTCATCATTCCACCATATGTCTCTGCAACTCTCGGTGTCGGATTTCCCGCCCAAGGAATATTTGCAACTCCTTTTGTCGTGACGGCTCCAAGTCTGTTCAAATCAACAAACTCTGCAAATTCTGCCCCCGAACCAAATGTACCGGATGCCACTGTCACCGGATTATTCCACTCTACACCTGCAATCTTTACCCGCATATCCATTACAGTTCCACCTCCGTTGCCAAAAATACCGGTCCGTCTTTGCAGACACGTTTGTTGTGTACATGACTGTGATCATCCACTTCCTTCGACTGGCAGACACATCCAAGACAGGCTCCGATTCCGCACGCCATTCTCTCTTCCATGGAAATGTAGCACTCGATTCCTTTCTCCTGTGCATACTGCTTGATCGCACGCAGCATCGGAGTCGGACCGCAGGCATAGATCACATCTGCCTTCAGGTCATTTTCACGGATAGCATCTAATACATTTCCCTTTGTTCCCACACTGCCATCCTCTGTGGCAATATAAAGTGTTCCCGCCGCCTCAAATTCCTCTCTGAGGAACGTATGACAGTCCCTGTATCCTGCAATGATCTGTTTTTTCTCACATTTCATCTGCTTTGCAAGTTCCAGGATCGGAGGAACACCGATTCCACCACCCATAAGGAAAACTTTTTTCCCCTCAGCCTTCTCTACAGGAAAACCATTTCCCAGAGGTCCCAGTACCGGAATGGTATCTCCGGCTTTCATCTGTGAAAATTCATCGGTTCCGGTTCCCTGTCCGGTCACTCTGTAAACCAGATGAAGACGGCCATTTTCTTTGTCAATCTCACAAAGACTGATCGGTCTGGGAAGAATTTTGGATTTATCATTTGTATAAAGAGATACAAACTGTCCTGGTTTCGCATCTGCTGCAATTCTGTCAGTCTGGATCCACATACTGTAAATGCCTGCACCAATGCTCTCCTGACTTACAACAGTGCAGATTTCTCTTGTCTTTTCGCTCATTTCATGCCTCCTAGCGATTGTT
>OKTB01000935.1_pt1 | contig 13209 bp, 9 predicted proteins | sample 1606131 | NCBI WGS metagenome assembly OKTB01 (sample SAMEA3879518, study PRJEB24766) | human gut metagenome | biome: human-associated habitat; feature: feces | place: USA | collected 1985/1987
GAGTAGCAGCAATGCTGACTTCTTCCGGACAGGCAGCAAACTTCTATGCTATCATGAATATTGCTGAAGAAGGTGATCACATCGTATGTGCATCTGCGTTGTATGGAGGTACTTACAACCTGTTTGCTCATACAATTCGTAAAATGGGCGTAAAAGCAACATTTGTTGACCCTGACTGCACAGAAGAGGAATTAAATGCAGCATTCCAGGAGAACACAAAGGCTGTTTTTGGAGAGACAATTGCCAATCCTGCATTGACTATCTTTGATTTTGAGAAGTTTGCCAAAGCAGCACATGCACACAATGTTCCATTAATCGTAGATAATACATTTGCAACACCGATCAACTGCCGCCCGTTTGAATGGGGAGCAGATATTGTTACTCATTCAACAACAAAATATATGGACGGTCATGCAGCTTGTGTTGGTGGAGCAATCGTTGATAGTGGAAACTTTGACTGGGCTGCTTACGGAGACAAGTTTGCCGGACTTACAACACCGGATGAGACTTATCACGGAATTGTATACACAGAAAAGTTTGGCAAAGCTGCTTATATAACAAAGGCAACATCACAGCTGATGAGAGATCTTGGATCGATCCAGTCTCCACAGAATGCATTTCTTCTGAACCTTGGACTCGAGAGTCTTCATTTGAGAGTACCAAGACATTGTGAGAATGCAGTAAAGATGGCTCAGTATCTCCAGGGACATGAGAAAGTAGCATGGGTTAACTGTCCGTCACTTCCGGGAAGCAAGGATTATGATCTTGTTCAGAAATATATGCCGGATGGAACATGCGGTGTTATTACTTTTGGATTAAAGGGCGGAAGAGAAGCAGCAGTTAAGATGATGGACAAACTGAAACTGGTTGCGATTGTAACTCATGTAGCAGACGCAAGAAGCTGCGTACTTCATCCTGCAAGTCATACACACAGACAGATGAATGAGCAGGAACTGTTGGAAGCAGGTGTACAGCCGGATCTGATTCGTTTCAGTCTTGGAATTGAGAATATTGAAGATCTGATTGCCGATGTAGAACAGGCACTGGAAGATTAATATTAATTACATATGATTCGGGAGGTATGGATTCCTATGATTTTGTATCCATACCTCCTGTTTTTTGTATCCGAATTGTAGTTTCTAAATAGTAGTCAGCTCTTTTGTCTAAATTGTGGGGATTGATATGCAGAATTGGATACAATACATATTTTCTCGTATTCTGTGCATTCTAGTAATGGTATTTATTTACTTTCAACAGGAGGCATATTGATATGAACGAGGAAAAAAAGCAAAAATCAGATGAAATCAAAGAATTTGGTGCGTTAATGTTAAATGAAAATAAAAAGAATTACAAAATTCGTCTTCTGACAATTATAGGTGAAATTGAAGGACATGAAACAGTATCAAATAATACAAAAGCAACAAAGTACGAACATTTACTCCCACAGCTGGCTGAAGCTGAAGAAAGCGATGAAGTAGAGGGGGTTCTCATTTTATTAAATACACTGGGGGGAGATGTGGAAGCCGGACTTGCAATTGCGGAGATGATAGCTTCTTTGGGAAAACCAACCGTTTCTCTTGTCCTTGGTGGAAGTCATTCTATTGGCGGTCCTCTTGCTGTTTCGGCAGATTATTCCTTTATCGTACCGACAGGAACCATGGTTGTTCATCCGGTTCGCTCAAACGGTACTTTCATCGGTGTGACGCAGAGCCTGAGAAATATGGAACGTACACAGGACAGAATTGCCGGATTTATTGCCGCACACTCTAAAATCACAGAAAAACGTCTTGTTGATCTGATGCTAAACCCCACCCAGCTTGTAAAGGATGTAGGAACACTGTTAGAAGGAGAAGAAGCTGTAAGAGAAGGAATTATCGACGAAGTCGGAGGCATTCACCAGGCATTTAAAAAACTCTATGAATTGATTGATGAAAAACGAGAAAAACGTTTGGAAATGTAAATATAGAACAAAAAAATGGCATCCGATCAAAGAAATTTTGTAATGACATGAATTTTATTTGATGTTATACTTGAAATAGTATGTATTCAATCTATCGTTTGATTGAACCAGTACAATGGTATAATAATCAAGGGGGAATCAGATGGCTGCAAAATCTACAAATACGAAAAAAAGTTCTACTAACAATATAACGAAAGCAGCAAAAAATGCTACAACTAAGAAAACATCGACAACAAAAAAAGCTTCTGCCTCCACAAAGAAAAGTTCTGGCAGTAAGACAAAAAGAACTTCAAATCATATAAATAATACAGCACAAAGTCAGGAAATCCGTTCAGAAATCCTTCTATTGGGTTCCCTTGCCATCTGTATCCTTCTTATCCTGAGTAATTTTGGTATGGGTGGCATAGCGGGAGGAGCAATTTCTTCCGTAGGATTTGGACTTGTAGGAGCAATGGCATATTTATTTCCATTTGTATTTTTCGGAGCAGTTACTTTTTATATTTCCAATAAAGGAAATCCTCATGCTTACATAAAAGTAGGTGCCGCAATTGTTCTGGTCATTCTCCTTTGTGGAATTTTAGAATTGATGTTTCATCCATATACTGCCGGAACATCTGTTTTATCTTACTACAAAGATTCCAGTGCTGATAAAAATGCGGGTGGATTACTTGGCGGAATTCTGATCAGTATTTTATGTCCACTGATTGGAGAAGCAGGTACTTATGTTATTTTGATCATTTTCTCAATCATTTGTATCATTCTGGTAACAGAACGTTCTTTATTAGCTCCACTTGGAAGACAGGGAAAGAAAGCTTACCAGGAAGTGAAACGGAAACATCGGGAAACTGCTGAGATCCGTACACTTGAGAGGGATGCCCGTAAAGAGGCACTTGCGTTGAAACAAAGAGAAAACGCCGAAACTTCACAGGCAGATGTATCTTCTCCAAGCGAGAAAAAGAAACGTACAAAGCGGACAGACCTTAAAGCATCAGGTATCACGTTCGCAACAACGCTTCTTTCGGAAGAAGAATCACCTGTTGGTGGCTTTGGACATACTCCAAAATCACCTGAAATGACAGAACTTGTCCCGGAGAAAGAACCGGATTCGAAACATCTGACGGATTCCTTTGAAGATCATTTTGTTATTAACAGAGCAGAACCGGCAATGGATGTTCAGGAAGAGATTCCGTTTGAAGATCCGCTGCATCTTGAACCGGTGCAGACACCCGCTTCCCGACAAGAAAATAAGATGCGTTCTGAACATGATCCGGCTACGGATTCTATGGTTGAAAATAGCCCGGAGATAAAACAGGAGCATTCTAGAAAAAGCAGCAAAAAAGACGCGCAGGCAGTTGCCGCAGAGACAGCCAGTGTAGAACAGACCATACGGGAACAGGAGCAAAAACCACGGCCGGTTTATCATACACCTCCGCTGAATCTGTTAAAGAAGGGGAAGAAAGGCGGCGGTGATTCGGATGAACACCTTCGTGCCACGGCTCTAAAACTGGAACAGACACTACAGAATTTTGGAGTTGGAGTACATGTAACAAACGCAAGCTGTGGTCCATCTGTTACAAGATATGAACTTCAACCGGAACAGGGCGTAAAAGTAAGCCGGATTGTTGGACTTGCAGATGATATCAAGCTAAATCTTGCAGTTGCAGATCTGAGAATTGAAGCTCCAATCCCTGGTAAAGCCGCGGTCGGTATCGAAGTTCCGAACAGTGAAAATACAGCGGTTATGCTGGGAGATCTGCTGGAGTCAAAAGAGTTCAAAAACAGTAAATCGCCAATTTCATTTGCAGTTGGTAAAGATATTGCCGGAAAGGTTGTTGTGACTGACATTGCCAAGATGCCGCATCTTCTTGTTGCAGGTGCAACGGGATCCGGTAAATCTGTCTGCATCAACACTCTGATCATGAGTGTTATTTATAAGGCAGATCCTGATGATGTTAAACTGATCCTTGTCGATCCAAAAGTTGTGGAACTAAGTGTATATAACGGAATTCCACATCTGATGATTCCAGTTGTCACAGATATGAAGAAGGCGGCAGGTGCTTTGAACTGGGCAGTTGCTGAGATGGAAAAGCGTTACAAACTTTTTGCACAGTACAATGTACGTGATTTAAAGGGCTTTAATGAAAAGGTCAAGCATGGGGAAACCGGACCGGAGATTCAGAAAAAACTTCCTCAGATTGTAATTATCATTGACGAGCTTGCTGATCTTATGATGGTTGCTCCGGGAGAAGTAGAAGGTGCTATCTGTCGTCTGGCACAGTTGGCCAGAGCAGCGGGACTTCATTTGATTCTTGCAACACAGAGACCATCTGTAAATGTTATTACCGGATTAATCAAAGCAAACATGCCTTCCCGAATTGCTTTTTCTGTATCATCAGGTGTCGATTCAAGAACAATTATCGATATGAATGGTGCTGAAAAGCTCCTGGGAAAGGGAGACATGCTCTTTTATCCATCCGGATATCCAAAACCTGTCAGGGTGCAGGGATCTTTCGTTTCGGACGAAGAAGTTCAAAAAGTTGTTGATTATTTGATTGACAAGAACGGAAATACCTCGTACAGTAATGAACTAGAAGAACAGATTTCAAGCAGCGCAGATCTTCCGGGTCAGGGAATGCTTCCGGGACAGCAGGACAGCGAGAACAGCAGGGATGTCTATTTTGCAGATGCAGGGAATCTGATCATCGACAAGGAAAAAGCATCGATTGGTATGCTTCAGAGGATGTTCAAGATTGGTTTCAACCGTGCTGCCAGAATTATGGATCAGCTATGTGAAGCCGGTGTTGTAGGTCCGGAGGAAGGAACAAAACCAAGAAAAGTGCTTATGACAAAAGAAGAATTTGCAGAATATATGCAGAATCAGACTTCGTAAAATCTAAAAACACCAAAAGTGATACAAAGGAGAGGGAAAGATGAAAACAGATATTCAGATTGCACAGGAAGCAGAAATGAAACACATCAAAGAGGTAGCGGTACAGGCCGGTATTTCAGAAGATGAACTTGAATTTTATGGAAAATATAAGGCAAAACTTTCCGATGAACTCTGGAACAGAATCAAAGATAACGAGGATGGAAAGCTTGTACTTGTAACAGCAATCAATCCTACTCCGGCTGGAGAAGGTAAGACTACAACATCTGTAGGTCTCGGACAGGCATTTGCAAAACTTGGAAAAAAGGCAATGATCGCACTTCGCGAGCCATCTCTCGGACCGTGTTTCGGAATCAAAGGTGGAGCAGCCGGTGGCGGTTATGCCCAGGTCGTTCCTATGGAAGATCTGAACCTGCATTTTACAGGAGATTTTCATGCGATCACTTCAGCAAACAACCTTCTTGCAGCAATGCTCGATAATCATATCCAGCAGGGAAATACACTTGGTATTGATCCAAGACAGGTTGTATGGAAACGTTGTGTCGATATGAATGATCGTGTTCTCAGAAATATTGTTGTCGGACTTGGACGCAAAACAGACGGTATGGTCCGTGAAGATCATTTTGTCATTACAGTGGCATCTGAGATCATGGCGATTCTCTGTCTTGCAGATGATCTTGCTGATCTTAAACGCAGACTTGGAAGAATCATTGTTGCTTACAATTTCAATGGAGAACCTGTTACAGCAGATGATCTTCAGGCAACAGGTGCTATGGCCGCACTTCTGAAAGATGCGATCAAGCCAAACCTGATCCAGACACTTGAGCATACACCGGCATTAGTACATGGCGGTCCATTTGCAAACATTGCACATGGCTGCAATAGTGTACGTGCAACAAAGATGGCTCTGAAGTTAAGTGACATCACTGTCACAGAAGCCGGATTTGGTGCAGATCTTGGCGCTGAGAAATTCTTTGATATCAAATGCCGTATGGCAGGTCTGAAACCAGATGCAGTAGTTTTAGTTGCAACAGTACGTGCATTAAAGTATAACGGTGGCGTTGCGAAGGCTGACCTTGCAGAAGAGAACCTGGATGCCCTTGCAAAAGGTATTGTAAATCTTGAGAAACATATTGAAAATATTCAGAAATACGGTGTACCGGTAATCGTTACACTGAATTCATTTGTAACAGATACGGATGCTGAAAATGCATTTATTGAAAAATTCTGTCGTGAACGCGGATGCGAGTTTGCCCTCTCAGAAGTGTGGGAGAAAGGCGGAGAAGGCGGTTTAGATCTTGCGCAGAAGGTTCTTGAGACACTTGAGACAAAAGAAAGTGATTTCCATACGCTTTATAATGATGAGCTTTCTCTGAAAGACAAGATTCGTACAATCGCACAGGAGATTTACGGCGCACATGATGTTGTATATGAACCTGCAGCCGAGAAACAGCTCGCCAAGATTGAATCTATGGGATTTGGTTCTTTCCCGATCTGTATGGCAAAGAATCAGTATTCTCTTTCAGATGACGCTACAAAGCTTGGAAGACCTGAAAACTTTGATATTCATATCCGCGAGGTATATGTAAGTGCAGGAGCCGGTTTTGTTGTCGCACTGACGGGCGCTGTTATGACAATGCCTGGACTTCCAAAAGTTCCTGCTGCAAACGGAATCGACGTTACAGATGACGGAAAGATCACTGGACTTTTCTAAAGTTTTTTATGATTGGCTGCCGGTCATGGTATTTTGTGACCGGCAATACCAGTTATTTTCATGGAGTTAGATAATTAATTAAGGAGATACACATGGCACAGTTGATAGATGGTAAATTAATCTCTCAGCAGATTAAAGATGAGTTGAAAGAAGAAGTCGCACAGTTTAAGGCAGAAGGCATTGATATTTGCCTTGCTGTTATTCAGGTGGGAAGTGATCCGGCTTCTTCTGTATATGTCAGAAACAAGAAAAAGGCATGCGCCTATATCGGGGTAGAATCCAGATCATATGAACTTCCGGAAGAAACTTCGGAAGAAGAACTGATCAAGTTAGTAGAAGAGTTAAATGCAGATGAAAGCGTAAACGGAATTCTTGTACAGCTTCCGGTACCGGATCATATTGATGAAGATAAGATCATCCGTACGATTTCACCGGATAAGGATGTAGATGGATTCCATCCTGTAAGTGTTGGAAGACTCTGGATCGGAGAAAAAGGATTTTTATCCTGTACTCCGGCCGGAATCATTCAGCTTTTGAAAAGATCCAATATTTCGATTGAAGGAAAAGAATGTGTGATCATTGGACGAAGCAATATCGTCGGTAAACCAATGGCAGCCCTTTTGCTTCGTGAAAATGGAACTGTAACCGTTGCACATTCCCGAACAAAAGATCTTAAAGAAGTAGCAAAACGAGCAGATATCCTGATTGTTGCAATTGGAAAAGAGCGTTTTATCACATCTGAATATGTCAAAGAGGGAGCTGTTGTCATCGATGTAGGAATGCATCGTGATGAAGCGAACCACCTTTGCGGAGATGTTGATTTTGCGGATGTTGAACCTCATTCTTCTGCAATCACGCCGGTACCGGGTGGTGTTGGTCCAATGACAATTGCGATGCTGATGAATAATTGTGTTGAAACAGTTCGTAAGTAGGAGGAACTTGTAAATGAGGTGTACACATTGCGGAGCAAATATACCAGACGATCAGTTGATTTGTCCCGTATGCGGTGCTGAAGTACAGATTGTACCAGATTATAACCCTCTGGAAGACGTACTCGCACGCGAAGTGAAAGGCTCAGTAGCCGGAGCTACACGTCAGATCCAGGCAGATGTAGTCCGAAGACAGAATGTGAGCCAAAACCAACAGAACAGAAATCGGCAAAATCAACGATCGAATCCTAATTCCACACGCGTCTTAAGCCAGGCGGAACTGGATAAAGTAAGAGAAGAGCGAAGAGAGCAGCTACGGCGCCAGAGAGCGCAAAGACAACGTCAGAAAACAGATGCAAAGCGTTATCAGGATGCCCATCAGTCAACAGAGAATCTGCGCCGGACATCTACTGAAAGCAGACGCCTGCAGCAGATCAAAAAACAAGAAGCTGCCAGAAAAAAACGCCAAAAATTACTTACGGTTTTTTTCCTGCTCATTCTTCTGGTTGGTGTCGGAATTTATATCGGATATCAGAATTCCTATACAGGCATGATCAAAAAAGGGAATGCTGCACTACAGAATAGTAACTATACTTCTGCAGAGAATTATTTTAACAGAGCAATTATAAAGGATAAATCAAAGGCAGAGGCTTATACCGGACTTGCTAATATCTATGTTGCCCAGGATGATCTGGACAGTGCAGAGAGCGTCTATCTCAACGCATTGGAGACACAACCGTCGAATGTAAATCTCTATAAAGCTGCAGTAAAATTCTATGAGAAAACAGAACAGCCGAATAAAATTTCTGATCTCCTGCAGGATTGTGAAGATAAGAATGTATTATCTGCTATGAATGATTATGTTTCATCTGCTCCTGAATTCAGTTTGAAAGAAGGAACCTATGATGAAGTACAGCAGGTAACATTAACATCTGCTACAGGCGGAACGATTTATTATACAACAGATGGTTCTGATCCGACGGAGTCAAGTACAGAATACAAAGAAGCTGTTTTGCTTCAGTCCGAAGGTGACACAGAAATCCGTGCAATTGCTGTTAATAAAAAAGGAATACCAAGTGCTGTTTCCAGTGCGAAATATTCCATTGAATTTCCACTTGTAGACGCTCCGGCAGTTTCTCCATCAACCGGACAATATAGTACAGCCACTCAGATCACGATTACGGTACCGGATGGATATACGGCATACTACACGATGGACGGTTCAACTCCAACCACATCCTCTGAGAAATATACTGACCCGATTGATATGCCAGAAAATTCACAAACAACTTTTTCAGCAATTCTCGTGAACGATAAAAATGGAAAAGCGACGGAAGTAACAACACGAAACTATATTACTACATATTAAGTAAACTGTGTAAAGTAACTAGAAAGCAACCTCGATTTTGGAAAATATTATGTAAATTTTCCAAAATAGGGTTGCTTTTTTTAGCATACAGAGTTATAATAATATCTGTTAAAAAAATAACAATACTACATAAAAAGGAGAGATTTGTTATGAGTAGATTTTGCTTACCAAGAGACATTTATCATGGAAAAGGATGTCTGGAAGAACTGAAGAACCTGAAAGGAAAGAAAGCCATTCTTGTAGTTGGTGGCGGTTCTATGAAACGTCAGGGATTCCTGGATAAAGCAGTTAATTATCTGAAAGAAGGCGGAATGGAAGTTCAGCTGTTTGAAGGTGTTGAGCCAGATCCGTCAGTTGAGACTGTTATGAAAGGTGCTGAAGCAATGCGTGCTTTCGAGCCGGATTGGATCGTTGCTATGGGTGGTGGATCACCAATCGATGCAGCGAAAGCTATGTGGGCATTCTATGAGTACCCGGAGATCTCCTTTGAAGACCTGATCACACCATTCAGCTTCCCGGAACTGAGACAGAAAGCTAAATTTGCAGCAATTCCTACAACTTCAGGAACAGCTACAGAGGTTACAGCATTCTCAGTTATCACAAACTATCAGACTGGTGTGAAATATCCACTGGCTGACTTCAACATCACACCAGATGTTGCAATCGTTGATCCTGACCTTGTTGCAGGACTCCCGGTTAAACAGGTTGCATATACAGGTATGGATGCTCTTACACATGCAATTGAAGCATATGTATCCACACTGAACGGACCTTTCACAGATCCACTTGCACTGCAGGCAATTGAGATGGTTCTTGATTATCTGCCAGGATCTTACAAATGTGATATGGTTGCAAGAGAGCAGATGCATTATGCACAGTGCCTTGCAGGAATGGCATTCTCTAATGCATTACTTGGTATCGTTCATTCAATGGCTCATAAAACAGGTGCTGCATTCTCTACAGGACATATTCCGCACGGATGTGCTAACGCAATTTACCTTCCATACGTTATCAAATACAACGCCAAAGACGCTGTAGCTGCAAAACGTTATGCTGAAATCGCACGCAGAATGGGACTTGCCGGAACATCTGAGCAGGCTCTGATCAACAGCCTTGTTGAGAAGATTGATGAGTTCAATGTAAGACTGAACATTCCTAAGACTCTGAAAGACTTCGGAATCAATGAAGAAGAATTCAAAGAAAAAGTTGACAAGATTGCAGAACTGGCTGTAGGAGATGCCTGTACAGGATCTAACCCACGTGCAATCGATCCGGCTGCTATGGCTAAACTTCTTACATGTACATACTACGGAACAGAAGTTGATTTCTAAAATCAAAAATTAATAAAGGTTTCAGTGTTCTTATAAAATAAGATAACGCTGTAAACTTGTCTTAAACAATACGGGTAGACGCATGAAATTGTGTGTCTGCCCGTATGTTTTACTTGAATTCATAGCTGAAGTGTCGTATTATTAACAAAGAGCGAGTTGTTATTGTTTACACAATGTTTGAAGACAATAACGTCGATTTATTTACAAGGAGGAGAAACATGTATAAGATATTAAAAGCTGAAAAACTGGCTGATAAGATTTATCTGATGAATGTTCATGCACCACGTGTAGCAAGTCACTGTCAGCCTGGTCAGTTTGTCATCGTTAAAATGGACGAGAAAGGCGAACGTATTCCGCTGACAATCTGTGATTATGACAGAGAAGCAGGAACAATCACAATCGTTTTCCAGGAAGTTGGAGCTTCTACAGTGAAAATGGGAGAACTCAAAGCCGGAGACAGTTTCCGTGACTTTACAGGTCCGCTTGGATGCGCTTCTGAGTTTGTTCATGAAGACCTTGAGTCCCTTAAGAATAAGAAGATGCTGTTTGTAGCCGGTGGAGTTGGGGCTGCTCCGGTTTACCCACAGGTAAAATGGTTGAAAGCACACGGAATCGATGCTGATGTTATCGTTGGTGCTAAGACAAAAGATATGCTGATCCTTGAAGATCAGATGGAAGCTGTTGCAGGTAATTACTACCCATGTACAGATGACGGTTCCTACGGACACGCAGGAATGGTTACAACTATGGTAGAAGAACTTGTAAACAACGGAAATAAATACGATGTCTGCGTTGCGATCGGACCGATGATCATGATGAAATTTGTCTGTCTCTTAACAAAGAAACTTGAGATTCCAACTATCGTCAGCATGAACCCGATCATGGTAGACGGAACAGGTATGTGTGGCGCATGCCGTCTCCACGTAGGCGATGAAATCAAATTTGCATGTGTAGACGGACCGGAATTTGACGGACATCTCGTTGATTTCGATCAGGCTATGAAGAGAAGCCAGATGTACAAATCTGAAGAAGGACGCGCAATGCTGAAGCTTCAGGAAGGCGATACACATCACGGCGGATGCGGACATTGTGGAGGTGACGAATAATGGCTGATATGATGAAAAAAGTACCTGTAAGAGAGCAGGATCCAAAAGTACGTGCAACAAACTTTGAAGAAGTTTGTCTCGGTTATAACAAAGAAGAAGCAATGGAAGAGGCTACAAGATGCCTTAACTGTAAGAATGCAAAATGTATCCAGGGTTGTCCTGTATCCATCAACATTCCGGCATTTATCCATCAGGTAAAAGAAGGAAACATTGAAGAAGCTTACAAGATCATTGGTAAATCCAGTGCACTTCCGGCTATCTGTGGACGTGTTTGCCCGCAGGAATCCCAGTGTGAGGGAAAATGTATCCGTGGAATCAAAGGTGAGCCTGTTTCTATCGGAAAACTGGAGCGTTTCGTTGCTGATTATGCACTTGAGAACGATATCAAACCAGAAGGTGCTGAGACTATGAACGGCCATAAAGTAGCCGTTATCGGTTCTGGTCCGTCCGGACTTACATGTGCCGGAGACCTTGCAAAACTCGGATATGATGTAACAGTATTCGAAGCATTACATGAGCTCGGTGGAGTACTTGTATATGGTATTCCTGAGTTCCGTCTTCCAAAACAGAAAGTCGTTGCAAAAGAGATCGAGAAAGTAAAAGAGCTCGGTGTTAAATTCGAGACAAACGTTGTTATCGGTAAATCCACAACAATCGATCAGCTGATGGAAGAAGAAGGATTCGAGGCAGTATTCATTGGATCCGGTGCCGGACTTCCAATGTTCATGGGAATTCCGGGAGAGAATGCAAACGAAGTATTCTCCGCAAATGAATACCTGACAAGAAGTAACCTGATGAAAGCTTTCCGTGATGATTACGATACACCGATCGCTGCCGGTAAGAAAGTAGCTGTTGTTGGTGGTGGTAACGTAGCTATGGATGCTGCAAGAACAGCTCTTCGTCTTGGCGCAGAAGTTCATGTAGTATACAGAAGAAGTGAAGCAGAGCTTCCTGCAAGAGCTGAAGAAGTTCATCATGCAAAAGAAGAAGGAATCATCTTCGATCTTCTTACAAATCCGAAGAAGATCAACGTTGACGAGAACGGTAATATCACAAGCATGACAGTGATCAAGATGGAACTTGGTGAGCCAGATGCTTCCGGAAGAAGACGTCCGGTTGAAATTGAAGGATCTGAGTATGATATCGAAGTAGATACAGTTATCATGTCTCTTGGTACATCACCAAACCCGCTGATCTCTTCTACAACAAAGGGACTTGAGACAAACCGCAGAAAATGTATCGTTGCAGAGGAAGAGAATGGACAGACATCTAAAGAAGGTGTATTCGCCGGAGGAGATGCTGTTACAGGAGCTGCTACAGTTATCCTTGCTATGGGAGCTGGTAAAGCAGGTGCCAAAGGTATCGATGAATATCTGAGAAATAAATAATAGAAGGAAGATTGTACCTAGGAGCATAAGCTTCTTTGAGAAAATCGGAATTTGAAAACAGAATATCCTGACAGGATACAGAAAACTCTGTGCTTGTCAGGATATTTTTAATATATTAAAAATGAATTTGTCGTGTTATAATTTGAGGGAGACAACGGAAAAGTTTTTGTGACGTACAGCAATTTTGCTCAAATTAGATGACAACCTGTTCAAAGATATGGTAAAATAATAAACCAAATATTTGCAAATTTCAATAAACCTAAGAAGCAAAAATCTATTTTGGGGGAAATATAAAACATATGACGAATTATAACAGCAATGACAATCGATTTGATGGAAGATGCTTCCTTGAAGATGTTGAGATAAAGTTACAAAAACGACTGGAAGAAATAGGGCAGTCTCTCTCTGATGGACAGAAAGAGATTGATAACATGCAGGAATATTACTGGGAAAATTATACGGAGATGGATGAGTATGGTTAACAATACTATTTATAAGGCGGAAAATGAGTGGTATTGAGTGCTG
>OKTB01000955.1_pt1 | contig 12924 bp, 9 predicted proteins | sample 1606131 | NCBI WGS metagenome assembly OKTB01 (sample SAMEA3879518, study PRJEB24766) | human gut metagenome | biome: human-associated habitat; feature: feces | place: USA | collected 1985/1987
GCATCCACCGGTTTTGCAGGCAACCTGCGCGATGCGATGTATGAGAACATCCAGCATTTCTCGTTCTCCAACATCGACAAGTACTCCACGGCCGGCCTGGTCACCCGTATGACCACCGACGTGACCAACCTGCAGAACGCGTTCCAGATGATCGAGCGCATGTGTGTGCGTGCTCCCGTCCATCTGGTTTTCGCGCTGATCATGGCCTCCATGATCAGCCGCTCGCTGACCATGGTGTTCCTGGTGGCGATCGTGTTCCTGGTGGCAGTGCTGGCAGGCATTATGGTTCCCACCTTCGGCATCTTTGATAAGGTGTTCAAGAACTACGATAACCTGAACGCCTCCGTGCAGGAAAATGTCTCGGCCATCCGCGTGGTCAAGAGCTTTGTCCGGGAGCACTTTGAGAACGAGAAGTACACCAAGGCCTGCGAGAGCCTGTACAACCAGTTCGTCAAGGCCGAGAGCCGCCTGAGCTTCAACAACCCTGCCATGCTCACCGCCGTTTACGGCTGCAACATCGCCCTGAGCTGGCTGGGTGCCAAATATGTGCTGCACGGTGCCATCACCACCGGTCAGCTCAACGCCCTGTTCGGATACATCATGAACATCCTCATGGCCCTGATGATGCTGAGCATGGCCTTTGTCATGATCTCCATGTCGGCCGCTTCCGCCAAGCGTATCGTGGAAGTGCTGGATGAGACCACCGACCTGCCCCCGGCCAAGCAGCCGGTGCAGCAGGTGAAGGACGGCAGCATCGAGTTCGACCATGTTTCCTTTCAATATAAGCATGGTTCGGGCCGTCCGGTGCTGAACGATATCACCTTTTCCATCAAGCCCGGCGAGACGCTGGGCATCATCGGCGGCACCGGCAGTGCAAAGTCCAGCCTGGTGCAGCTGATCCCCCGCCTGTACGATGCCGAAAGCGGTACCGTGCGGGTAGGCGGTGTGGATGTGCGGGATTACAACCTGGACGTCCTGCGCCACGAAGTGTCCATGGTGCTGCAGAAGAACGTGCTGTTCAGCGGCACCATTCTCGACAACCTGCGCTGGGGCGACGCGAACGCCAGCGAGGAAGAGTGCATCCGCATGGCAAAGCTGGCCTGTGCGGATGAATTCATCGAGCGCTTCCCGGATAAGTACAATACCTGGATCGAGCAGGGCGGCACCAATGTGTCCGGCGGCCAGAAGCAGCGTCTGACCATCGCCCGGGCCCTGCTGCGCAAGCCCAAGGTGCTGATCCTGGACGACTCCACCAGCGCGGTGGACACCGCCACCGACGCCAAGATCCGCAAGGCCTTCCGGGAGGAGATCCCCGGCACCACCAAGATCATCATTGCACAGCGCATCTCCTCGGTGCAGGATGCAGACCGCATCCTGGTGCTGGACAACGGCCAGATCAACGGCCTGGGCACCCACGAGGAGCTGCTCAGGACCAACGCCATTTATCAGGAAGTTTACAACAGCCAGACCCAGGGCGGCGGCGACTTCGACAAGCAGGGAGGTGAGCAGTAATGGCACAGGTAAAAGAGGTAAAAGGCCCCGGCGGTCCCCGCGGCATGGGCCCGAAACCCAAGGTGGAAAACCCGGGCAAGCTGCTCCGGCGCATCATGGATGAAGTGTTCCGCAACTACCTGCCCCACTGCATCCTTGTGCTTATCTGCATCGTGGTCAGTGCGCTGGCCAATGTGCAGGCAAGCCTGTTCCTGCAGACCCTTATCGACGACTATATCATCCCCATGACCCAGCAGCAGGACCCCAGCTTTGCACCGCTGGCCGGGGCGCTGGTGCGCGTCGGCTGCATCTATGTGGTGGGCATCCTCGCCGCATGGCTCAACGCCCGCATCATGGTCAACGTCACCCAGGGTACCCTGCGCAACCTGCGCATCCAGCTCTTCACCCACATGGAGAGCCTGCCCATCCGCTACTTTGACACCCATCCCCACGGCGACATCATGTCCGTCTACACCAACGACGTGGATACCCTCCGTCAGATGCTCAGCCAGAGCATCCCGCAGCTGGTGTCCAGCGCCATCACCATCGTTTCCGTCTTTGCCAGCATGTGCATGCTGAGCTGGCAGCTCACCATCGTCACCATGCTGATGGTGGCCCTGATGCTCTTCTGCTCCAAGAAGATCACCCAGCAGAGCGGCAGGTACTTCATCGCACAGCAGCGCGACCTCGGCAAAGTGAACGGCTACATCGAAGAGATGATGGAGGGCCAGAAGGTCGTCAAGGTCTTCACCCACGAGCAGAAGGCCCTCGAGGGCTTCCGCGAGCTGAACGACAAGCTCAAGGACAGCGCCAAGCAGGCCAACAGCTTCGCCAACATCATCATGCCCGTCACCGCCCAGCTGGGCAACATCAGCTATGCCATCTGCGCTCTGGCGGGCGCAGCCATGGCTGTCACCGGCATGGGCGGCGTCACGCTGGGTACTGTCATGGCGTTCCTGTCCCTGAACAAGAGCTTCAATATGCCCATCAGCCAGGTGTCCATGCAGGCCAACAGCGTCATCATGGCACTGGCCGGTGCAGAGCGCATCTTCAAGATGATGGATGAGCCCAGCGAGACCGATGAGGGCTATGTCACCCTCATCAACGCCAAGTACGACAAGGACGACAACCTCGTGGAGGCCAACGAGCGCACCGGCATCTGGGCCTGGAAGCATCCCCACCACGACGGCACCACCACCTACCACAAGCTGGAAGGCGACATCACCTTCACGGATGTGGATTTCGGATATGTGCCGGAAAAGACGGTGCTCCACGGTATCAACCTGTATGGCCGCCCGGGCCAGAAGATCGCCTTTGTCGGCTCCACCGGTGCCGGCAAGACCACCATCACCAACCTCATCAACCGCTTCTACGACATCCAGGACGGCAAGATCCGGTACGACGGCATCAACATCCACAAGATCAAGAAAGCCGACCTCCGCCGCTCTCTGGGCATCGTGCTGCAGGATACCCATCTGTTCACCGGCACGGTCATGGAGAACATCCGCTATGGCCGTCTGGAGGCCACCGACGAGGAGTGCATCGCCGCAGCCCGTCTGGCCAACGCCGACGGCTTCATCAAGCGCCTGCCCGAGGGCTACAACACCATGCTGACCGGCGACGGCGCGAACCTGTCGCAGGGCCAGCGTCAGCTGCTGGCCATCGCCCGTGCAGCCGTCGCCGACCCGCCGGTGCTCATCCTCGATGAGGCTACTTCCTCCATCGACACCCGCACCGAGGCTCTGGTGCAGCGCGGCATGGACGGCCTGATGTATGGCCGCACCAGCTTTGTCATTGCCCACCGTCTGTCTACCGTCCGCAATGCAGACTGCATCGTGGTTCTGGAGCAGGGCCGCATCATCGAGCGCGGCAGCCACGACGAGCTGATCGCCAAGAAGGGCAAGTATTACCAGCTCTATACCGGCAATCTGGCCGAGAACTAAACTTTATATACAGAAAGCCGCTGTGCAGTTTTGTAGCTGTACAGCGGCTTTTTCTTGTGCTTTGTCGAATTTTATGATATTCTTTAGGTGTCGGCCTTCCGACTCCATTCAAATTGGGGAAGGGGGTGAGAACCTATGGAAATGTTATCTTCTTTCATTCTGTCCGTCGCAGCCAATGTTGTGGCTCATTGCATTGGCAAGTGGCTTGACGAACAGTTTAAGGCCGGTAAGCACTAACCCCTAGTAAGCAAAACGCCCCGCGGTATTCGCAGTACCGTGGGGCGTTTTGCTGCTCATTGGTGAAAACCTATGAAGCAATATCTTCTTTCATTGCTTTTATTATATGCACTCTCAGCAAAAAAGTCAAGCGCTTCGCAATTTTATCGATCCAAATCGTGCTTCTTGCAGAACTTCCTGCTCACCCAGTACATCCCGGCCCAGATGGCGATGGCGAGGATGAGATACACCGGATTTTTCAGCGAGCTGAGCAGCGACTGGCCGAAGAGAGCCATCATGGCCACCATAACGGACTTGCCCGCCAGAAGGGTGAGCAGATAGCGCTTCTCGTCAAAGTCCGAGATGCCGAAGGCCAGATGCAGGAACGACGTGGGCGTAAAGGGCAGGACGGCCAGCATGAAGAGGCTGGCCGTGTCCACATGGCTAACCCACTGCTGGGCCTTTTTCAGCTGTTCGGAGCGAGAGGCCAGCTTCCAGAAAAAGCGCTTGACCACCCGCCGCCAGAATAAAAACACCACCGTGCCGCCTGCGGCCACACCGAGCCAGCTGTAGACGAAGCCAAGAAATCCGCCGTGGGCCGCGACATTGAGGGCCACGATGGCGATGAGGGGCAGCGGCGGAAAAATGGATTCCACCATCGCCAGCAGGATAGGGACAAACGGCCCCAGCCCTTCAAAGCCCTCTAACAATGCCTCCCAGAATTCCAGCGTACCCAGCTGGTGGAGCCAGTCGATGAGCATCGTTTCCATCGTGCTCGTACCATCCCTTTCGTTTCTGCCTGAAGTTCCTTCTTAGTATATCCAGCATCTATGACCGGGATATGAACAAAATCTGAGCATTTTTGCCTTTTTCTTCCTGTCTCTCCTTACAATACGAAACAGCGTCCTTCTTTCCTGCACGATATTTTATTCTTCTGCCTCAGAAGATGTGCCGGGCGGCCTCTGCTTCGGCGGCCTGCCGTTCGGCCTTGAGGCGCTGACGCTCCAGATACTGGGCTTTCTGCTTTTTCCAGCGGACCAGGCTTGCATCGTCCGGCATCTGGACGCAGCGGGCGAAGGCCCAGTGCAGGCCGTCCCGGCGCGACATCCGGTATTTCTGGAACACGCCCCGGCCTGCCTCGCCGCCCCGGCCCTTACAGACGGGACATTGGGACAGCGTGTACCAGCCGCTGCTCCCTTTTTTCAGCCAGACGTCATCCGGCTGCAGGGCCGTGCCGCAGACCGGGCAGGCCATCGTGCCGATGACAGGGTCCAGCTTCCACATAGACTGGTCCAGATAGCCCCGGAAGACCCTGAAATCCCGGTAGTCGCCCGGCGTGGGACAAAGGCTCTGGCGCAGGGTGTCCTCCTCGCTGGGGTAAGCGGCCAGTCCGGCCCGCAGGTCGAGCATCCGGCAGACATCGGCGGTGTACAGCGTGTCGGACAGTGCATCGTGGAACTGCCGTTCCATGGGGATGCCCATCCGGGTCACGACGCTTTCCAGCGTCATGCCCTCGCCCTCCTTGCGGGGGTGCTCCCGCAGGAACACCTGCTGCAGGTCGTACCACACGGTGGGGCGGCTCTCGTCGATGCTGCACAGAAACAGGTTCTGCTTGAGCACCGGCACGTCATCCATGCCCCACTCGGCAAACTCGGCATCCGGGCCGCACCACTGCATGAAGCGGCGCAGGCCCTGCACGATGGGTTCGCCCTTGTCCAGGTCGGCCTGGGTCAGGCCGGTGACCTTGGCGATGTGGTGCTGCAGCTTGCGGAAGATGCGGGGACGCAGATGGATGGAAAAGGTGTCCAGCACGTTGGCATCCTCGTCGATCTTCACGGCACCGATCTCCACGATCTCGCCCCGGAAGGTCTGCTGCACCCCGTGATAATTAAAGGTGTAGGGCTGGTAGCCGATGTTCCATTCCAGATCAAATAAAACCAGATTGCGCGGCATTGTTTTTTATTCCTCTCGTAAAATAAACTTCTCCACAGCTTCGGCCACGCCGTCGTGGTTGTTGTCGGCGACGGTCACATAGTCCGCCGCCTCCTTGACGGGGGGCTCTGCATTCTGCATGGCCACACCCACGCCGGCAAAGCGTATCATAGAGCAGTCATTGAGGCCGTCGCCGCAGGCCATGAGGTTGTCGCGGGTCAGCCCCCTGCTTTCCAGCAGACTGCCAAGGCTCACGTCCTTGGCGACCCCCAGCGGCACAGCCTCGATGAAGAAGGGGCTGGACGGGTAGAGGTCGATCTCGCCCGCAAACCGTTTCCGGCCTGCCTCCAGCACCTCGCCGCGGCGGGCGGGGTCGAGGGTAATGAGCATCTTGCAGATGGGATAATCCACATAGGCGGCGAGGTCCTCCACCTTCTGCATGGGCAGCTTGCAGGTAAAGCACTCCTTCAGCGCCCACTCGTCCTCGGGGCTTTCGGTGACGACGCCCTGCTTATTATAGGTAATGATGACCACGCCCTGCTCCCTGGCGAAGGCACAGAGCTGCGGCACATACTTTGCATCCAGCTGCTTGCGGTAGAGCGTCTCGCCGGTGGCACAGTCGATGATGGCACCGCCGTTATACGAGAGGATGCAGCCGCCCTTTTTATCCAGTCCCAGCTCCTTTGCCAGCGGCATGATGCCTGCCGTGGGACGGCCCGAGGCCAGCACGATGGTCACACCTTTGGCAGCAGCGGCATCCAGCGCTGCGCGGGTGGCGGGGGTGACGACCTTCTGGTCATTGGTCAGAGTGCCGTCGAGATCGAGCGCCAGCACACGAATATCCTTCTTTTCCATATCCAGCCTCACTTATTGTTACAGGCCGGAACTTCCCGGCCCTGTCGATTTTATCGCACACTTTTTTATTGTACAATGAATGCACCACTCAGCGCAAGACTCTTTGTTATATTTCTTCGGCACTTTGGAGTTTGTTTGAAAATACAAACTGTAGTTTGCGGCAAAAAACACGTAAAGATAGACATTTCTAACTACTTATCGTAAAATGTTAGCAGATGTAAACATCATCAAAATCCCTTGAATTTTCCAAAAACCGCGCTATAATAACGGAAGAAACACTTATTCCATGCCCTTTGGGGCATGAGGGAATACGATAAAAAGGAAGGTATACTACTATGGTCGATATTAAGAAGATTGCTCTGTTCGCTGCCGGCACCCTGTTCGGTTCCGCTGGTTTCAAGCTGCTGTCCAGCAGCGATGCCAAGAAGGTCTACACCCAGACCACCGCTGCTGTCCTGCGCATGAAGGACTCCACCATGGAGACCGTCAGCAAGGTCCAGGAGCAGGCCGGTGACATCCTCGAGGATGCAAAGGCCATCAACGAGGCCCGCGCTGCCAAGGCTGAGGCTGAGGTCATCGAGGACGCTGCCAAGGCAGAGACCGCCGAGACCAACGAGTAATTTTGCAGTCTCTGAGCCGCCTGCGGGCGGCTCTTTTTATGGTTATTTTTTGCAATACGCAGAGGATATTCTGATATGAAATGTACTATTCTTCATGAGAGCCGCGGCCGTCTGCGGGTACACGTCTGCAATGTGCGGATGACCCTGCACCGGGCCGATGTGCTGGAAGCCTATCTGAACCACCACGACGCCGTGAGCAAGGCCAAGGTCTACGAGCGGACGGGCGATGTGGTGGTGTATTACACCGGTGCCCGCAGGGACGCCGTCGCCGCCCTGAGCACCTACCGTTTCGATGACCCCGAGCTGGACGCACTGGTCACCAGCGCCGACAGCCGCCGCATCAATCAGGAATATCAGGAAAAGATGTATAACCTCCTGGCAGGCCGGGTGCTGCGCCAGCTGTTCCTGCCCGCCCCGCTCAACGCCGCCTACACCGTGTTCCGCTCCATCGAGTTCCTCTGGAAGGGTGTGTGCTGCCTGTGGCACCGCAAACTGGAAGTCGAGGTGCTGGATGCTTTGAGCATCGGCGTTTCCATCCTGCGGAGCGATTTCGCCACCGCAGGCTCCGTCATGTTCCTGCTCAACGTCGGCTCCCTGCTGGAGGAGTGGACCCGCAAGAAGAGCCTCGACGACCTGGCCCGTAGCATGGCCCTGAATGTCGATAAGGTCTGGGTCCGCGCACAGGGCAGCGAAGTGCTCATGCCGCTCACCAAGGTCCACCCGGGCGACGAGATCGTCGTCCGCTCCGGCAACATGATCCCGCTGGACGGCACCGTCATCGAGGGCGAAGCCATGGTCAACCAGGCCGCACTCACCGGCGAGTCCATGCCGGTGCGCAAGACCATCGGTGCCACCGTCTATGCCGGCACTGTGGTGGAAGAGGGCGAGTGCGTCCTGACCACCAAAGCCGAGGGCGGCGCAAACCGCTACGACAAGATCGTGGCCATGATCGAGGAATCCGAGAAGCTGAAGTCCAGCACCGAAAACCGTGCGCTGGTTCTGGCCGACCGTCTGGTCCCCTGGTGCCTCGGTGCTACCATCGTCACCTACGCCCTGACCCGGAACGCCACCCGCGCCATCTCCTGCCTGATGGTCGATTTCTCCTGCGCCCTCAAGCTCTCGATGCCGCTGGCCGTTCTTTCTGCCATGCGCGAGTGCGGCGCAAGCCACATCACCGTCAAGGGCGGCAAGTACCTCGAGACCCTGTCCAAGGCCGACACCATCGTCTTCGACAAGACCGGCACCCTGACCCGCGCCACCCCCAAGGTGGTCAAGGTCGTCCCCTTCTCCGGCTGCAGCGAGAGCGAGGTTTTGCAGCTGGCCGCCTGCCTCGAGGAGCACTTCCCCCACTCGATGGCCAACGCCGTCGTCCGGGAGGCCAAAGAGCGCGGCATCTCCCACCAAGAGATGCACTCGGAGGTAGAGTATATCGTGGCCCACGGCATCGCCAGCCGTGTCAGCGGTGAGCGGGTCGTCATCGGCAGCCACCACTTCGTCTTTGAGGACGAGCACTGCACCATCCCCGAGGACGAGCGCGAGAAGTTCGATGACCTCGAGCCGGAGTATTCTCACCTCTATCTGGCCGCTTCGGGCCGTCTGGCCGGCGTCATCTGCATCGCCGACCCGCTGCGTCCGGAAGCTTCCCGCGTGCTGCGCGCTCTGCGCGGCCTCGGCATCACCAACACCGTCATGATGACCGGTGACAGCGAGCGCACCGCCGCCGCCATCGCAAAGCAGGTGGGCGTGGACCAGTTCTTCGCCGAAGTCCTGCCCGAGGACAAGGCTGCCTTCGTCCAGAAGGCCAAGAGCGAGGGCCACACCGTCGTGATGATCGGCGACGGCATCAACGACTCCCCCGCCCTCTCTGCCGCTGACGTCGGCATCGCCATCAACTCCGGCGCTGCCATCGCCCGCGAGATCGCAGATGTGACCATCAAGGCCGACAGCCTCGAGGAGCTGGTCATCCTCAAGACCATCGCCAACTCCCTGCAGCGCCGTGTCAGCGCCAACTACCGCTTTGTGCTGACCTTCAACTCTGCCCTCATCGCGCTGGGGGCAATGGGCATCCTGCAGCCTGCGTCCTCCGCCATGCTGCACAACCTCTCCACCATCGGCATCAGCCTGAACGGCAAGGTGGAGTATGCTCTGGAGGGCAGTGTCTTTGTGGGCGGTGCCGTCATCCAGTGGGTGCGCGACGGCCTGCGGATGATCCAGGAGAGCCGCGACGCCGAATACTATGCCCAGAAGGTGCCGGACAACGGCGGCATCTACATCGTGCCCGCCTTCACCGGTCTCGGTGCGCCCTATTGGGATATGTACGCCCGCGGTGCCATTGTAGGCATCACCCGCGGCACCACCCAGAACCATATCATCCGCGCGGCGGAGGAGTCCATCGCTTATCAGAGCTATGACCTGGTGCACGCGATGGAGTTGGATGTGGGCCAGCCCATCACCGCCTTGAAAGTGGATGGCGGTGCTTCCCGCGACCAGTTCCTGATGCAGTTCCAGGCCGACATCCTGAACAAGGACGTTCTGCGCCCGGCCATCCGGGAGACCACGGCCCTGGGCGCTGCCTATCTGGCCGGCCTTGCCACCGGCGTGTGGAAGGACCGGGACGAGATCCGCAGCCTGTGGCACTGCAACATGACCTTTACCCCCGCTATGCCGGAGGCCGAGCGCGCACGGCTGCTGTCCGGCTGGCACAAGGCCGTGGGCCGCAGCAGTGACTGGGCAGAGCATTAAAAGAATTTGTCTGGATTTTGACCACTTCCAACAAAAAAATCACGAATTTGTGAATTGTCTGTTGACAAACCGTTGAGAAATGGTATACTGAAAGCATCCCAAGAGAATTGAGATGGGGATGCACTGTGCCACACGACCGCAGTGCGTCCCCATTTTTTGTTCCCATCGCACCCCTTGTCCGCCCGTTCACATCTGTTCCGGGGGCTGGTTCTGGAAGTGCAGCCGCCGGGCATGTCTCTGAAAAAAGAAGGAGGATCCCCATGAAAAGCACCGCAAAGGCCACCGAAAAGCGTTCGCGCACGGTCGTTGTGCTGGCGATCGCTGTGGCGTTGATGCTGCTGGGCAGCATTTTTGCCCAGATGTTCAACACCTCATTCTACAAGGTCAAGGTCTCCCGCATTTCCTTTGATACCGACTCCGGCACCCTTTCGGGCCTGTTGTACATGCCCAAGGGCGTGGACGCCTCCAACCCGCACCCCACCATCGTGACCACCCACGGCTACCTGAACAGTGCCGAGATGCAGGACGAGACCGCCATCGAGATGTCCCGCCGCGGCTATGTCGTGCTGGCACTGGATATGTATGACCACGGCCATTCCCACGGGAACGCCGACAATACCGGCGGCTTCTTCAACTTCTGGCCCACTTCGCTGTGGGATGCCGCACAGTACATGTACAGCCAGGACTATGTTGCCAAGGATGCACAGGGCAACGGTCAGATCGCGGTCAGCGGCCACTCCATGGGCGGCTTCTCCTCCGAGATGGCCATCTATCTGGATGAGCAGAACTACGCTGCCGCCGGCTACCGCATCATCAAGGCCGGTTTGAGCATGGGTGCCGATTACTCCTGGACCTCCTACCTGAGCCTGGACGAAGAGGCTGCAGTTGCCACCTTCGGCGGACGCACCATCGGCAAGATCTGCGGCCAGTACGACGAGTTCTTCTTTGCGGCCGACGAGCCTCCCACGAAGAGCGGCACCGTCTACCACAAGGACTATGTTGCCACCACCGCTGGCAAGACCCTGCTGGAGCAGGAAGCTCCGCAGGCTGACACCTGGTACACCGGCTCGGATGGCGGCCAGCGCATCATTTACCAGCCGCGTGAGATCCACCCCTGGAACCACTTCTCCAAGGCTTCCACCAAGGATGCCATCGAGTTCTACGCCACTGCATTTGCCGACCAGTCCGGTCTGGTGCAGAACATTGCTTCCACCAGCCAGATCTGGTACTGGAAAGAAGTCTTTGAGCTGGTCGCTCTGGTGGGCTTCCTGCTCATGCTGGCACCTCTTGCCCTGCTGCTGATGAAGCTGCCCTTCCTGTCCAATGCAAAGCAGGCCGTCGCAGCACCCACCCCGGCTGTCGGCACCCTGTCCGGCAAGCTTGGCACGATCAGCCTGTTCGTGGTGGGTATGCTGATCCCGGCCATCATCTTCCCCGCCGTGTACGACGGCAGTCTGACCGCAGAGCCCATCCGCTGGATGCGCTACGCCAGTGACATTGCCCTGCTCCTGTCGGTGGTGGGCATCGTTCTGGCAGCCCGCAGCACCGAGGACGACCGCAAGACCTGGCTGTCCGGCTCGGTGTGCGTCCTGATCGCTTCCATCGTCCTGCGTGTGCTGGTGACCAAGAACATCTTCGAGACCAATGCCACCTGGCAGGGCCCCACCGTCAACAGCATCGTGACCTGGGCTCTCATCTGCGCCTGCATCTCCATCGTGACCATGGTCTGCGTTTACCTGTTCGGCGGCCGCAAGCAGAAGGGTATCACGCTGGAACAGTACGGCATTGCCGCAAAGCCGGTGTCTGTGGCCGCAGCCTTCTGCGTGGCACTGCTGGTGTGCGTGATCGCCTACGCCTGCCTGTTTGCCGTGGATGCCATCTTCAAGACCGACTTCCGCATCTGGACCTTCGCCTTCAAGACCTTTGAAGCCAGCGCCATCCCGGCGGCGGTCAAGTATATGCCGTTCTTCTTTGTGTACTACTTTGTCAGCGGTGCCGCTGCCATCTCCAACACCAGCAGCGAAAAGCTGCAGGGCGGCTGGGGCTACCTGCTGGCTGCTCTGACCAACATGGGCGGCATCCTCCTCTGGCTGGTGCTGCAGTACGGCACCCTGTTCCGTACCGGCGTTGCCTTCTACCCGGGACAGGCCCTTGGCGGCATCCTGCTGTTTGCGCTGGTGCCCTCGCTGGCCATTGCATCCTGCCTGGCCAAGTACCTGTACAAAAAGACCGGCAGCGTGTACGTTGCGGCCTTCCTGAATACCATCCTGATGACCATGATGACCGTGGCCAACACCGCGATCTATTTCCAGGCATAAGCACAACCGCAGACTGGGGCTGCACTTTACAGTGCGGCCCCTTTGTGCGATAATGAGAACCATCTGAGAGAAAAGGAGTCCTGCCCGATGCATCCACTTGCTGAAACTCTGCTGGACGAGCCGGTGATCGCAGCCGTCAAGACGGATGACGCTCTGACGGCTGCCCTGGCCTCGCCCTGCAGCACGGTCTTTCTGCTGGCGAGCACCCTGCTCAATGTGGGGGAGCTGGTCCGGCGCATCCACGCGGCCGGAAAGCTGGCCGTCGTGCACATCGACCTTGTGGACGGCCTTTCGGCGCGGGAAGTTGCCGTGAATTCCCTCATTGCGCTGTGCCACCCGGATGGCATCATTTCCACCCACCCGTCCCTGATCCGGCGGGCGCGCCATCAGGGCCTGCTGACCATCCAGCGGGCGTTCATCCTGGACTCCCTTTCCCTGAACAATCTTTCCGGCCAGCTGGAACAGGGCAAGCCGGACTTTGTGGAGATCCTGCCCGGCATCATGCCCCGGGTCATCACCGAGATCAGTACCCGCACCCGGGTGCCGGTGATCGCGGGCGGTCTGCTGCGGGACAAGGCCGACGTCATGGCCGCCATGCGGGCCGGTGCCTCGGCAGTGTCCACCTCTGCCCCGGAGCTGTGGGACATCTGAACCCCGGAAAACACAAAAATGCCTGACCGCTGTCGTTGGCGGTCAGGCATTTTTTATGGAAAGCAGCAGCGTTACGGGTGGCTCTTCTTGACAAGATCTTTGGTGTACAGGGCGCGGGTGGCGTTGAGCACGGCAATGACCATGACGCCCACGTCG
>OKTB01000966.1_pt1 | contig 12852 bp, 9 predicted proteins | sample 1606131 | NCBI WGS metagenome assembly OKTB01 (sample SAMEA3879518, study PRJEB24766) | human gut metagenome | biome: human-associated habitat; feature: feces | place: USA | collected 1985/1987
AACAATTTACTGCAAGACGGTAGGCGTGGGTATGAAACAGGGCCATTTCACTTTCATGTTTAGGGAATGAGCCGTCGGGCAGGGCGAAGAGCACCCATATCTTTACACTGCGTCCGCTGCTTCCACAAAAGGCGGCAAAGGTTTGAGGCAGCAGGGAAGCCTGTTGCTTTATCTGTTCCACTTCGGTGATACCTGCCAGGTGGTTGACTTCAATCTGTACCAGTCCGTTGTAGGTTTTCAGGTATCTTTCCCCCTCTTTGCTGCGGGCATATTCTGCGGCAGGGCAGATGCGTGGCAGTTTGTCTATGCAGGGGTAGTGTCCGTTGCTTCCGGTGATGTGGGGAATGAGGCTGCGCAAGGCGGATATGTGTCCGGCTTTGTTCTCGGTTTTCATCTTCTCCATCAAGGTGTCGCTGGGCCATGTGCTGAATGTCTCTTTGCCGGTTTCACGAGCGGTGCGTATAAGGGTAAGTTTCATGGGTTGTTTGCTGTATTAAAGTCCGCAAAGCTACTGAAAAATGACGGGACAGCCGAGGAAAAGTGGAATTATGATGAAACTTCTCATACTTATTTTTTATTCCGGCTGTACGTCGTAATCCGACTGGTTTTTCACGCCGACAATGTCTTGCTTCCTCACCTCGGTTGTTAATATGTGCTGCAACTGCTGTGAGGTCAGCGTCTCGGTGGGAGAGAACTCAGCCGACTTCATATAGCTTAAAATGGCATTGCGCAGCTGACCTCCTTCCGGAGTGTGGCGAATTGCTTCGAGGTTGCTCATACAAACCAATACCTTACCGTTGTCTACGGCAAATTCGAACAGCAAGCCTAACTTGTGGTTCCGTTCCACATTGTCTACTACTTGGATAAGCGGCTTGTATTCGTGGCGCGTAGCATTCAGAATAAAGGGGCGGGCATGGCGTACGATGCTCCACCATTGCCAGTTGCTATGGCACTCGGTGGGGAACTGCCGGAACAAGGGATGTTTCTCGTCCATCAGCAAGGAGAGGGTGCCCGGCGAAACTTCGCGGCCGGCGTTTTCCGAAATGCTTTTGAACATGGCATAGTTCCAGTAGTCAGGAGTAAAAAGTCCGCCTACACTCTGTTCTTCAATGGCTTTGTGGTCGGGTATAAGCAGTATCTTCCCTCCTTGGCTCAGTCTCTTTCGCGCCTCGTCATCCAAGGACTGACAGATGAAGATGTCCGCTTCGCTTTCCGGTGTCCGGTCGGGGTATACCCATAAGTTATAATAGTTATGATAATTCCCGGTGGTCAGTGTCAGTCGCAATTGGGCAGGCTTGTCTATTTCGGTAAGGGTGCTTTTCAACTCGCCCACCTGCATTACTTTTCCTTGCTCTACATGGGCGGGGACTTTGCCTTCGCGAACAAAAGTTACGCTGTCACTCAGGCTTTCCAGACGCCAGCATAATGCATCAGACCATGGTTGCTCTTCGTAATTTGTCAGGGCGAGTCCTATGTTCAGCTCTTCTTTGTTGCTGTAACAGTAGGTGTCCATAAGCGCCAGCGGTACCACCGGAGCACAAAAGCCGCGGAATGTTTCGGGAGTGACAATGCCTTTGCTGTCCATGAAAGCATCCAGAATGCCTACCAGTGCCGAGCCTTGTCCGGGAAAGTCTTGAAGGTCGAGCATCTGGAATCCGCCTAAACCGGCAGTGCGCAGGCCGTATTCAATATCGGCCTTGTAGCATTCGACGGCAAACCGGCCGGTGGCCTGATGGAATGCGTCAATCTGGTTCTGCAATCCATTTTCATTGAGCCGGTCACGGAATATCTCCAAGTTATATGGATGCAATACGCCGGTGTATTTCTCCAACTCCTTGTAGTCGGGATAAATTTGGAACTGTCCGGTTTCGTGACTGATGACCGGTCGGGGAGATTTCGCTATGGCAGCAGTATAATCCGCACGGGTATTGGGACGGGTGTTGTTCAAGATACCTCCCTTTTCGGCATCGACAAAAGCAAACGAACTGCGTACGTGCGTTGTATAGCCTTCGCCCCCTCCTACCCGGCAGGTTGTCAGATAATCTTCACCGTCTATGGCACCTCCCCAACCCAGGAAGTTGTTGGAACCGAACGAATAGAGATGGCGGTTGTCATGTTTTCTGAATCCGTCCAGCCAATTGCGCATCAGGTCAACGTCGCCACCCAACTCGTTGCCCAGTCCCAACATGGTGAATGAGGGGTGATTGCCCATGTAGCCGAGGGTCATATAGGCTTCGTTCAGCAAGAAGTCATTCAGGCGATGGTTGTCCGGTGAAATGCTTCCCCATAAAGGCAACTCGGCCTGGAAATAGATACCCTCGATGTCGGCAGCGGCAAAAGCGGCGCGGGGCGGGGTGTAGGAATGGCAACGGTAGTAGTTGATGCCATAACTCTTGGCTGTTTGAAAAACTTTTCGCCAGGACTTTACATCCATCGGCGCATATCCGGTAAGTGGGAATACGCAAGCGTCGTGTTTGCCGCGCAAGAAGGTCTTGAAGCCGTTTATGGTGAACTGAGTACCTTCGGTGGCAAAGTCGCGCATACCGAAATCTGTTATTATATTGTCTTTACCCTCGTTTGTGGCAAGGGTCACGTTCAGTGCATAAAGTGTGGGGTGGAATTCGCTCCATGTCTGCATCCGGTTGCCCATGTCGAGCGTCAGTTCTATTTTATTTTCACCTTTGCTCAAGCCGACTTGTTTTTCCATGTCCGGCAACTGGTGTTCTTGTTGGGTGTTCCACGTCTTGGCAGAAAGGGTCACTACGCCCGATTGCTCCGAATCGCTGTATATGTTTACATGGATGCGGGCCTTTTTCTCCTTTACAGACGGGTAGACTTGTACCTGCTCGAGATAGGTGTGTGGGGTCGCTTCGATGTAGAAATCGCCCAGAATGCCGTTCCAGTTGGTTTGTGTGCCGTCGGTCCAGGCATGCGAGCTTTGGATTTCGGCTGGTACGGAGCTGGGGGAATTGTCAATGCGTATCTTTATATGGTGGCTGCCGGGTGCCAAGGCCGGCAGGCTATAGCAGTGAGGTGCATAGATATGTCCCAACGTGCCGACGCTGTCCCCGTCTATCCAGAGAGTACTGGGCTTTGTACGTTCCATGAAGAGTATCAGGCGTTTCCCTTCCATCTGTACGGGAATTTCAACATCTTTTTCATATTCTACGATGCCGGAGTAGGGATAAGTCCGTGTCAACTGGGAGGTTACATTGGTGGGATGCCTGCCGTCTCCCAACTTGTTTTCATCCGTCGTACCGGGCAATGTGCAGTTCCCTAATGAACTGTTCCAATTTCCTGATAAATCGATTCGTTCTCTTATTGTCTGGAATTCTTTTTTGTCTGTACATGATGCCAGACATGCCAATAAGCATAATACAATGAAATTTCTCATAAACTACCTGTTTTTCATGGCCGGTGATTGATTGACCGGTTGCAAATATAGGGCATTGCTCCCGTCTCTCTGTATACAAAATGTTTCCAATTATGTGACGGGATGTTTTTTTATTGCTATCTTCATGCTTGATATTAGTGTTGTTGAGTGTTCGTCATTATAACCAATCTTTTCACCATACGTCGTTACTCTATTGATTTTTCCGTGTGCTGCAACCGGTAAAAGTTTTTCTGTCTTTCAATCTTGTTCTGCAGTTCCTCTTCGGTGGGCATATAAAGCATGCATTTGGATACTGTTACTAAATTGGAAAAACGGCAATTTGTGTAGGCGTAAATCTTGGAAAAGTGGCATAAATCCTTTATATTTGCAATGGAAAAGAGGCATAGTGTGATTATTGCATTTAATAATCGAATAAACAAGAATAGGTTATGATAAAAAGAAAGATAGATGATTACATTCGCAATTACTACGAAACTAACCGTAACGCCCTGCTTATTACTGGAGCACGACAAATAGGTAAGACATATTCCATTCGTCAGTTCGGTAAGACGTTTAAAAGTTTCATTGAAGTCAATTTCGTCGAGATGCCCGAAGCGGTGGATTTGTTCAAGGGAGCAAAGAGCAGCGGTGATATTCTGCTCCGTCTATCGGCAATCACCTCCGTGCCGCTCATCAAGGGTGAAACGCTCGTCTTTTTCGACGAAGTACAGCAATGTCCCGATATTGTTACGGCAATTAAGTTTCTGGTGGATGACGGTTCGTATCGTTACATCTTGAGCGGTTCGTTGCTGGGCGTAGAATTGAAAGACCTGCGCTCGGAACCGGTTGGCTACATGGGTGTAAAGGATATGTTCCCACTCGATTTCGAGGAGTTTATTTCGTGTGTGGGTATAAATGACGCCGTTATCGGGGCATTGCATGAGGCATGGCGGAATCGCACTGCCGTCGATGAGTTTGTCCACGGCAAAATTATGGAGCTGTTCCGGCTCTATCTTGTTGTGGGCGGTATGCCTGCGGTCGTGAGCAAATATCTCGAGAGTAACAATCTGCAAGAGGTGATGACTGTGCAGCAGGATATCATTCGTCTGTACAAACGTGACATCGCCCAGTATGATCCTAATAACAAACTCTACATCGAGGAGATTTTTAATCTTATTCCCCCTGAGCTAAACGCTAAAAACAAACGCTTCATACTGAAACGATTGAATGAGCACGCAAAGTTCGACCGGGTCGAGAACAGTTTTTTATGGCTGACGAACGCGGGCGTGGCGCTACCCGTCTATAATGTGGAGGAGCCGAAAATGCCGCTCCTGCTTGCACGTTCACGCAATCTGTTCAAACTCTTCCAAAGTGATATCGGACTGCTGGCCAGCCAATATGCCGAGGGCATTCAGATGCGGATTATAAAAGGTGATAAGGACATCAATTTCGGTTCAATTTACGAGAATGCCGTAGCGCAGGAGTTGGTGGCTCACGGCATTGTTCCCTACTATTACAACAACAAGAAGCGCGGTGAATTGGATTTTGTTATTGAGCTTGAGGGTAAGGTACTGCCTATTGAGGTAAAATCAGGTAAAGATTACGAGACACACCGCGCTTTGTCCAACATCATGGATTGCGAGGAATACGACTTCTCCGAAGCAGTTGTGTTCAACAACGGTAATCTGCGCGTCGCAGGTAAGATTATCTATGCCCCGATCTATATGGCGATGTTCTTCGAGAAAAGCAATGTTGCTCCGACTTTTTATAAAGTGGATTTATCGGGACTGTAAAGTGTTCTATTCGGAAAATAATGCTTGCTATTGAAAAAGATTAGCATTCCTTTGCCAAGCCCCCTGCTTTTCATTATCTTTGCCTCTGTAGTTTGTAGTTGCGCACAGTCGTGGAATGTCTTTCTCATAGTTGTGAAGAAGGTGTATCACAAATATGAAGAAGGTAAACCACAGCTGTGCGCATCTTTTTTTGATAAGCTTTCAGCAGAAGGAAGAACGCTTCTTTGCGTAAGGAAGACCCATGCTCTGCCTAATGAAAGCCGGTACTTTGCATGAGCGAAACCTGCAGACAGCAACAGAAATGAATCTAAAAATGGAGGAAAGAATATGGCAATTTTATTTGATTGGTACGAAAACCCGAAAACGAAGGATAAACAAGGGGAAGAACTGACCCTGCATCCCCGGATTAAACTGAACGGCTCCACGACGACCGATGAGCTGCGCAGGCATATACAAGAATACTGCTCGCTGACCGAGACGGATGTACTGGCGGTACTCGATGCTTTGTCGCATTTTGTGGGACGCGAGCTGGGGGAGGGCAGGCAGGTACATTTGGACGGCATCGGTTACTTTGTTCCCACGCTGACCTGCACGGAACCGGTGACACTGGAGACAAAGCGGAAAAGTACTAAGGTGAAGTTGAAAAACATCACTTTCAGACCGGACAAGGCGCTGCGCAGTGAGATAGGAGTATTGAAGGTAAAGCCGCTGAAATTGCGGAATCTCACGAAAAAGAGGCTGACGGATGATGAGGTGAAGCAAAAAGTGGTGAACTATCTACGTAAGAATGAGTTCATCACCCGCAGTGTTGTACAGTCGATTTGCGGCATGACCCGCACGACTGCGACGCGGCAGATTCGTCGTCTTTGTGAGGAGAATGTGTTGGTGAACAAAGGGTTGCAGAAACAGCCGATTTATTTTTTGAAGGAAAAAGAGTAGGTTGATGCGTATAGGGCTTGCATGGATTGCGTCATGTAGGCAAAATCTGCCTGCATGCTTGCATGAGGTCTGCTTGCATGGCGCAATTTGTTGTAAATTAGTGCGCTATGTCATTTCATGCAAGCATGTAAGTAAAACATGCGATAAAACTACAGTTGTAGATTAGGAATACCTATAATCGGCAGACGAGAAATTAAAGAATGAAAACAACGCGGCAGAAGGATAGTTTTTATTATTTTTGCAATCAATTCTCAATAGTTATTTAAAAAATATGGCAAAGAAAAATTTAACAGCTAAAGATACGGAGCTGTCACTCTCGTTTTTTGGGAAAGTGGCAGCGTTATTTAGAAGTGAAACTGTTCATTTCGTTATCGGCTTGGTACTGGTAATCTTTTCGGTTTATTTGTTGCTCGCCTTTTCGTCGTTCTTTTTCACGGGAGCGGCAGACCAGAGCATCATTGACGGAGGCAGTGCGCAGGAGCTGATTTCCACCAATAATGGGGTGAAGAACTACGCCGGTAGCCGCGGTGCGCAGTTGGCCAGCTATCTGATAAATGATTGTTTCGGCGTATCGTCTTTCCTGATTCTCGTGTTCCTGGCTGTGGCGGGATTGAAGCTGATGCGGGTGCGTGTGGTGCGCTTGTGGAAGTGGTTCATCGGCTGTTCGTTGATGCTGGTGTGGTTCTCGGTATTTTTCGGTTTTGTGTTTGTAGACCAGTACAAGGACTCTTTCCTCTATCTGGGCGGTATGCACGGATACAATGTCAGCAACTGGCTTGTGTCTCAAGTCGGTGTGCCGGGAGTATGGCTGCTATTGTTGGTAACTGCCATCTGCTTCCTCATCTATCTGAGTGCACGGACTGTCATCTGGTTGCGCAGATTGTTTAGTCTCAGCTTCTTGAAGCGTAAGGAGAAGGCGGAAAGTGTGCAGGGTGAAACGCCGGAAGAGTTCAAGACCTCTTGGGGTGCAAAGGAAAAGACTACTGCTCCGACACCGGAAGCTGCGGAGCCGGAAAAGGTTCTTGAAAAGGAGGAGGAGGTTGCCACAGAGGAAGAAGAGGACGAACCGCTGAATGAAATCACCCTTGACTTGGGTGGAAGTGATGGAAAGGTAAAGCCAGCCAAGTCTGCGGATGAGGATGTTACCATGACTTTTGAGACTCCTGCACCGGAGCCGGTACCCCCTTTTCGGGAACAGCCGGTAGAGAAGGAGCCGGCATTCCAGGTTGAAAAGGCCGAAGAGGAGGAGTATGTGGGAACGGAGAAGGAGCCGTACAATCCCCGTCTGGATTTGGAAAACTATCATTACCCCACAATAGACTTGATGAAGCATTACGATGACAATGGTCCGACCATTGACATGGTAGAGCAGAACGCGAACAAGGATAAGATTATCAATACTCTGCGTAGTTTCGGTATAGAAATCAGTACCATTAAGGCGACGGTAGGTCCTACGGTGACACTGTATGAAATCACTCCCGAGCAGGGCGTCCGCATTTCGAAGATACGCGGTCTGGAAGATGATATTGCCCTCAGCCTTTCGGCGCTCGGCATCCGTATCATCGCTCCCATTCCAGGAAAGGGTACGATTGGTATCGAAGTGCCCAACTCCAATCCGAAGATTGTATCCGGTCAGAGCATTATCGGCAGCAAGAAGTTCCAGGAGTCTACTTACGACTTGCCCATCGCACTGGGTAAGACGATTACGAATGAAGTGTTTATGGTGGATTTGTGCAAGATGCCGCACGTGCTCGTTGCCGGTGCTACCGGTCAGGGTAAGTCCGTGGGGTTGAATGCCATCATCACTTCCTTATTATATAAGAAGCATCCGGCAGAGCTGAAGTTTGTGCTGGTAGACCCCAAAAAAGTAGAATTCAGCATCTACTCCGTGATTGAGCATCACTTCCTCGCGAAATTACCCGACGGGGAAGATGCCATCATTACGGACGTCACGAAGGTGGTGCAGACTTTGAACTCCATCTGTGTGGAGATGGATACTCGCTATGACTTGCTGAAAGCTGCCCATGTGCGCAATATCAAGGAGTATAACGAGAAGTTCATCAACCGTCGTCTGAATCCGGAAAAGGGGCATAAGTTCATGCCTTACATCGTAGTCGTTATCGACGAGTTCGGTGACTTGATTATGACAGCCGGTAAGGATGTGGAACTGCCCATCGCACGTATCGCCCAGTTGGCGCGTGCCGTGGGTATACATATGATTATCGCTACACAGCGACCGACAACAAACATCATTACGGGTACGATTAAGGCCAACTTCCCGGCGCGTATCGCCTTCCGTGTATCGGCAATGGTCGATTCGCGTACCATCCTCGACCGTCCGGGAGCCAACCAGCTGATAGGCCGCGGTGATATGTTATTCCTGCAGGGAGCTGACCCGGTGCGTGTGCAGTGTGCCTTTATCGATACGCCCGAAGTGGCGGAGATTACGAAGTTTATCGCCCGCCAGCAGAGTTACCCCACTGCTTTCTATCTGCCCGAATATGTGGATGAAAATGCAGGAGGTGATTTGGGGGATGTGGATATGGGACGTCTCGATCCTTTGTTCGAGGATGCAGCCCGTCTCGTTGTTATTCACCAGCAGGGTTCCACATCGCTCATTCAGCGTAAGTTTGCCATCGGTTATAATCGTGCCGGCCGCATCATGGACCAGTTGGAGAAAGCGGGGATTGTGGGACCGGCGCAAGGTAGTAAGGCGCGTGAGGTGTTCTGTATAGATGAGAGCGACCTGGAAATGCGGTTAAACAATTTGCAATAAGGAATGGTTATTTATAGAATGATGAAACTTGATAAGCTTTTACTTGGTGTGCTATTGCTGTTGTTTGCTGTGCCGATGTCGGCACAACAACCGGATGCCAAGAATATATTGGAGCGTACAGCCGAAGCCTTTCGGAAAGCGGGAGGGGTGAAGCTGGCGTTTACCGTGAACGAACAACAAGGCTCTTATGCGGGAGTTCTCTATCTGGAAGGTGAGAAGTTTGTGGTTGAGACCGAGGGAATGAAGACTTGGTTTGACGGACATACGCAGTGGAGCTATGTGGCTTCGGCAGATGAGGTGAATGTATCGGAACCTACGCAGGAGGAATTGCAGACTCTTAATCCGTATGCCTGGTTGTCCCTCTACAAGCAGGGATACAGATTGAAGTTGGGCAGTGTCGGTGGTGAGCGGGACAAATCTGTTTATTATGTCATCATGACTGCTGCCGACAAGAGGAAAGACCCTGAAAGTGTCTATCTGTTTGTGACAAAGGATACGTATCGTCTGCATCAAGTGCACTTGGCGCCACGGGGAAGTAAGTATATGACTACTATCCTTATTGATAGCTACCAGACCGGACAATCCTATCCGGATAGTTTCTTTGTCTTTGACAAAAAAGCCTATCCCACAGCTGAAGTCATCGACATGCGCTAAATAGTAAATTGTAAATAGTCAAATAGTAAATAATATAATGATGGAAACAGAAAAAGTAAAATGTCTGATTATCGGTTCGGGTCCTGCCGGCTATACTGCCGCTATTTATGCAGGCCGTGCCAATCTTTCACCGGTGCTTTATGCAGGATTGCAGCCCGGTGGCCAGTTGACAACCACTACTGATGTGGAGAATTTCCCCGGTTATCCCCAAGGTATCGGAGGTCCGGAATTAATGGAAGACTTGCGGAAGCAAGCCGAACGTTTTGGTGCAGATTTGCGTTATGGAGTCGCTACTGCTGCCAATCTTGCTGAAGCACCTTACAAGATTACGATTGATGACGAAAAGATGATTGAGGCTGAAACGCTGATTATTGCTACAGGTGCCGCTGCGAAGTATCTGGGGCTGGAGGATGAAAAGAAATATGCGGGAATGGGTGTCAGCGCTTGTGCCACTTGTGACGGTTTCTTCTACCGCAAGAAAACGGTAGCTGTTGTAGGGGGTGGAGATACTGCCTGCGAGGAAGCTGTTTACCTTGCCGGACTGGCTGCCAAGGTTTATCTGATTGTCCGCAAACCTTATCTTCGCGCTTCCAAGATTATGCAGGAGCGTGTGATGAAGCATGACAAGATTGAAGTACTGTTCGAACATAATGCCGTAGGCTTGTTTGGAGAGAACGGTGTGGAAGGTGTACATTTGGTACAGCGTATGGGTGAACCTGATGAGAAGCGCTATGATGTAGCTATTGACGGTTTCTTCCTGGCTATCGGCCATAAACCCAACTCAGATATTTTCAAACCTTATGTAGATACGGACGAAGTAGGTTATATCGTCACCGAGCCGGGAACACCGCGTACGAAAGTGCCGGGCGTATTCGCCGCCGGAGACGTTGCTGATTCTCACTATCGTCAAGCCATCACCGCTGCCGGAACTGGTTGCCAGGCAGCCATTGAAGCGGAAAGATATTTGTCTGCGAAAGGACTGATTTAGTGATTAGGGGTTAGGATGGTAACAATGTGTTTTTATTATGCTAACCCCTAATCGCTTATCCCTTGTCACTTATTCCTTATCCTATCTTGCTGATTTTCTTCAGCTTTTCTTCGTCTATGATTTTGATTTTACGTCCGTCGATGGTGATTAACCGTTCTGTGGCAAACTGTGACAACGTACGTATGGCGTTGGAAGTGGTCATGTTTGACAAATTGGCCAGATCTTCACGCGAGAGATAGATACTCAAGGTGGAGCCGTCTTCCTCCAAACCATAACTTTCTTTGAGGAACAGCAGGGATTCTGCGAGTCTTCCGCGGATATGTTTCTGCGTCAGGTTTACGGTACGTTCATCGGCAATGCCCAAGTCAACGGACAATTGCTTGATGAAGAACATGGCAAGGTCGTTGTTTTGTGTGAGCAGAGTCATCAAGGCAGTCATGGGGATTTGGCAAACAAGAGACGGCTCGAATGCAGATGCTGCCGTGACATAGTCTGTTTTTGCAAAGTAAGGGCGGTAACCGAAATATTCGACAGGTTTAATCATACGGATAATCTGGCTTCTACCACCGACTCCGTCTTTATAGATTTTGACCTTTCCACTCAGCAGACACATCAAATGCGTAGGTGTCTCGCCTTCGCAATGGATGACTTCGTTTTTTTTGTAGTTCTGGAGTGTGAAGTGGTTGGCGAGGAATTCCCGCTGTTCGTCATTCAAGGGAGACCATATATCTGCAATCAACTCCGGAACATTAATATCAGACAAGTTTACTTTTACCATAACTGCTGCAAAACTGTGTTATACAGCACAAATGTAAAAAGAAAAAATTAAATATTGCACAAATATGACAAAAAGATGTCGTAGGGGGGGAGATAAAGGAAAATCTATATATTTACGATTAGACGATTTACGATTGAAGTTTGTATTGTTAAACAACTGCTCATTAGCAGGTGGGTTTATGATTGTATGAGTAACTCCAACCGTAAACCGTCAAATCGTAAATCGTAGTAACTTAATTGTTTATCGTAGTATCTCTATCCCCCTCCCTGCGGGGGAGGGGTTAGGGGAGAGGCCTACTTAGTGAACAGCAACTCCCTATACTTCGGAAGCGGCCAGATTTCATCATCAATTTCCATCTCAAGGTGGTCGATGTGGTCACGGATACTTTCCAGATAAGGGCGTACGGTTTCTTCGTAAGCGAAGGCCTTGTCTTTGTAGTTATCCATGTGGTTGGCTACTTTGCGGGCTTCGGTCATTTCGCGTACTTGTACCTTGATGGCTGTTACGCGCTTGGAAATTTCGCGTACAAGCTCTTTCCGGTCGGCACTGAGGACTTCGTATTCTTCGGGAGAGAAGGTCTCGCGCAGGCCACGGAGATTTTCCAGCAGACGGTTTTGGTAGATAACGGCAGTCGGTACGATGTGGTTGATGGCAAGGTCGCCCAGCACACGGCTTTCTATCTGTACCTTCATGGTGTATTTCTCCAGTTCTACTTCCAAGCGGCAGGCAAGCTCCGTTTCGTTGAAGATACGTTCGCCGATGAGTACGGAACGGGACTGGTTATCCATGTAGTGCATCAAGGCTTCGGGAACGTGGCAGATGTTGGTCAGCCCACGGCGGGCGGCTTCCTGCTTCCATTGTTCGGAGTAGCCGTCACCCTCAAAGCGGATAGGCTCGGAGGCGATGATGGTCTCTTTCATAATGCGGAAGATGGCTTCATCCTTGCCGACTCCTTCTTCCATCAGTTTGTCGATGGATACTTTGAACTCGTTCAGCTGATTGGCCATAGCCGCATTGATGGCAATCATGGCGGCGGCGCAGTTGGCAGATGAACCTGCGGCACGGAACTCAAAGCGGTTGCCGGTGAAGGCGAATGGAGAAGTACGGTTACGGTCGGTGGTATCCAGTAATATTTCGGGAATACGTCCGATGCCTAATTTCAGTGTTGTCTTTTCTTCCGATGTCATCTTGCTGCTGCTTATCTGGCGGGCTATCTCGTCGAGGATGGAAGACAGCTGTTTGCCCAGGAAGATGGACAGAATGGCGGGAGGCGCTTCATTGGCTCCCAGACGGTGGCTGTTTCCGGCACTCATGATGGAGGCGCGCAGCAAGTTCTGGTTTTTGTATACCATCATCAGTACGTTTACCAGGAAGGTAAGGAACAGCATGTTCCCTTTCGGATTCTTGCCCGGTGCAAACAAATTGATACCCGTATCGGTGCAAAGCGACCAGTTGTTGTGCTTGCCGGAGCCGTTCACGCCGTTGTAGGGTTTTTCGTGAAGCAGTACGGCGAAGTGATGCTTGCGTGCGATGCGTTTCATCAGATCCATC